>ERZ1370068.4570-contig-3635_pt1 | contig 41823 bp, 73 predicted proteins | sample MGYA00561227_ERZ1370068 | MGnify/ENA primary metagenome ERZ1370068 (study PRJEB38410, sample SAMEA6850437) | metagenome | study: Metagenomic assessment of the ecological functions of the soil: analysis of the soil microbiota associated with the... | reverse complement strand
AAGTTACGTATTGCTGAAATCCCACAAGTTTCTCCTGGCCTTCCTTCGGACAGTGTAAAATCAGATAAACAGCTTCGCCGCGTTCGGATGGCTCGCCTTGGCTCCCGCCATCACGGTGTTGACCGAGATCACCGCGGGCTCAAGAGGCACCCAATCAATCGGCGCCCCTTTCTCGGCGAGGTATTGAATGATGTTGGCATAGGCGATCACCAGGGAAATTCGCCGGCGGCGGCCAGCTGAACGCGCACGGTGCTGCCGCGCATGACCACCGGCTCTTGTTCCGCCAATTTTTTCAGATAGTCGAGCGCTTTGTCTTTGCCCCAAACGGCAATCAGCCCTTGCAGGAAGGTCGCGTAGGTATCGTCGACGGAAATTTTTCGCCCTTTCCATCTCGGCTGCAAAAGATCGTTGTAACTGCGCGGCACGACTTGTCCTTTGAGCAGATTGGTATTGTAGCCGAGCACCACCGAGTTGACGTAAACCGGATGTCCAGAAGCCCTTTCTATCTTTCAAGTCATCCGGCAACCATTTTGCGCTCGGGCGACATGTAAGGCGCCAATAGTCCCATATCCATGAGCGGCAAAACGATCTCGCCGGTGCCGTGCACGACGTCAAAAAAGTTTTCCCGGCTTTTGCCTCGAGTTAGAACTCGATTCAGCAACGCGCTCCCGCCTAAACGAATGACGGAGGGCTTCAGGAAGGGATATTTCTGTTGGAAACGCGCCATGAAAGCGTTGCTCTGATCCGAGCTCATCGTCGTGTACCAAACGATCTCGCCTTCCTTGCGCGCCGCCTGGACTACTTTCGGGTCCGACCCGTCTTGCGCGTACGCGGAAGTCGCGAATGAAGCGACGATACACCAGGCGAGGCAAAGCTTTCGCCAAATCAACCTCATCTGAGCCATTCCTCGTAATCGCTTGCCACTTCACTTTTAACTAACGCATTATTTCGGCCAGCGCAGGTTGACCGCCATATCGACTAATGGCCATCGGGATCCTGGATTCGATGGTCCGAGTCTTTATCCGACTTCGATATCGATCTCGGCGGTAAATACCTGCTTCCTTCAGTCGTCGCTTGATGTCGTCGAGATCGTCGACCTCGAAGCCGAAATGATTGATGCCCTCTTTTTGGTCGTCGCGTTTGGCTTCGATGAGCGCGATGTTGACGTCGCCGTCGGACATATAAATCGCGCCGCCGAATCCGCGCTTCGGCTCCAGGCCGAAGATCTTTTGATAAAACTCCACCATCTTCTCGCGATTTTTCGTCATCACGGCCACGTGCCGCACTTTGGGTCTCATGTTTTTACCTCCTGCTCGTTGATTCGATTGTTCACAGCGAATACAGCTTCGCGGCGTTCTCCCATTGAATTTGCCGCTTCTCCTGACTTCCGGCACATCGGCAAAGCTCAGCGCTCAGTGCGCTGCTGGGTATTGGGCCAGCTCGATGTCGCCAGCGGAAAATGGCTCGACCACAAAATATTTGCGCTGCCGAGATAGCGGCGCACCCGCAAGACTCATGCGATCGTACCAGCAAGTGAAATAGCACTGGCGCTGGAACAAGCTCCGACGGCTTCAAGGGATATCCTTCCGACGGGCAAACCGTCGGCGTCCGACTGATAATCCGGCGTACTCGATTTCGTAGGCGCCCCAGCCGAGCGAGCTTTCGGCGAACACGATTTTCAGCTTGGGAAAGCGGTGCAGGACGCGCGAAAGCAGAAAATTCGCCAGCACCGCAATCGAACTGACCGGAGCGCACCACACCGCTGAACGCCGCGGCCACCGCCAGGCGAAAATGCGTCGCCCGGACGCATCTGAATCTTGGGCGACGCCGCCTGCGTGGAAGCAAAGCGGCACGCCGAGATCCTGGCAGGCGGCCCAGAGCGGATCGTAAGCCGGCTCGTTGATATGCGGCACGTGCGCGCAGCTCCATCGGCGACGCCGGATAGATCACGCCCTTATGACCCTTGGCAACGGCGCGCTCGATCTCCGCCACCGTCCGCTCCATCGGCCAGATCGGCACGATGCATTGCGGCACGAAACGCGGCTGCACGTCGGCCCATTCCTCGATCAACCAGTCGTTGTAAGCCTGCACGCAGGCCAGCTCCAAATCCGGATCGTCGAGCTTGCCGAAAGTCTCCGCCGGCCAAACCGCTGACGCTAGGATACAGCACCGCGCAGTCGATGCCGTCCACTGTCCATCGCTTTCAAACGTTCGGCGCGCGCTGAATACCATCGGCGGCACGTCGTCCCAGCGCCTCAGCTCCAGCGCACGGTCTGCCATAGCTGCACTCGGCTAGCGCGACGCCAGAGCAAGGACAGTGCGTTGACCGTCGACGATCCAGCGATCGCTGCCGTCGGCGCATGCGCTCCACATGGGGAATCCTGTCGCGCCACTTTGCTCGCGACAGGCGCGAGTCCAAACCTCAGGATGTTCCTGCACATGATCGTCCGCGCTGATCAGACCGTGTTTAAATTCCATGTTTGAACTGTCTGTGCCGTTGCGTAGCCTAGCTAGGTCAATTCGATACAACCGCGCGGCATTGCGAGACAACACTTTTCGCGATCGGCGGCTGAAACACCTGGCCAGCGAATGCTCGACGGCATTCCAGGATTTCGGATAGGTCGAAGTGATATGCGGGAAAGTCCGATTCCCAAAGAATGTTGTCGACGCCGATGTAATCGCGCAGTTGAATGCCGACCGTTTCGAACCAGAAATCGACGTAGATCTGGCGCCGAAATAGCTCGCTCGGGCGAGTAAGAATCCCCTCGGTCCAAAGGTGGCGCTTTGTCCCATTCGCAAGTCGCAAGCCTCCAGAACCGAGCTCACCCAGCCCAGCCCGGTTTCAGCAAAGACCCAGTTGAGCCGGGGAAATTCGCTCGAGCATGCCGGAAAATATCAAATACGGCACGAACTGCGTAGCCGTGCAGAAATTGCGCAAGCGTCGAGACGCAGTGGGACTGGCGGTGGCGTGTAACCCTTCCATTGCGGCAATGACAACTTTGCCAGCGAGACCCGGCCGACGCATGCAAGTGCACGCCAACGCCAAGTTCCTGGCAAGCATGACCACAGCGGTGCCCAGAATGGATCGCTCGAGATTTTTCAGATCCCTTCACCGCGACGCTCGGATCGCCGAGCATGTTGATGCCGATGTGCCCGGCCTGACCGCGCGCTCGACCTCGGCGACGATCGTTTCCGATGGGACTCATGAAGGGATCGCGGCAAGCGGAATGAAGCCGGTCGCTGACTTGGCGAAATTCGGCGAGCGCATCGTTGTAGGCGCTGCACGCAAGCCAAGCTCGAACTCCGGCGTCGCCGTAAAAGAAAGTTCCGCCCGGGCCGTTGGGAAACAGCACTTCGGCATCGACCCGGTCGCTGTCACAGCGCTTCGAGGCGACTCGCCGGCTCGTAAACCTCCGAGCGGCACTTCTCTCCCAGCGCTGAGGATAGTAGCTCCGCTGTTTGGCATCGCCGTCGGACAGTTACAAACATTGCCGCCTTGAATCTCGCCGTTCACCACCCAGCGCTCGACGGGAAAAGGATACTTGGTCATCACGCACCTCGACGACGTGCGGAATTCGCTCGCCCCACTTGTGCTCGACATTCGGCTTGTATAAGCGTCCTTGCCGAGCTGGCCGTGCGAATCGGAACTGATGAGTCCGAATTTGATTTCCATGCGGTTGCCATTTCTGAAAATAATTAACTTGCGCAATGATCAAGCGCTCGTCGCTGGTTGCCGTTACGCCCCGGCGATTTCATCTTACCCGACAAAGAGGGGGAGCCCAAGCGTCGGAACCCCTGTCATCGATCGTGAATGACATCAGAGCAACTGTTGAACCTCGGCCTCGAATCAGATTCTTGTGAATCTCGAAACTCGAAACTGACGTCGCGCTCACGCCGCCGCCGACTCCTCGATCTGCGCCATCGCGGTGGCCAGCGCGCTCCGATAGGCGCGATCGATGGCGAGACTGTCCTGAGCGCCGCGCGGATCGACCGCCTGCGCGGTCCGCTCGTCGATGATGTAGCGATCGTAGATCGGCTCGAACATGTCGGAGTGATCTTCATCGGCCACCATGTGAACCTTGGTGTTGATATCGAGCCCTCTCGATGGTGCCGCCTTGATCGGCGACGCGTTTGTGCGCGAAGCGCGCCGTGAAACCGCCGCCTTTGACGATCGCCGGGTTGTTCTTGCGCTCAGTGATGTGATTCACCGTCAGCGCTTCGATCCACGGGCGCGTCGTCGCCAGGTACATCAAGCCATGAGCGCCGCGCGCACGCCGGGAAGCAGATTCGCTTCCGCGCGGTTGCCATCGGCCATCTGCTCGTCGGTCAAATGCGCCGAGCCCATGCGCTTGTCGAAGATCAGCTCGTCTTTTTCATGCTCCCAGATCGCCCGCTTGACATCGAGCGGCGCATTCACCGCTGCCGCGCCCCAGCAGTCGCGCCGGCTCTTGATGTAGTGCGGATAGTGCACATCCCAGATCTGCTTGTCGCGCGGAGTCAGCTTCACACCAAACAACTGCTCGTACTCCGGCGTTTCGAAATGACGGTTAACCATCGTATTAAGCTCTTCTCGTGCCTTTGGCCACAGACTCATAGTGACCTCCTCTGTTGCTTGTTTAAAAATTATCATGCTCGTACCATACCGTCATCTTTGCGCTTCTGCAAAAAGGCGGTCAGCGCCACCCGAGCTCCTTTTCACCTCGCGCAACAGGTTGAAATCAGTCATTTCTGAAGGAGAAGATTTCTTTGTCAAACTTCCCGCTGGTGCGCGCAAATTCCATGCTGAGCAGGATCCCTTTTCGCTCACCTCTGCCGTTCGTGCTAAAAGACTTGCGCGCCAGGTCGTAGGTCGACAGCGGCCATTTCGCGTTCGACTCGATACCAGCTCTGAATCACGTCGACCGTTCCGGCTTTGTTATCTTGAACATAGCGAAGGCCGCGCAGTCCGGCGCGCAAGACTCTTGATCTGCTGGGGATTTTCTTTGAGTTTGGCCAGGGTCGTGGTTGACGCCGGCGAAAGGCAGACTCGTCGATCACATCCGCTGCTGCGACGATTACCTTAAGGCCGGCTTTTTCGCCCTCGATCACGCCCTGCGAGCCCAACAGCGAAGCCTGCACCAAGCCCCGTGCTCGAGCGCCTGCAAGCGTAGTCCCTCGTCGCCCACCGCGCGCAGGGTCACATCCTTTTCCGGGTCGAGAGCCGACCGCCTTAAGAACTCTGACCGTCAAGAAATGTGTGGCGGTGCCCAAAGCGCTGATACCGATGATTTTGCCCTTGAGGTCCTTTGCTGACGCGATTCCTTTCGCTCCGACCAAAAAGTCCATCGGCTTGTCGGCGAACACGCCGGTGATGACGAGCGGCACGCCGCGCATCCGCGCCGCGATCGTGCTGCCGAGCACCGTAGTGTAGTCGACGCTGCCAAGGGTCAGGCCGGGAATGGCCACCGCGGGCCGAATCTGCACCAACTCCGGTTGCAGGTTTTCCGGATCGAAGAAACTTTCTTTTGCGCCACCGACCAAAGGCAAAAAACTCGTCGAAGGACTTGGGTAGGCAAATATGATTTTTTCGGCGCGGGCCAAGCCGGCCCGGAAACCCATAGGCTAATGGTCAGCGCAATTAGGTAAGCGCGCAGCGCGCCTCATGGCAGACCAAATATTTCCCGATAAAGCTTCAAGGCTCCCTTGAGCATCCTGGGCTTTTTCCGGATGAAGGACAACGCGTTTGAAACCCTTTGATCAGTCGCGGCGGATTGGGCTCCACGCCGTTGCGGAAGCGTGACCCGGCTAAAACTCTGTAATAGTTCCTGCCCGGCCTTGCGACAGGACAAAGTCGATAAACAGCTTCGCGGCGCTCGGATGCGCCGCCTTGGCGCCGAGCATGATGCCGTCAAACTTGATCACCACACGGCTCCAAATTGCACCCAATCGACCGAGGTGCCTTTGAGACTTGGACCACTCGACCGTGTGCGTAAGGAAATCGCCAGCGGAAATTCGCCGACCGCCAAGAGCTGAGTTCGTTGAGTCGCGCCTCGCCCTATCGTCGGCGCTTGCGCCGCTAAAGCTTTCAAATATTCTACGGCGGGCTTTTTCCCCCACGCTTGCTCGAGGCCGACCAAAAGCTCGTAGTTTCATCATCGATAGAAATCTTGCCGCCCTTCCACTTGCCATCGAGCAGGTCTCTTGTAGCTCTTGGGCGCGTCTTCCTTCTTCACCTGTTGAGTGTTAGAAGCCCAGGCCCGTTGGTAACGCATAGGTTCCCGTCCAATAGCCGTCTCCGATCTTTCAGATCCGCGCTGAACTGGCCGCGCTCCGGAGAATTGTAAGGCGCGATCAATTTTTTTCGTTTAAGGTCGAAAATAAATTCCGGCGTGGTTTGCGATACCACATCCCAACTCGAACGACCTGCCCGCGCTTCGATCAAGATCTTGTTGTGCAGCCCGACGCTGCCGCTGCGCCAGTAGCTCGCCTTGATGAACGGATAGAGTTTCATGAACTCGTCGACGATTTTCTGCGACTGATCCTGGGCGATGGTGCTCCACCAAGCGAGCTCGCCTTCCTTCTTGGCCGCTTCGATGATTTTCGGATCCGCGGCGAAAGACGCTGCAAGCGCAACGCCCGAGCAGTGCGAGCGACACAAAAGCGCGCGGCAATTATTCTTAAAGATGAAATTTTTGAAAATGATATCACAGCGGAATCTTTCCTGCGCCAGCGCGATCCCCTTGCGATACATGGCATTGAAACGCCAGAGAGTCTTTCGCGGCTTGAATCGCCGGCGCTTCTTTGCTGCCGGTGGCGTATTCGGCGAGAAACGGCAGAAACATATCGCTGTGCTTTCGTCCGCCTGGCTGTGCGCCTGCAGGTTGGGAATCTCTTTCCAGGTAAAGCCCATGTCTTCCATCCATTTTTTCGCCATGCGCGTCGACTGGCCGCCGCCCAGATCGCCGAGCAGGCGGTCATCGTTGCACCATTCGGTGATCGTCATGCCGGCGAGCGACTCGGTCCAGGGCATCTCGCTGGTCATCCACGACCAGCGCGTAGAGCGTCGCGTCGCGAGTTTCCGGCAACGGTTCGGCGCGGATAATTTCCTCCGGCTCGAGACCCACCGATTTGCCTTGGCGAATGATCAAGTGCAGATGGCCGTAGTCGGAATAATCGTCGCGGATGATCTCCTCGTATTCATGCTCCAGGATGCGCTGCTTGACGCCCAGCACCGGGCAATTGGCCGACACATGCGCCCAGCAGTCGCGCCGGTGGCGCACGAACAAGCTCTGCTGCTTGACCATCACCGCGGCTCGGGCTTGTTCATCTTGATCGAAAAATAAAAATTCCATGCTCGGGCGAACGAATATAGTCGCGCACCAATTCGCCCAGACATTCGCGCCACTGTTTTTCAGTCATGGCTTTGCTCCTTTGTATAGCTTGTCGATGAAACCGTCGCTGCGCCAGCCGATCGACGATGGAGTTATCGAATAGCCTGCCTTTGGCGCGCGCTCTTTGGCGCCGACCATCTCGAGCACCGTGTCCACCGCCGCCGGATCGACGCGCGGAGCCGAATCCAAGATATCTTCATGACAAACATCGTAGTGCATCTCGGCGCTGCCGCCGCGCTGCCCCATGTATTTTCCAGCAGCTTGAGCGCTTGCGCTTTTCGCGTCTTCAGCGCGGCGATGCCTTCGATGTAGGCTCTGACGATCGCGCTCCACCGACTTCGGCGAGTTTCTGTAAATAATCGTTGCTCACGGCCAAGCAGATTCATTGAAAAAGGAATGCCGAGCTCCGCGGCGTCGACCAGCATTCTTGCCTGCGGCCCCGGCGCCTGGGATGAGACGCGCCCTTCGGCCTGGCGCGCACGAAAGCCCATATCGGCCTCCACCACGCCGCCGAACTGGCGCAGCTCGGTCTTTGCCTTCGAGATTCAGTTTTCGCAGAATCAGCCGAGTCACGAAGTCGCTGGTCGAGCCGAAACGGGTGATCGCTAAGCGTCTTGCCCTGCAACTGTTCCGCGCGCTGAATCTCCGGCTGCACCCAAAGCTGCATGCCGGGTCGGCTGTTGTTGCCCTCGACGGCGACGATCGGCGCGCCCTTGAGGCGTGGCAGCGACCACCGCGTTGCTCGCGCCCAGCGCGGCCTGAACGCTGCCGCCCACCAACGCCTGGATCGTCGTGGCGCGCCGGAGCTGATGTAAACCAGCTCGGCATTCAACCCGTTTCATGAACGCGCCAATCTCTTTGCCATCCAGACGGCCGACATACTCGGACTGATGGAGGCGTAAGCGAAGCGCGATTTTTTCTTTGGCGAATTTCAGCAGAGCGAACGGTTTGAGTTGTAGCAAGAAGAATCAAAGGCAGTATTGCGAGCTCGGAAAATCCGCATCCGTAAAACCTCAGGAAGACTTCAATCGATCAAACCCAAGTCACTACCACCGCTCCATCGGCATCCGGCAAGACCCGCTTGATAGACGCGGTACAACTCTTCCGACTCTTGCGCCGCCTGCAAAATCATCTTTCGTTTTCGCCCTTGCCGAATTCCTCCCAAACGGGAAGAAACATATCGACGTGGCCTCTTGTCGGGCTTCGCGGTGCGCTTTCCACTTCGGCAGATCGTCCCAGCGTGATGCCCAAGTGCTCGACCCACGCGCTGGCCCATGCGATAGCGCGTGGCCACCGCCCAAATCTCCCAGTAGACGGTCGTCCTTGATTCCATTCGGTCATCGACATCGCCGCCAGCCCTTCGAGCCAGTGTTTTTTTTGCACATCCAGCCCCAGGCAGTAGAGCGTCGCGGTGGTGCTGGGAATCGGCTTGGTATTCAGGATGTCGTCGGCACCGAGCCCGATGCATTTCCCTGGCGAATAATCAAATCCAAGTGGCCATGCTCCGGAGTGTTGATCGCGAATCACCTCTTCATATTCATGGCCGAGTATCTTTTGCTTCACTGATAGGACCGGCGAGTTGCCCGAGACAAAAGCCCAACAATCGCGCCGGTGGCGCACGTAAAGCGAAAGCTGTTGCAGAATAATCTGCGCGCGCGCGCTTTGGTAATTGGAATTGAAAAATACCGCTCCAGTTCCGGCGAAGACATTGTTTGCCGGGCCAACTCGCCGAAAGCCGCGGACCATTCGTTCGCATTCATCGTAAATACTCCTAGTTAATGTTCATGCACCGCTGAAGCAGCTCTGACATTGTTACTGGCTCAAAACTAAAGCTTCGAGCTCCAAACTCCCCTTTGAAAAAGGGGATGAGGGATTTTCTTCATCGTCAGCGCCAAACTCCTTACCCCTTTCAAATTGGGTTTCTCCGATGAAAACGCGTGCACCTGCATCACGCGCTAACCGAATCTTTCCATTTCCTTCGCAATGCCCGCCGCGAAATATTTTCAGCAGGTCCATGGATTCCTTTGCTGCTTGGTAGACTTGCGTCTCCTTCTCACCCGTGGCGAATTTTTCCAGATCCTCGAGAAACATGTCGCTGTGCTCTTCGTCTGCCTCGCTGTGCACTTTGAAGTTCGGCATCTGCTCCCAGCCAAAGCCGAGATCGTCCATCCAGCGTTTGGCCATGCGGCTCGACAGCCCGCCGCCGACATCGTGCAGCAACCGGTCATCGTTGGCCCACTCGGTGATTGTCAGAGAAGCGAGCCCTTCGAGCCAACTTTTCTCGCGGGTCATCCAAGCCCAGGCATAAAGCGTGGCCATGGTCGATGGCAGCGGCTCGACATTCATCACCTGCTCAGGAGTCAGGTCGAGCGCCTTGCCTTGCCGAACGATCAGCTCCATGTGGCCGTGCTCGGTGTAATTGTCCTTGATGACTTCGCCGTATTCATGCTGGAGAATTTTTGTTTCACCGACATATGCGGCAGTTGCCCGACACATGCGACCAACAGTCGCGGCGGTGATGAATAAACAAGACCGAGCTGCGTGATCAAGACCTGCGCGCCCGGCTTGGTGATTTTCACTTTGAAATAATGATCCAGCTCTCCGGTGAGCGCATGGCGTCACGCACCAGCTCTCCCAGCTCTTTTCTCCACTCTGCTCGCTTCATAACGATCTCCAGCGGCTACTTGTATAACCGCTCGACGAATCCTCTCTTTGATAATCCGATCGACAGCCGAATTGTCGAAAAACTCATTGACCGGCGTGTCGCCTTTGTTCTCCCAATTGAGCACCGTTCTGAATCACCGCCGGATCTATCCTCGCTTGACGATCGAGATATTTGATGGCGTATTCGTAGGCCTCGTCCAGCGAATCACTCGCGCCGAGCATGTATTTTCCCAGAACTTTGTAGGCTAGCTCTTTCTCGGTTTTCAGCGCGGCGACGCCTTCGATGTAAGCTTTCAACATCGCCTCTACCGTGCGCGGCGAGTTTTTGTAGAAATCCCGCTTCACCGCGATGAGATCCATCGAGAAAGGAATTCCTAGATCCGGCAAGTCGACTAGCATGTGCGTCTTTGACCCGGCTTCATGCTGCGCACGGCTCCCGCAACCATGCCGGTACGGACGGCAGCGTCGACTTCCTCGTGCCGCCCATGGGCTGAATCTTAACCTTGTCTTTCAGACCGAGCTTTTCGAGGACGAAGAGAGTTAAAAAATGTGTCGATGACCCGTGCCGGGTGATCGCGAGCGCTTTGCCTTGAAGCTGATCGGGTCTGGAGATTTCCGATTGCACGAACAAACTCATGGCGGGCCGGTTGGTGATACTGCCGACGGCCACCAGCGGCGCGCCGCGCAAGATCGAGCTCACCACAGCGTTGCTTGCGGCAACGCTCATGTCCAAATTGCCACCGACCATGGCCTGGACGGTGATGCTTCCGGAGCTGATGTAGACCAATTCCGATTCTTAGCCCATGCTTTTCAAAGGCGCCGATCTCCTGCGCCATCCATACCCCCGCGAATATGGGGCTAATGGCAGCATAAGCGACGCTAACCTTCGGCGGGCTCTGCGCCGTTGCAAGCCCATGCACCAGCACCAGAAAGAACAAAATTAACGCGGCGTGGAATCGGACTCTTAGGGTGCGGAAAAACTTGGATTGCAGGCTGCTCAAAAGATCTCAGAGGCGAGGCGCGCGAAAAATCGACGAGCGGAGGCGTACATCGGCAGTACGTTGACGCGAGGCGATCGAGCGCAACGAAGCATATGAGTCTTTTTCAGCAGGGCTGCTAGATCGGCCAGCCGTGCTCGGACACGTCGACGCGGTTGCCTTCGGCGTCTTTGATCCAGCTTTCCGCAATGGCTCCGTAGGTGTTGTCCTCGGCTTTCGTGTCGGCAATTTTCTCGATTTCTTTGACGCTATCGACCTTGAAACCAAAGTGGTGGATTCCCCACGGATATTTCTCGGTATGGATGAGCGCGAGATCGAGATGGCCGTCGGATAGATAAATAGTTCCCCCAGGCCGCCGATGTTTTTCTTCCATGCCGAAAACTTTTTTGTAGTACTCTGCGGTCTTGTCGAGATCTTCGACGTTGATTGCGATATGCCTGATTCTTGGTTTTTCCATGTTAGCCTCCGTTAGAATTGGTTTGTATTTTCTCTATCCTTCTCCTGCGAATTTAGTTCAACGGAATTTTCTCCATTGCCCGCGCCACACCTTCACGGTAAAGCGCGAAAAGATCGAGGGACTCCTTTACGGCATCCAACGCCATCTTTCTTTTTCACCCGTCGCGTACTCCTCCAAAAATGGCAGAAACATATCGCTGTGTTCTTCGTCTGCCTGGCGAATGCGCGACGAAATTCGGCATGTCGCGCCAGGCAATGCCCATGTCTTCGGTCCAGCGTTTGCCCATGCGGCGTCGAATGGCCGCCGCCGATATCGTTCAGCAGCCGGTCGTCGTTGGTCCACTCCGTAACCGTCAAGAGCAGACAATCCTTCGATCCAGCTCTTGGCGTGCGTCAGCCAAGCCCAGGCATGAAGCGTCGCCGTTGTGGTCGACGATCGGTTTGGTGCCGATCACTTCTTGCGGCGTCATGCCGAGCTTTCGCTGCCTGGCGAATAATCGAGATGCAAATGGCCGTAGTCGGAAAACTGATCCTTGATCACTTCGCCGTATTCGTGCTGCAAGATCGCTTGCTTGATCGCCATTACCGGGCAGTTGGCCGACACCAGCGCCCAACAGTCGCGCCGGTGGCGAATGTAAAGTCCCAGCTGCGTGATCATCAACTGCGCCCGCGGCTTTGTTCATCTTTACCGAAAAATAATGCTCCAGCTCCGGCCGAGCGCATATGCTCGCGCACCATCTCGCCGATCGTCTTTCTCCATTCCGCAATTTGCATCGCCGCGTCTCCTGAAACAAAAAATATTCGCTCGTCCTGCCGTTGATATATCGAATTTGCCGCCCTGCCAACCGGCGGAAAAGACGTGCGATCCAACGATGTCAATTCGCGAGAATGGATTATAGCTCGCCGCAGGTTTTGAATATCCGCGATCATCTACTGGCTCGTCATCTTATTGAACAGCGCCACCAACTGACGGTATTTTCGCCCCCATTCGAGCATATTGATCGAATGCAACCTCGCCCGGAGGCTCCACGGCCCACGGCACATCTTTGCGCGGTGCCCAGCGGCCCTGACTGTTCACCATGATTTCACTCACCGGTTTGGACAAATGATAATCCAAGAGCAAAGCGCGCGGCGTAGGGGTGGGGCGCCCGCGCCATGATGGCGATGGTCGTCGGCGGACGGATGATGGTTGGGTTGGTCATGACGTGAATCGATGGGCGCACTTTTTCCCTTCAACGCCACGGCATTATGAACGTAGCCGTCGACGATCACGTCGCGCAGCTCGCCGGTGGCCACCAATTGCGTCATAAAGGTATGTGACTGGCGCGAGAAAGCGTGACCTTTTGCTCTTGCGCGATTTGCTTTAAAAACCCGGTCGCTTTGGCTTCGCCTCATAGATCGATAAGGCCGGCGAGCAGATCGTGGTCCTCTCGCGTCCATGACCAAATTATTTTTCCAGCGCGGTTGTAGCAAGTCTCGTACCGTTTAGGGCGCTCCTCTTGCGAGACGCGTTTGTTATTGCAAATAATCGTGTAGCCGATGGCATAGAGGCCGGGCCAGTGGCCCTCCGCATCGACGAAACCCTTGCGCAGAAAACCGACCATGGGGCTTTTGTATCGGAGCCGCAATCTTTTTATCGATCAGTTCCACCGAGCTGATCCCGTTGAGCGCCACGACATCAGCGAGATAGGCGTTGGCGCGGTTCTCCGTCAGGACTTTGCTGTGAGCACGCCCGGTCCGCCCAGGCTTGAAACTGCTACTCGTATCCCGGGATAACTCTTGTTGAAACCGGCGATCAGCTCTTGGGCGTCGCGCATGTTGACTGCCGTATAGAGGGTCACCGTCGCCTTCTTTTTGTGCTCTCGACAATTACTTTCGCCGCTCTTCCGGTGATTTTGCATTGAGCTCGGCAAGTATATCTTCGACTGCGGCGGCGGCAGTCAGAGGAACAACAAGATAAAAAGTAACGGCAAAGATGGTAGAAACAAGCCTTCCGGCCATGCAACCGAATCATCGTCTCCTCCCTACGGCTTCTTATAGAGCTTATCGATGAACCCCTCGTGCACCATTTTGTCGACAAGCGTATTGTCTGCAAAGGTTTCCACCGGCACGCCTTTTTCCCCATGAAGTCCAGAATTGAATTGATGGCCTCCGGCTCTACTCGTGAGGTTTTCTCCAGATAGAGAATGGAATCTTGTAAATCTCATCGATCTTCTTTCTGATCGCGAAGGCGCGCGTATTTGGGCGATCGCCTTATAAGCCTTTTCCTTTGAGAATGAATCGCCGCCACGCCTTCGGTGTAGGCGCGCACCATGCCTTCGACCACCCGCGCGCGCGCGCTTCATATCGCTCGCGCGAATAGGCGATCACATCCATTGAATATTGAAACCCAGATCTTCCAGTTTCATCAGCAGCCCGGCTGCACGGTGGCATCGACGCGCAGACTCGAAGTGACCGCGCCGGCGATCTGTTTGTTCTGAAAGGCCGCGCCGACCTCCGCCGACCCGCCTCATCTGGCGCACGCTGACCGTGCTTTCCAAACCATATTTTTGAGCACCATTCGAGTCAGGTTATCGGTCACCGAACCAAAGCGCGTGACGCCAACGCGTTTTCCCTTGAGATCTTCAATACGGGCTATTTCCGGCCGCACCCAAAAGCGATGATAGGGACGGCTTGCGCGCGAGCTGATGACGGAAACCAGCGGCGCGCCGCGCAACACCGCGGCAACCACCGCATTGGTCGCGGCAATCCCACCGGTGACATCGCCGCCGAGCAGCGCCTGCACGACCGTCGGTCCGGAGGAAATATAAATCAGCTCGGTATCAATGCCGTATTTTTCATAAGCGCCGATCTCTTTGGCCATCCAGGCGCCTGCCGCCATGGCGCTGATGGTTGAATAGCCGAAGACGACCTTTCTTGATTCGGCGGCTGCTCCGACCGATGTCAAGCCAGATCAATCGGCAGAAAGACGATCAAAGATCGTACGAACTGTTTCATTTCGTGACACTCCCAATGGACTGAATTGATTTTGAACGCAGCAGCGAAGGTGGCTCCGGCGTGCGGCGACAAACGGTGATTGTTTATCGAGCAACTCGCATGCCACCGTTTTTTGCAAAAAAGCGTGACTTCAGGTGTGTTTCCGAATCTCAACGCGATCGAGCGCTCATGAGTGAGTCACGGTATGCTCAAGCATTTGGCAACGGCGCTCAGATTTCGCCAAAGAAAAACTCCGAAGTTCAAAGTGCCGGCCCAATCAACTCGCGCCCCAAAAACTCCGTCACCAACGGCCAGACGAGATCGGCGAGATAGGGTTGGTAGCCGTCCGATTCGGTGGAAGCGAAACCATGATAACCGAAATGAAAATAGTGCCATTCCAATGACTGGCCGTTCGAGTGAAAGCTTTCCATCACCCGCTGCTGCACCGGAAACGTGCTGTGCTGATCGTGGCCGCCGTAAAGGATCATGGAAGGGCATTTGATTTCCCGCGCCGCGTCGCACGGATGGCGCGGGCGGATCTTCGTCGGTTGTTCGTCGCGCACCGAGGGATAGTACGCGACAAATGCGCGCGCGCCGCGGCGTGGCGGCAACGAAGTGAATTCCCAGCCGCCCACCCATGCAATAACCAACCACGCCGACGCGCGAGCCGTCGACGTCATTCCGCGACAGACAATAGCGCCAGCCGCGATCGATGACGCGGACGAAATCCGGATCCGGCGTCTTGTTTTGAATCTCGGTGCCCTTGTCGATATGCTGCTCGGCCGGATAGCCGAGCATGTGATAGAGATTGGGAACCACCGTCGTATAACCGAGCTGGGCGAAGTTATAAGCCGCGGTTTTCAAATACCCCGTCAGGCCCGAATGCTGATGAATGAGCAAAAGACCGGGGCCTTTCTCGGCGCGCTCCGGGTAGGCGATGTAAACCTTGAATGCCGTCCTTCTCTTCTTTTAATCCGCGCGTGACGATTCTTGTCATTGTTTGCGCTCCTGCTCGCAGAATCGAGCCGTAGGTAGTGGCCCGTTACGATTTCTTATAAGCTTGTCGATAAATCCCTCGCGGCTGAGTTTATCGATGATCGAATTATCCTGACAAACGTCTCCGACGCGACACCCTTTTGCCGATGAACTCGAGAATCGTTTGCACCGCTTCCGGCTCGGCGCGCGGGATGCGGTCTAAATACGTGACCGAATCCCGATAATGAACTCTCCGATCTGCTTGGGGTCCGTCATGACGCGCGTATTTCGCGATGATTCTTAGAGCGCGCTCCTTCTGTTCTGGTTCATGAATGCGACGCCCCTCCGCGTAGGCGCGCACCGATTTTCTTCGACCGTGTCCGGATCGCGCTTCAACATCTCGCGCGAAACCGCGAGCATGTTCATCGAGTAGGGAATGCCCAGATCGACGAGCTGCAGGAGAATCTTCGGCTGGCTCGGTGGCGCTAACGCGCAGATCGCCGGTAACGGCGCCGGCGATCTGGCGATTTTGGAAAGCCGCGGCGACTTCGAGCGTGCCGCCCATCTGGCGCACGTTGACCGCTGCCCTCGAGACCGTACTTGCGCAGCAGAATGCGCGTCAGGATTATCCGTAATCGAGCCGAACGCGCGTGACCCGCAAGCGATTTTGCCCTTGAGGTCCTCTATACCGGTTGATCTCCGGCTGCACGAACAGCCGATGATACGGACGATTGGCCGTGCCGCCGATGGCAACGATCGGCGCGCCGTTCAGAACCGCGTTGATCACCGCATTGCTCGCGCCGCTGCCGCCCTGCAGGTCGCCGCCGATCAGCGCCTGCACCACGACCGGACCGGAAGAAATAAAAATGATATCGGCGGGAATGCCGTATTTGTCGAACGCCCCGCTATCCTTCGCCATCCAGACTCCGGTCGCCATGGAGCCGATGGTAGAGAATAGGCGAAGACGATTTTCTTCGATTCCGCGGCAAAGCTTGCGAGAGACGACAACACAGCTGAATACCGCGAGAGCAACGATCAGAGTTTTCGCCAACCGTTTCATCTTAGCGCGCCTCCGCACGAGTGCAATCAACCGAAATTACCCAAACCGCCGCCAAGAATCTGCACCCCTTCGGTTCTCTCGATGTATTTTGCGAATTGATACTTGTTCTCGCGCGGGTCGAGCACGTGCTTGGTCTTGGGCGGTCTCTCAGGGATCGAGCGCTTCGACTTGGGCGCAAATAAAATGCGGCCCGTCGCTTTTGAGCGCCATCTGAATTTTCTCGCGAAACGTCGCGACGTCCTGAATCGAGTGCGCGCTCGCGATGCCGCAGCCTTTGGCCACTTCTTGCAGTTTCATCTTTCCGCCGGTTGCGGTGCGCATCCCCGGTTCTTTTTGTGGCTGCCAAGATAATTGCCATTGTCCATTACCAGGACGGTGAGGTTGGTCGGATTTTCGTTGGCGATGGTACCGAGAACTCCGAGATTCAAGAGCAGATTTCCGTCGGAATCCAGCGCGAGCACTTTGCGCCGCGGCAAAGCCATCGCCAGCCCGAACGCCGCGGGAGTGCACATGCCGAGCGTGGAATGAAACAACGTTGCTTCCTGTCGGTGAGCTCGGCCCAAAAGTAACTGTTGTTGCCGATACTCGTCACAACCAGGACCTCTTGCGGCACGATCGAAGCCAATTCTTTTATCAATGCCAAGCGAGCTACCATAATGCCTCCTCATTCAGAATCACCGCGATGCACCTGAGCCAGGCCCGGGCACTTTCGTTGCACTCCTTGATCGTGCGCACAATGTCGCTGGACCGGCTCACGACTCGGTAGGGAATGTCCATGGCGTTGAGTCCCGGCTCGGTGGTTTTTTATAAAGTCCCATCCAGCGCGGATCGCCGATATCGCCGCGATAAGGAATCACGATCAGCAGCGGCACTTCATGGAGAATATTGATGCGCGCCAAATGATAGGTCGCCACCAACAAGCCTGACGTAGCGAGCATCAAAGCCGGCTTTTTCCCGCCGAACCATGCGCCATAACCAACGCCCGCGGCTTCGGCTTCGTTGGCCGTTCCGACGTAACGAATGTCGGGATCCTCTTCGAGCATCTTATAAACTTGAATAAACTGGGCGTCCGGCACTCCGGCGGTAAAATCCACTCCCGCCTCCTTGAGTCCGTCGACGACCAGTTTTGCTTTTTCCGGTTTCATCCTGGTCCTCCGTAATCTTAGTTTTACTGACCGATGCTTTTGTTAAACAGCGCCACCAGCTTTCTCATGTCTCGGCCCCCACTGCAACGCTGGAACAACGTGCAGATCGCCCTGCGGTTCCACAGTCCACGGCACATCTTTGCGCGGCGCCCAGCGGCCCTGGCTTTTCACCATGATTTCGCTCGCCTCTTTGGATAAATGGTAATCCAGGAATAAAGCGGAAGCATAAGGATGGGGCGCTCGCGCGAGGATAGCGATGATCGACGGCGGCCTTACAATAGTCGGGTTCATGACGACGTAATCGATGGGCGCGCCCTTTTCTTTCAGCGCCACGGCGTTGTGAACGTAGCCGTCGACGATCACGTCGTGCTCTCCCGTGGCCACCAACTGGGTCATAAATGTGTGCGATTGCCGCGAGAACGTAACTTTCTGATCTTGCGCGATTTGCCTTAGAAAAGCTAGTCGCTTTGGCTTCGCCCCAAAGATCGATGAGCCCAGCGAGCAGGTCGTGCGCTTCAGCGTCCATGAGGAGATTATTTTTCCAGCGTGGTTGCAGCAGATCTTCATATCGCTTGGGCGCATCTTTCTGCGACACGCGCTTGTTATTGTAAATAATCGTGTAGCCGATCGCGTAAACGCCCGGCCAGTATCCTTCGGCGTCGACGAAACCCTTGCGCACAAACGGCACCATCGGGCTGCGATATTTGGCCAACATTTTCTTTTCGATCAACTCCGGCACATAACCGCCGGTCATGGTCACCACGTCGGCGAGCGCAACCCCCGCGCGCTCTTCGGTCGTCACTTTGTTCAAAACACCGGGGCCGCCCAGACTGGTGATGCCGACTTTCACGAACGGATAGAATTTATTGAAGCCCGCGACGATTTCCTGAGTGTCGCGCAGATTGGTGGCCGCGTAGAAGGTGACGCTGCCTTCTTTCCTGGCGTTTTCAACCAATATTTTTTGCCGCTCTTCCGCCGGCTTGGCATTCAGCGCGGCGAGCGTTTCTTCGACCGTCGCGCTGGCTGACTGCCGCGGCGAAACGGCTACGCATAGGACAGCGAGAAAAAGTAACCTGCTGTTTTGCCCAAGGCTGCCGATCATTCCTCCTCCTATTTTATTCGAATTTGTCTATTCGCCCGCCAAACTTTCAACGCATTGGAAGCGGTTGAGTGCCCCCTAACAGCTTGTAGAATTCAACCACCTCAGGGTCTCGGGGCAATTCTTTGATGGCCTTGTCGTTGGCGTCCGGCAAAAGCGGCGACGCCTCTTCGCCGGTCATCTTCTGATACTCCGCAAGAAATTCCCGATCGGCGTAAATTTTTCGCATTGCTTCGCGCAGGATGTCGGCCCGATCTTTGGGCGTGCCAGGGGGTAGAACGAAGGGTGAGCCGGCGAGCCGGAAGGTGCGGTGCAGCTCGAGCAGCTTGCGCTCCTTGTCCGACTTGACGAAGCCATCCAGTTCCGGCAGCCGGGCAAAGCGGGGATGCTTGTCCCCTCGAGGAATCTCCACGATGGCATGGAAATCGACTAAACCCTTGTCCAGAAACTCAGGGTTTTGCTTAACGACATTGCTGGCGACGCCCGGCACTGCATCGAGTTCTCCGCCCAGCAGCGCCACATCCAGCTCCGGGGAAGAGTAGCCAACGACAAACTTGGGTTCCTTCAAGCCGAGGATTAAAGCGAACAGGCGACCGGTATGGTAGATCGGGTGGCCAACAGTCTGCGCGCCGATCCGCAATCCTGCGTGAGCGCGCAATTTTTCCAGGCTGCCCAAACCGAGTTTTCGATTGGTGAAAAACACGTAATGCGATTCGCTGTTCGGCGAGCCGAGATAGATGAACTTGTCGAGATCGTATTGAACGCCCGCCTCGCCCAGGATCGCAGATGACACCATCCCGCTGGGCGCGCTGCCAATGATAAGGCCGTCGGCGCGCGCGCCGCGATAAAGATGGTTAGCAGCCTTGGTGCCACCAGCGCCCGCCATGAACTCGATTATGACGGTCGGATTTCCCGGACGTGCTTCTTTAGATAGTTTGCTACCGCCCTTGTGCGCATTTCGCCGACGCCACCGGAGCGCTGCCGCGAATGATCGTGATAGTTTTTCCCTGGAAGAACGGTGTCTGAGAAGACCCGAGTGAATAAAAAGTAAAAATCAGCAGAACGCTCAGGGCTGCGATGACCAATTTTCTATTTACTCCCACCCGGCACCTCCCTGAGAGCCCGCCATACTTTCTCCGGCGTCAGCGGCAATGTCTTTACCCGCGCGCCGGTGCACCAAAATACCGCATTCGCTACAGCGGGCGCGACCGGAATGATGCCGCCTTCGCCCAGACCCTTGGCGCCGTAGGGTCCCGGCCCGTTGCCGTCTTCGATCAAAATCGATTCGAATTCGTCCGGTACGTCCTCAAAGGTCGGCACTTTGTAATCGACAAGGGAGGAATTGATAATCTGCCCGCCCTCCCACTGGTACGCTTCATAGAACGTGTGGCCGAATCCCATCATCGCCGCGCCTTCGTCCTGTCCCTCGCATTGCAGCGGATGGATCGCTTTGCCGGCGTCGGCGGCCGTGACGTATTTCTCAACGTGAACTTTGCCGGTCTCCTTATCGACTGAAACTTCCACCGCGCCGATGCCGATTTCCCAGAACAGCGGATTGGCCGGCGTCGGCGCCATGCCGCTGTGCGCGTAACCGGTGCCGACCAATTCACCGCCCTGATCGGCGAAGTGCTTGTTGATCAATGCGCCATAGCTGATTTTCTTGCCGCCGGCGATGGTTTCGCCGTCTTTGAGCGTAATCGCGTCTTCCGGGCACTCGAAATGCTCCATGGCAAGTTCGACGATCTGCCGGCGCGCGTCGCCACCCGCCAACTCAATTGCTTTACCCATGACTGTGGTCGAACGGCTCGATCCCGTGGAGCGGTCGAACGGCGTGAATGCCGTATCGATGGGCCGGATGGTGACCCGATCGAGGGGCACGTGCAGTTCTTCGGCAATGATCTGACTCATAATCGTTTTCGCTCCCTGACCCAGCTCGGAAGTGCCGCACATAAAAACGACGCTGCCGTCCGCGAGCACATGCACCGTCGCCGTCGACGCCAGCGGCGCGCCCGGGTCGGTCGTGCCAAAACCTACTCCCCGCCCATGCCCTTCTTTCGAAACCGGACCATCCCAGCCCAACTTGTCCGTGACCAGCTTGAACCCTTTGGCCAGATCGGTGTCCAGCGGCCGGTATTTCGGCCTGAGCTCTTCGCCTTCTTTGACGAGATTTTTTAGCCGCAACTCTACCGGATCGATAGCGAGCTTCTGCGCAATGATGTCCATCTGCGATTCCGTCGCCCAGGCGGTTTGCGGCCCGCCGATGGAGCGGAACGAAGCGGCTGAAACCGTGTTGGTGTAAACGCAGTAGGAATTGATCTTCAGATTCGGATAACGATAGGGCCCGAGGATGCGCGTCAAAGTGCGTCCGGCAACCGTCGGACCGGTCTCCGCATAGGCGCCGGTGTTGAGAAAAATATCGGCTTGCTTCGCCACCAAAGTGCCGTCTTTCTTAACGCCGGTTTTGACTTTGCACGTGATCGCGTGACGGCGGCAAGTCACCATCGCCTCGGCAACCGACGTCACAACCCGCACGGGCCGCTGCGCTTTATGCGCCAGCGCCGCGACTAACGGCTCGATTTTACCGCCCGATTTGCCGCCGTAGGCGCCGCCGACGAAGTTTACGTGAACGCGGACCTTCGATAGCGGCGCGTGAAACACATCGGCGACATCCTGGCGCACGCCGAACGCTTGGCTGGTGGAGGTCCAGATCGTGATGCCGTCGCCGTCGACCTGGGCGATCGCGGTGTGCGGTTCCATCGAGTAGTGATAGATCATGGGAAAATCAAATTCGTCTTCGACGATCAGGTCCGCTTCGGCGAAACCTTTTCCACGTCGCCCTTGACCAGCTCATGATGCGCGCACAGGTTCCGCTCGGCGAAATCGTGCAAGCGCGGCGCACCGTCGGCCATCGCGTCTTCAACGCTAATCACCGCCGGCAACTCTTCGTAGTCGACGTGAATTTTGGTCAACGCTTCTTCGGCCGTGGCGCGGTCGAGCGCCGCCACCGCCGCCACCGGCTGCCCGGCAAAATCACCCGGTTCAGGGCGATGACCGGCTGGTCTTTGTTCTTGCCGCGGCCGATGTAGGGTCCGGATATCCTTGAGATCCTTGCTCGTCAGCACCGTCACCACGCCGGGCATCGCTTCGGCTTCAGCAGTATCGATCGAGCGGATGCGCGCGTGCGCGTAGGGGCTGCGCAAAAATTTTCCTTCGATCATTCCTGGAATCGAGAGATCGGCAACGTACTTGGCGTTGCCGGTGACCTTAGCCGCGCCGTCGACGCGCGGCACCGACTGGCCCACGACCGAAAATACTTTTGTACCGTGTTCATATGAAAAATGGTTCCTCTTTTATTACTGCGCGGAGCTTGTGGCCTTCTTTTCTATATCGTCAGCCCATTCAGTCGTCAAATCCCGCCACAATTGGTTGCGCGCATTGACAGGCCAGTCCTATCACGGGCGTCGGACATGGCGCTAAGCGGGGCTACGCGTGGAGTTCTGACAATCAGGTCGAGGTCGCTCGCGGCTGGATTGAAACAGGAAAGGACGCCCGATGACCTCACGCAGAAACTACGCATGCACGATAACGCCTCTTCGAAGCTAACGTACAAGCCATGGAAACTGTTGGCCGATCTCGATTACTCCGCTCACTCAACACAAATCATCGCGGACATAGCGCAACCGGATGGCGAACAAGTCGGTCGTGGCGCTGTCGGGCCCTCTGCGTTGACTGCCCCTGCTAGTTCGTTAGCGTGACGCGCGACATCCGGTCGCTGATTGGTATTCATGTTGGCACAACAAATGAACCTGATGTGGGCTATCATTGTACGAGTTCTGGTTTCCTTTTCTTTAGTTTCATGCTCCGACGCCGCAGTGGATCGGAAGACGACGCATGCTCGTCTGGTCGAATTAGTCCCGATCGACGTCGATCGCAAAGAGAGTCGAGCGGCGAAACTTCGGTGCCTTGACGCTCCTCAGTGCTTTTCAGTTGACGTCGAAAGACAAACGCTTCGGCGGTTGTCGGGTCTGTCCGTTGGCCGGGACGGCCGCCTTTACGCGGTCTCCGACCACGGCTACTGGCTGTCGGCGAGCATGCTGCTGGGACCAGACGGCGCCTTGAAGGATCTCGTTGACTGGCGCATTGCACCAATACTGACGACGACTAAGCTACCGGTGAGTGGAAGATTGAGAGACGCCGAAGCGTTGGCGCAGGCGCGTGACGGATCATTTTTGGTTGCCTTTGAAGGTCTCCATCGGATTTGGCGTTATAGTCCGCCGCCAAAAACTTTCGAATCAACCCCGGTTTCTGTGCAAATTCCATCTGCGGTGGCACAGGCTCCTAGCAACGGCGGCATCGAAGCGCTCGCGACGCTTGCGGACGGCCGGCTGCTTGATCATCGCAGAGGAGTTGGAGAATCCCGATGGCAGTGTCAAGGCCTGGGTGCTCGACGACGGCCAATTTACGGAGTTATCTTATTTGCCGGCCAAAGGTTTTCGCGTCACCGACTGTGCCGCGCTTAACAATGGAGACGTGCTTGTTCTCGAGCGTCGCTATGTGCCTTTCGGCATTTTGTCGGCACGGCTGACGCGCGTCAAAGCCGGCGGTCTTCGACCAGGCGCCAAGCTCGCCGGGAAAGAATTGCTTAAACTGGAGCAACCGCTGGCGGTTGAAAATTTCGAAGGCATTGCGGTTCAACAAACTTCCGAATGGAACGATGATCTTTTATCGTATCTGACGATAACTACAGCAGTTTCCAGCAAACTTTACTTTTACAGTTTTCTCCTGCCCGACTCCGACCCTTGAGTCGTTGACACGGGCACTCCCTCCTCGTTAGTTTGGGCCAAATGAGCCCGCTTGCCGGACCAGACAGATTTGCAAATATTTCCTCGATGCTTACCTTCGGAATTTTTCCGCTCAAGTGTTCATGCATTTCGGCGTCCCAAAGGCGGATGCCGAACAGGCCGCCGACGTCTTGGCGCGAAAGCGACCTGCGCGGCATCGACTCGCACGGCGTCGCGCGGCTGCATACCTATTTCGAAATGCTCGAATTGGGCCGAATCAATCCGCGACCGAAGATCCAAATTATTCGCGAGAAAGCGAGCGTGGCAACCGTCGACGGCGATAATGGTTTGGGCTTGGTGGTAGGACCAAAGGCGAACGAGATCGCCATGGACAAAGCCGAACAGCACGGCTCCGGCTGGGTTAGCGTGTGCAACACCAACCACTTCGGCATCGCCGGCTACTATCCCTTGAAAGCGCTGGAACGCGATCTTAATCGGCTGGGCGATGACCAATACGACCAAGCTCGTCGCGCCGCTCTGGGGCGCGGAGCGAATGCTCGGAACGAATCCGATCGCGATCGCATTTCCAGGCTACAAAGAACCGCCGATCGTCATCGACATGGCGACGAGCGCCGTCGCTTATGGGAAAATCGAAATCGCCTTGCGCAAGAAACGAACCCGTGCCCAAAGGCTGGATCGTCGACAAAGAAGGCCGTCGATACGACCAATCCCCAAGACATGATCGACGGCGGCGCGCAGCTGCCGCTCGGCTCAGAGAGAGAAATGGGCGGCCACAAAGGTTACGGCGCTCGGCGTCAATGGTCGATATACTCTCTTGCGTTCTTAGCGGCGCCAACTGGGGACCCTTCGCCCCGCCCTTCGCGCTGCCGCCAAGAAATCCCCGACGCGTAGCGTCGGCAAAGGCATCGGCCACTTCTTCGGCGCCCTGCAGATCGACGGCTTCATCGACAAAGACGAGTTCAAAAAACAGATCGACGACTGGATTCACGTCTTCCGCAACACCAAGCCGGCGCCGGGCACCAACGGCCCGCTGATTCCCGGCGATCCGGAACGAGAAGCGGAGGCGATTCGAAGCAAATCAGAATTCCGCTGCTGCAAGCCGGTGGTGGCTGATCTGTTGGATATATCAAGAAAGACAGGGATACCGTTTGAGGTCAAGTAAACATAGTGAGCGAAAAATAAAGATCAGGTCAGCCCAACGAATCGGTCGAACGGGTTACAGCAAGGAGTTAAATTGTTCGACCGATAGCTGAGCGGCTTTGAGAATATGAGATAATGTGCCTCGTTTTACGGGGCGGTGGGCGGGAACTGTGATCTTCAATACACCTTCACCGATTCTTTTCTGGAGACGAATGTGACTCCCACGTTGTCTAACCACCACAAACCCATCCCGTTGGAGCGCTTTGACGATTCGGTCGAAAGATAAACTAGGGAGCTCGCTCACAAGACGATTTCCCTCACGTCTTTGCCTATTCCCGCGAGGTCATCGTCCACGGGCTCAAGATAGAGCTCGATTGCTTCACGGATGTTTTGCATCGCTTCTTGTTCGGTTTCTCCTTCTGACACACAGCCAGGCAAAGAAGGCACGTAGACTGTGAACCCGCCTTCCTCCGAAGATTCGATCACGACTTTCAGTTTCATGGGGTCCTCCGTTGGAAGGAATCATAGGTGCTTTGCAAGAAGGAGTCAAAACCGCGACTCTGAAGTAAGAGTCTTTGTTCCTTGGATCACGGCATGTCGCAATGACTGAGGTGGTGCACAAATATTTTGCAATCGTGTGAATATCAAATGGCCAGGTACTTTTTCCAACACCCGCGCTCCTCGGAAAAGATCTTGATTTTTATCGCGACTGACCTTGGCATTGAAATCGTTTCCATCTGAACAAGCATGAAACACGTTATTTTTATCGCTTGCCTGATCGCAGTCCATTCACCTGACGATCGCCACGCGCTGTTCGCCCAGGAGCCAAATCTAATTCAGGCCGCGCGACGTGAAGGGCGAGTGGTTTGGTACACCGTGGCGGGTGAATCGCCGCAGGTCGCCCAGGAGTTTGAGAAGAAATATCCATTCGTGAAAGTGGAAGTCGTGCGCTCGACGGTCTACCCGCTGCTCAATCGGATTTTCAACGAAGCGCGGGCGGGAAGCTATCTGTTTGATGTCGTGCGTCAGTCGACGTTTACCTTCGCGCAGTTGATCCAAAAGGATTGGTGCAGCCTTATGAGTCTGCGGAACGCGAAGGCTATAGTGCCGGTTGGAAAGACAAACAAGGTTACTGGACTTCCACCGACGACAATTACTTTGTCGTCGGTTACAATACCCGGCTGGTCTCGGAGCGCGACGCGCCGCGGGACTGGGAAGATCTGCTGCTCCCGAAATGGCGCGGCCAGATCGGTTTGGATCCTGATAATCATTTGTTGTTTGGCGGTCTCGAGCAAATTTGGGGACGGGAAAAAGCGCTCGCGTATTTCCGCAAACTCGCGCAGCAGCAAGTTCAGTTTCGCAAGGGGAATACTTTGATCGCCCAGCTCATTGTCGCCGGAGAATACCCGTTAGGGTTTTGTTTACGCGCACCGAGTGGAGCTTCTCAAGTCGCAAAAAGCTCCTATGGACTGGGTATCGACGATGAATCCAATCATCACCACAGGCGGTCCGCTCGGTTTAGCGGCCAAGGCTCAGCATCCCAACGCCGGAAAGCTTTTTGATAGATTTCGTTCTTTCGAAGAGCGGCCAAGCGCAATTGAGAAACTACTACCGCATTCCGTCACGGGCGGATTTGGAACCGCTTTCCGCCAAGCTCGATCCGCGCCGGCTGCACCTGCTGCCGATGTCGCCGAATGCAGCCGAGAAAGAAGACGATTGGAGAAAGCAGTTTCGCTCGATCTTCGGCATTCAGGGTTAGGCTTGCAGGCAATGAAGCTCGCGTAAACAGCCGCTAAAAATGCCGATGTAACAAAGGAGGACTAACAGGCTACTGAAAAATAGATTCGGAACGGCTCGTCAGGCCTCACCATGAACGGAAAATTCTCAACGATATCAAAATCCCTCCGTTCGTCCTGAGCGCGGTCAGAAGGACTCGAGAAGGTTTTTCAACAGCCTGCTAAATGCTCATGAATTTGCCAAGGATGAATGATGGCCTCTCTGTGGGATGATGAAGCCGACGTGGTGATTGTCGGTTATGGAGGCGCCGGAGCGGAGCGCAGCCGTCGCGGCACATGATGCCGGCGCCAAGGTTTTGATCGTTGAAAAAATGACGGCGGCGGCAATACGAAACTGGCCACTCCGGACCTTTATCAGCCCGCAGAATAATGCAGCCGCTCAGCAGCACATCCAAGCGCTGTCATCCGGCACGTTGGACCAGCAGACGTTGGATTCTTGTCTCCACTGGATGTCCCAAAACAATGACTTTATCCGGGAGCTCGGTGGAGAAGTTGAAATCTGTCCGCCGGGAGCAACTTTTCCTTCTCTTCCCGGCGCCGAGACCATGATTCGTTACCGAGTCAAAGCGAGCGAGAGTGAACGAGGCGGCGAATCGCTCTGGAGCCTGCTTGCTCGCAACGTTGAAGCGCGAAAAATCCGCATCCATAGACGAACTGCGGTGACAAAACTTCTACGCGCGGAAGATGAGATCATCGGCGTCGAAGCGAATCAGGCAGGTCGGCGCATTAGAATTGGCGCCAAGCGGGCAGTCATTTTGACGACCGGCGGCTTTGAATACAACGAGGAGATGAAGCGGGAATATCTCGCCGGTTACCCAATCTACGCTTATGGCCATCGAGGTAACACGGGAGATGGTGTTAAGCTGGCGCAGGATGCGGCCGATCTGTGGCACATGAAGTCAGTCGCTGCTCCCATGGGCTTTAAGTTTCCCGAATATGAATCTGCTTTCATCATGCGCATGCCGGCCGACGGTTATATCATCGTCGATCAAGACGGCAGGCGGTTTTGCAACGAGACCGGCCTCGAGCACTACAGCATGTGGATGGCGGTCACGACATTCGACATGGACCGCGCTCCGATACTCGCGCATACCGTCGTATGTCATATTTGACGAGCGCACGAGACAGAGCGGTCCGATCACGAGCATCGGACATGGCGCCAACCGAGGCTACGAATGGAGTTCTGATAATCAGGTCGAGATCGATCGCGGCTGGATTTCATCTGGAAAAAGACGCCCATGAGCTTGCGCATAGATTAGGAATACGCGACGACAAAGTCCGGCTAAACGCTACAGTTAACATGTATAGGGAAGCTTGCCACCGCGGCAGGGACGACGAATTCGGCCGCTCGCCGCGAACGCTTATTGAATTTCAAGGCGAGCTCTACGGCCTGCCGCTATGGCCTTGCCTGCTCAACACTCAAGGCGGTCCCAAAAGAAACTCTCGCGGCCAAATTTTGAACGTGTGGGAAAACCCATCAAGCGGCTCTATAGTGCCGGCGAGCTCGGATCGGTCTGGGGATTTTTGTACCAAAGCGGTGGCAATCTCGGTGAATGCCTCGGCTTGGGACGGATGGCGGGAACCCATGCGGCGGCGGAAAGTTTTTTATCGCCATGAGCCGGAAGTTTTTTGTCCAACGGTTCGGCGCCGAGTTCCAATCCCTTCTTATCCCTTGACGCCCGACCTTTCGTTCACATAACGTCGGCGCTGTGAATTCTCGCGCCGCCATTAGTCGTAAATTTATATCCAATATTTCCTCGCGCATTTTTTACGGCTGGCGCATGGTCGGATTGGTATCGGCCATTCGCATCGTCGGCGGCGGGCTGCATCAGTTTGGCTTCACGGTGTTCTTTCTGCCGATCAGCCAGGATCTCGGCATCAGTCGCGCGGCAACCTCGCTCTGGCGTTTTCATTATCGCGCGCCCAGGGTGCGATCGAAGCGCCGCTCGTCGGTTATCTCATCGACCGTTACGGCCCGCGGCCGATCATCGTCACGGCGGTTTTTCTTGCGGGTGTTGGCTACATCCTCCTTTCCTGGGTGACTAGCATACGTCGGCTTCATGGTCGTCTACCTCGGAGTGATCTGCCTGGCATTCATTGCCGGCTTCGTTCCACTCGCCCATGGTGGTCGCCAATAGTTGGTTCATTCGCCAGCGCGCTCGCGCCATGACGCGGTCGTGAGCGCCGCCGTGCCCATCGGCGGCGCCTTGATCTCTCCGTTGCTGGCCATCGGCGTCGCTTCGGTCGGTTGGCGTTGGGCGGCGTTTGCTTCGGGCTGCATATTTTTGCTGGTCTGCTTGCCTTTGAGCTTTCAGTTGAAGCGCTCGCCGGAAAGCATGGGGCTGCTGCCTGACGGCGACGTGGCGCCGGCAGATTTCGGCGAAGTGATCCTGCGCCGGATGCGACGGCGAACAAGAACGCAACCGCCGACTTCACGAGCCGCCAGGCCATGAAAACTCTAGGTTTTCTGGCTGCTGGTTATTTCCATGACTGCGCGCGTGACCTGTTACAGCACCGCGACTGTCCATTTTATTCCGTTGATGGTTTGGAAGGGCTTATCCGAAGGAGCTGCCGCGACTCTTCTCGGGGCGTTTGCGTCGATCAATCTGGTGGCGCATTTCCTGCTCGGTTGGATCGCCGACCGCGTCAACAAACCCAAACTCTTAGCCGTCTGCCATTTTCTTCCGGCGCTTTCTCTGCCGCCGCTTTTGCTCGATTCGGGTTACTGGCAACTTCTTGCTGTTCACGACGACGTTCACTTTTGGACGCGTCGTTTCCCATCATCTGGGCAACCGTAGGAGATTTTTCGGCCGGCGTAATTTCGCGACGATCCGCGGCATGATGAGTTTCTTCTACATGTGGGGTAGCTTCGCCGGTCCCGTCATGGCCGGCGCGATTTACGACCGCACCCAGAGTTACCTGGCGGTCTTGTGGATCTTGCTCGCTCTGCTGCTGTTCGCCACGCTACTGGTTTTGTTCCTGATCCGTCCCTGGACAAAGCGTATGGCGATGCTCGCGCCGGCAAGTTGTCCATAGAATGACCGCTTGGGCGATGTTATAGAGGATACAACTTTTAACGATTCAGGAGACGATCCATGGCACGAATCACAGGAAGTCATCTCGTCTGCAAGGCGCTCCAACTCGAAGGCGTGAAAAATATTTTCGGCTTGGCCGGCGATCACATCCTGCCGCTGCTCGACGTCATGGCGGACCGAGACTTCCGCATCATCGATACGCGTCATGAGCAAGCCGCCGTTCATATGGCCGACGCCTGGAGCCGGATCTACCGAGCAGCCGGGAGTTTGCATGTACACGACGCCGGGCTTCGCCAACGCGATTCCCGGCCTCACCAACGCGATGCATACCGAGGCGACCGGTCATTTCGATCGCCGGCTGCGCCGACGCGCACGACCTGGGTCGCGGCGCGCCAGCAGGAAATCGATCAGGTCGCCATGGCCGCGCCGATATCGCAAAGGCTCGTTCATGGTTCCTGACGCGCGAGGAATTCCTGAATTCATTGCGCGCGCGATGCGTCTGGCTTTCAGTGGACGGCGTGGGCCGGTGCATCTGACAATACCCATCGACGTGCAGGAGCAAAGCGTCGAGGAGAATGAGATCGCCTTCATCCGAACCGGAAGAATATCGCCCCAGAGAATCGAGTTGCTGCCGACGCTGGAAGCTGGTGCGCCGCGCCATCGCGCTCTTGCGCGCAAGCGCGCAAAGGCCGCTGGTCAATCGCCGGCTGCGCCGCTGGTTACACGCTGTCCGGCGACGCTCTGCGGCGCTTCGTCGAAACCACGCGCGTGCCGGTCGTGACCGAAGAGCAGGCGCGCGGACTTAGTCCCGACGATCATCCGTACGCTTTCGGATTTTCGAGCGCGGCTTGAATCGCGCCGCGGCAAAGTCCGCGACGCCGACGTGGTCGTACTCTTGGGGCGCAAGCAGGATTTCGTTATTGGCTTTTGCCGGCCGCCTCATGTTTCCGCCGATGCCAAGATCATTCAGATCGATCCGTCGCCCCTGGAGATTGGCCGCAATCGCGGCGTCGCTGATCGGCATGGTCGGCGACGTCACCAGCGTCTTGGATCAGCTGACCAAGGAAGCGTCAACTCACGCCGTGGAAGGAGTCTGCCGTGGATCGAAGAGCTGCGCGCCGTGCGCGCCGCTCAGGCGGAGTGGACGGAGAAATTGGCGCGCCCGCAGACGCCGATGCACGCTCTCGTTCGTGCACAAGACTATTCAATCGCTGCTGCGCCCCGGATGACTGCCTCGTCTTCGACGGCGGCGACTTTGCCATTTCGGACGTTCCTTGTTGCCTGCGCTCAAGCCCAAGCACTGGCTCTACGTCTCGAGCTTGGGCATGTTGGGCTCGTCGCTGCCCCGGCGCTCGCCGCCAAAGTCGCGTATCCCGACTCGCGCGTGATCATGCTCAGCGGCGACGGCGCGTTCGGTTTCAATGCCATGGAGTTCGACACCGCGGTGCGCCACAAACTCAACGTCGTCGCCATCCTCGGCAACGATTCAGCCTGGGGCATCGACCGGCAAATCCAGCTGGGCCTCTACGGTCGCTCAGTCGCAACGGATTTGCTGCAGACCCGCTACGATCAAGTCGTGCAGGGGTTGGGTGGTTACGGCGAATTTGTCGAGCGGCCTGAAGATCTTGCGCCCGCGCTAGAGCGAGCCTTCGCCGCCGGCCGGCCCGCGCTGTTGAATGTCGCCGTCGAGCGCGCGATCAGTCCGAGAGGCGAAGCCGCCATCGGCCGGCGCAAGGCAACGACCGGAGGAAGTAATAAGGTTGAGTCACTCTCGGGCCAGTGGCAATAGCGAGAACTCGTGTCACGGCGAATATCTCGGCGCTACTAGGTGGGTTACATGGCCAGGCGGATTCTAGAAACCCTGAAGGCCCTCACACCTTAGGTCTTGCTCGTCGCGGCTCTTCCTACCGCGCAGTTTTCCGCAGCCGCGAGCAAAGGAGCAATGGATTGAAGGCGCCAAGAAGGAAGGCGAGGTGATTCTCTATGCGTCCATGAATCTCGAAGAAACCAACACGATGATCGCGCGTTTCGAGCAAAAATATCCGTTTGTAAAAGTTAAGGTCAACCGAACCGACAGTGAAAAGCTCCTTACCAAAATACTCATCGAGGCAAGAGCTAAAAATCCTTTGCCGATGCCATCAGACTCTTGGCTTCGCCATGCACACGCTTAAGAAGAATCAGCAGCTGGGCCACTACCTTTCTGCGGAAAACGGCTACTACGGCAAGGAATACAAAGAAGAAGGGTACTGGACGACGGTTTATACCAACCCCTACGTCGTTGCCTACAATTCCCGTATGGTCGGCAGAGAGAATCTGCCGCGTCGATACGAAGATCTGCTTCACCCTATGTGGCAGGGAAAAATGATGATGGAGCCGACCAAGGTGGATTGGTTCGGCGGCGTGCTGCAGGTCATGGGCAAAGAAAGGGATTGAAGTACACGCAGGGGAGTTGGCCAAGCAGAAGATTATGAATCGCATCGGTCACGATTTGATCGCCCAGCTAGTGGCCGCCGGCGAGGCGTCACGGATATCGATATTCCGGCTCCGTCCGTGGATCGGGTGCGCAAGCGCGGCGCGCCCATCGATTGGGTGGCTTTTCCGCCCGCGCCCGCTTCGCTGATCGGCATCGGTATCGCGTCCCAGCCGGTACATCCTAATGCGGCACGACTCTACGTGGATTTTGTCTTGTCGCTGGAGGGACAGAAAACTCTCGCGGAGCTGGGGCGATATCTCGCCCGCGTGGAGCTGATGCAGGAACAGATGGCGAAGGCCAGAGGGCTCCAGATGGTCCCCGTGAGTCCCGAGCTCGGCGAAAACATCGTCGAGTACGTCAAGCTGATGCGAGAAATATTCGGCCAGTGAGAATTTTTATTGGCAGGTATCCATGTCGCTACCGAGGCGCGAGTCCTTCGAAAATTATGTAGAGGAAGATTTCCATCGCCGATCTGAAATCGGCAATTTTTAAATTTCTCCGTAGGGAGAACCAGGAGGCACGACGATGCGCATCATGATCTTGAATCACCAGTCTAAACGTGAAGGGAAACCCCGAATACGAAGCCCGCGTGGCGGCGTTGCTCCAGAGTTATACTTCGCCGGGCACGACGATCGAGGTGCACTACCCTGAAGATCTCGGCGGCAGCGAAGTGACGAGCCACCTGCGCAAGAGCCAGGCATTAGCCGGGCTTCACCATGCCCTGGAAACACCCGCTTTGGTCAAGAAAGTTATCGAAGCCGAACGCTTAGGCTTCGATGCCGTTGTGCAGAGCAATACGTTCGATCCGGGCGTGGAAGTGGCGCGCTGCGCCGTGCGCATTCCGGTCGTCGGCGTGCTGCGCGCATCCTGCCATTTTGCCGCGACCCTTGCCGATCGTTTCGGCCTCATCGCGCCGTTGGATAGCCACGCCGTCTACGCGCGGCGCATCATCGAGAATTATCGGATGGGACGATTCATATCCGGTATCCAGGCGATCAACACCTACGAGACCGGCGATCTATCGGCTTACCACGATCTTCTCGTCGAGCGCATGCTCGCCGTGGGAAGGAATTGATCGCACAAGGCGCGCACGCGATCATCCCGCTGGGCGGGCGCCTTGTACCCTTACGTAGTTTCGCCGCTGGAATTGGAAGCCGAACTCAAGGTGCCGGTCATCAATACCAAGCTGGTCGGGATTCGCCACGCGGAGACGCTTGGTAAACGGTAAAACCAGTCACAGCTTGCAAAGCTATCCATGGGCCGGCGGCCTGACACCGGAAAATATTTCGCGGCGCGCGATGGAATAGCGGCGAATGCGCTCGCACATGTTCCCGGCGAATCCCGCGGGCAACTGGGAATCCAGAAATTCTTGTAGGGGCGTGTGGCATACGCCCGTTCTGGATACCGGCTTCCGCCGGTATGACAGCTGAGACGATGAACACCTTCGCTAAAAAACTTTGGGACCGGACACCGGTTACTTTTTGGCGAGATTGGCGACGAATCCGGCGTCTTCCAATTCTTTGACGAAGCGAGCGTCGACTAACTCTTTCACGTTGAGCCCCGCTGCTTTGGGTTGGATCGACGCCATTTCCTGTGCCACGACTTGATATCCTTCCATAGGCGGATAGGGATAATCCGGCATGTTTTCCGTGAACCACGACTGCGTGTGTTCCGGAGCACGCCGCGATCTTCCACGCGCGAATATTTGCGCATGATCTGCATGGTTTCCTCTTTGCGCGTCTTGAAATAGTGAATTGCCTCCACATAGGCTCGCACGTAGCGCCGCACCAGATCCGGCTGCTCTTTGATCGTCTTGCCGGTCGTGTAGATGCCCCGTTGAGGAAAAGGAATCTTGAGCGAGAATCAGATCGAGCAAAACCGGAAACCCCAGCTTGTCGACGACCGGCTTCTCCCGCTTCGGTGACCACGGTGAACTGCACGATGCCTTTTTGCATCGCCGCGATGCGGTCGTAAAGAACGCCGATGGAGCGCAGACTGACATCCTTCGCCGGATCCAGACCTAACTTTCTCAGGCTCACGCGCAGGGCGAAATCGGCAATCGTGCCGGGGCTTTGGTTGGCGCCGATTTTTCCTTTGAGATCCTCGGCCCGTTTGATCGTGGGCAGCGTCACAAAATAGTAGGTCAGAATGTTTACGCTGCCGGCAATCGCGACCACGTCACCGCCGGCGAGACGCGCGCTGACGACCGCGGGGCCGGCGCTCTCGGCAACAGCGCTTTCCCCGCCAAGATCGCTTGGAGCGTGCGCACACTGCTGGGAATGAGCACGGGCGCGACATCGAGTCCGTGCTTTTCGAACAGCCGCGCCTCTTTGGCGACCCAGATCACCGCCGAAGCTCCGGGAGCGGGAGAGAAGTAGGCACTGTAAGATTCGGTCGGCGGCGTCTAGACCCGAGGGAAGAAAAGCGAGCGCAAAGCCAAACAACAGCGCCACAGGCGCCGGCATTTTCCCCGACATTTGCTTAGCACCATCGGCGGTCTCCCGTTCGAATTTTTCATCAGATCCGACATCGCTATAAGCAAATCAATGACAACAGGCTGCGCTACCGATCAGAATTACAAGTGCAATTTTTATCTGGCGCGATTTATCGTTCCGACAGATCGATAAACACCCCGTCCGGACTCGAACATTGATGCTGTCCATGGCGGCATGACGCAATCAATGCAAGGCGTCTTTCTCCTTCACTCGGCTCGCTGATGATGCGTTCGCGCATTTCGGCATTGGCTTCGCGCAATGCGGCTAATTCTGTTTTCACCGACTCGACGCTCTCGACCTTAAAACCAATATGTTCCAAGCCCGGGCGATCGATGCCGGCGCCTTCAAAATCGCTCATCTTCCACGGTGCGATGATCAGTGTCATCTTGCCGTCGGTGAGATAGAAGTTCGGATCTTCGAGCGCCTTTTTCCGCTTCGGTCAGGTCGAACGAATCGCGGTAGAACGCGGCAATCTTCGACGGATTCATGACCCGCAATTTGAGGTGATGTATGCGCCGCGGCTGTTCACGCTGTTGTTGCACATAAACATCGCGGCGGTTCGACATGCCTTCCTGCGTGAGGTCGAAATAATTTCCTTCGGGATCGTGGGCGCCGTAAGTCGCAAAGGGACGGTTGAAGGCCGCTTGAGCACCGCGACTTCCGGATAATTTTTCTTGATACGCGACATCGCTTCGTCGACGTCGTCGACATCGACGCCGAAATGGTGCAAGCCCGGTATATAACCCGGCTTTCTGCCGATCACAGTCACACCGACGTAACCGTCGCTGATGCTGACGGCATAATTGTTCCGGATCGCCTTCTGTTCCTCTTCGGAGCCCGGTTTCGACCGCTTCATGCCGAATATGGCTTCATAGAATTTTCGCTTCTCGCACAAAGTTTTCACTGACGATCGCCGCGTGCTGAATTTTGGTTGGCATGAGAACCGCCTTCGTCTTGAACGGCCTGAACGCGAGTCACTTTCCAGTGATGCGCTTGAAGAACCCCTCTTTTTCAATTCGTCGAGCGTGCTTTCATCGACGTATTTGGCAAGGTTCACGTCGATCTTCCGGATTTCGCTGCGCGCGACCGTATCAAGGTGTTGCGCAAGCCCCCTGCGCCGCGATACGACGTCGGGAAAGAAAAGCTGGTCGCGATGTACTGATAGGTCTCCTCGATCGCCTTGGGATTTTCCTGCTGCAGCCACTTCGCCAGATACCGCGGTCGCTTTGTCTTTGTTGTTCAGCAACTGATAGGTCGCTTCGGCATAGGCCTCCTGGAAACGTTTGACCACGTCGCGATTTTGCTGGAGGAACGGACCGGCGCACCACCATGACGTTCATCGGAAACGCCGCGGTCTTCATGTCGCGCATGTGCACGAGCAACGTTCATGCCCAGCGCTGCGCTTCGCCGAGCTCCGGTTGCGCGAGCACGGTGGCGTCGAGCGCTTTGGCGCTCATCGCGACCAGACGCTGTGACGCGCCGCCCGCCTGCAAGAGAGTCACGGCCTGGCGCTGCAGATTCCACTCCTTGAGCGCGAGCAATATCGCCGAGCTCGTTGGCGCTGCCGAAACCGACGATCGCCGATTTCTCTGCCGCTAAGATCATCCGGGCTTGCGGATTTCCTTTTGTGCGACAAAGCTGAAAGGAAACAGTATTGAGCGAACCCGAGATCAGCGACCAGATCCGCGCCCTGCGCGATGAGCGTTGACCGTCGTTACCGCGTCCACCTGAGCAAAGTGAACACTATTGCCCACCAGCGCCTGAATCTGGCGAGTCGAGCCCGGCGTTAAAACCAAGTCGCCGTTAATGCCGTACTTGGCGAGATAAGCCCAGCTCCTTAGTCGCCCACAGCGGCGATTGAAAACCGGCGAACCCGGCGATAAGCAATCATGTAGACGCTCTTGCGCCGCGCGAGCCAACCGCACGAAGCAGCAGCAAAGCAATCACGACCAGCAACTTGCGAATCATCGGCTGACCTTCCCCGCGTGATTGCGCCGGTCGATTTCCCGATAGCGCTCTCGCGAATATGACTCTTAAAATCCACGGCGAGGGAATGACCATCCGACAACGCCTGTAAGTGCAGGAGCCGATTTGCTTTGGCGATCTCTAATCACGTGTTGCGGGTCGCGGCCTTGCTTTGCGTCTCTTCATCGCGTTCAACAGCAATTTGCGCGCGGCGACGATTGCTTTGTCCGAAGTCACCAGATGCTCCGCCGTGCGGTCTTGCACCGGGCCCTGGCTCTCGGTAGCGAAAGCGTCGTGCGCCTGAAAGTTCAAACCCATGCCGGTGAAAGTCTGCGTGTTCATCGAGGCGCGGTCTCTGCTGATAGCGGTTCGAAGCATTCCGCGTCAAGCGATAATCGGCGGTCAGCTCCGCCCGGCTCCTCGTTCGCATAAAATCATCCAGCGGCTTTTCGCGGCTGAAAGCGAAAATGTATTTCCAGTGGCTGGTGTCGTCGATCGGCACGTGCCAGTGGATCGAGTAACCGTAGTCCACCGAAGAACCGCCAGAAGGCGAGACACATTGGGCATGCACAAAATTGGTGACTCGCAGGTAACGCTTGTCTCGCCCGGCGCCTCTGAGCGTGTAGATCCTCAGACCATAGTCCGTGATTTCGACTTCGATCGTCGGCGCGATATCTTCAGCGAGCAATTTATTGTCAGTGGCGTTGCTGCCCGGGTACAGTTCGTCGCTGCGCAATCTGCGCTTCGTCGAGACATTGATGCAAAAACGAAAGATGGACAGGATCGATGTTGCCTTCGTTGCCCTGGGAGGTAGTTGCATGTCTCAAAGATTTTGGTAGGCACGGTCCGGTATTCGCCGGGCACGGTGAGAAATTCATAATTCGGCAGCAATGGCGGATCGCCAAGCCCCATGCAATGAAAATCACCCCGCCGGCTTCCTGGCATGGGTGGGCGCGATGGCGGATCTCGCATTTTGTTCGCGCCGCCGCCCGGTTCGCCGGGTTTGATCGAGGGATTCGGCCGCAGACATCGTAAAGCCAGCCGTGATAGAGGCAGCGCAACCCGCCGTCTTCGATGCGTCCGTAACTCAAGTCAGTGCCTCGATGCGAGGCAGTGCAGCCCCGTCAATCCCAGCCGGCCTTGATCGTCGCGAAACAGCACCAACTCTTCGCCGAGGATTTTAACCTTCAGCGGCGCGCCGTCGTCGGCAGTTCCTCGCTAAGCGCGACGGGCTGCCAATAGCGGCGTAAAGCTCGCCGCAAGGCGTCTGGGGGTCGGTTTGAGTGAGTAGTTGATTTTCTTCAGCGCTAATCATGGTCTGTTCCTCTTGAACGATTCGCGTCGCCTTATCAGTCAGTTACCCGCTGAAAGCCTGAACTTAGATTAAGCAATCACACCGGCGAAGGCCGATTGTCAGTCATAGCAACTCGGCTGTATATGTCCTTCCATTCGGGATTGCGATTCTCAATAACGGCGAATCTTCCAGGCCCATTTCCACTCTTTGATCACCTTTTCGCGCGAAATGGCAGCTTCCATAGTTATGCGCATTCCTCACCACACCAGCATGTGCACTCCGTAGTGCGCTTTTTGTAAATCAACCAAGCAAGGTCATTTTTGTGTTGCCAAATACGTTGAACCAGATCGAGGTTACGCCCACATATAAGGTGCCGTTCCATTGGCTGGCCAGGAGGTACACGCAAGGCAGTTTCATAACGGGAACCGGTAATGCAGAGCTCCGTCTCAAGGCCAAACTCTATCAGGATTCGAAATGCGAGCAAGGGTCTTGGTTACCGCGGGGAAAAACTAGCTGGAATCCTTTCTTTATCATTCCGGCTGGACGCTAGAATCCAGGCTTTCCGAGGAGACTGGACACCGGCTTTCGCCGGTGTGACGGCGCAATTACCGCCCTCGTCAGTTTAAAATGAGAGCCGCTTCCCAGTTCGTCGATAAGCCACGCGTGCTGTTCAAGCCACGACGACCCAGTGAAGATCCCAAAGCGTGAGAGGGTTCATCCTGTTCCGGCAGGTTAATCGATGGTCGCGATCTCGTAAGTGTTGACGCGTCCGCTTGCGGCGCGCCGGTGAAAAATTGCTGGCGCTTCATGAACAGCGGCGTCTTTGATTTTGACGACGCGCACGTCGAGATTGTAGTAGCGCGCAGCCATCGCTTGCGAGCTGGCGCAGCTCACCAAACCGTTCAGATCGTCAGAAATCGCGGTACGCAGTGTCGGAAGGCTTTACGCCGATCGTCTATCGCTACCAGTCCGGGCTGCGAAAAAGGGCTTGTCGAATTCGCTTCCGGCGCGGAGTCGGGTCGCCAAACGAATATCGAGGCCGGACTTTTTCAGTAACGCTGCCGTGCGCCACGTTGACCGTGCCGGCTTTGCCGCCGCCGCGGTTTTCGACACGCTGGCGCGCTTTCGCGTGCAGTGAACCGGACTCATCCCGGCATTGCGCGCCTTGCTGTGGTACGCCGCTACACGGCCGCGGCTTGCTTCGAAGTCTCACGGCTTGGCTCCGCATCCGGTCTCGCGCGTAGAATCACATGGCTGCCGGGGACCTTATCGGCATGAAACCACCAATCGGCGGGCTCAGCCAATTTGATGCTCAGCGCAGTCGTTGTCGGCGTCCGTCGCGCCCACCAACAGCATCCAACTGTCGGAAGTTCGTAATAAAATAATCCGTGGCTTGAAGTCGGTCAAATTTCGCCGCTCGCGCAATCCTGAGGGTTATTTTCCTTGCAGCCGCTTGAAGAAACCCTCCATCCATGCTTTTCAGCGAGAGATCGAGAAACTCCGCGGCTTTTTTCCGCGTAGATGCGGCAGGGATTGGCTCAAGTCTTCGATGTCGTTTTGTATCGCTTCTTCGTTCGGAAACGGCCGCACGGGAATCGAGCCGAGCAAATAATTTTTGTGCATCGACTCCAGCAGCTTTTGATCTTCGATCTCTCATATACTTTCGGTAAATGCGCATGGTCAGATCTTTATTGTTGCGGCCGACCCAAGTTCCCTCGGTAACCGCCATGAGAAACGCCTTGAGTTGTCTCGGCCGTTGTTTCAGCAACTGGCGGCTCGTGGCGATATCGCGCGCTGCCCGTGGTAAAACATTACACCGAGTCGTAAAGATCCGCCAAGACGGAAAATTTCATGCCGCGATTGGCCAATTGAAGAAGATTGTCTTCGGTTCCCAACGTCGCGTCGATCTTGCCTTGCAACAGCATCAGCATCCGGCGGTCCGACTCGCTGATACCGGTGCGCGAGCAGTTGCACATCTTTGCTGGAACCAAGCCGAGCTTCGGCATCAAGCGTTGCAGAGCGAAGTCGGAACCCTGCGCCGATCCGGCTCGAGCTCGATGATTTTGCCTCCTGGCTCCTGCTCGCATTTAATCGACGGGTGAGCAATCAGCTTAGGCAATATGTCCGAGGCTGGCGACGATCACCAACGGCGCACCGCGCGCCGCCGCGCCGACGGCGGCGGACGATCCCGACGCGGCGATGATATCGACGCTGCTCGCCCGACCGCAATGCGTTGACGGAAGTCACGCCGGAGGCGATGTAAATCAGATTGCCGTCCAAGCCGTATTTTCGAATAGTCCGAGATCTTTGGCGATCCACACCCGCGCCCGTGTTCCCGAGACCGACGCCATGTGGAAATCGTAAAAGAATCGAGTTTCTTGTCTTGTGCCAAAGCCATCCGGGGCATCAACACGAACGCAAGACTGGCAAGCATATCCACGTACCTTTTTCATCGCTGAACAGTTTTCATTCTGATGTCGGATCCATGCTCGATCTTGATCCTCTATCCTCGACCTGCTACTGATCCTCGCTCAGTAATGTTCACCTCTTCAATGTGCGGATGTCTTTGCGGATTTCGCGCCTTCGACTTGATCTGTGTTTGTGCACAGCAGAAATGGCCAGGCGCGGTAAGAGACTCTCCAGCGCGCGTCAGCTGCGGCCGCGCCCGGCATCGGCCAGCGGTTTGAGCCTTCGGTGATGCCTCACTCATCAACAGCTGATCCTGGCAGGCGCGCTCGGAGTTGAATCGCCGAAATACAAGCGCCCTCGATCCCCGGTCCGGTGACCGATGACGCGCATGGTGCACATGCAGCGGCGTCCGCGCACAGTGCGGCCCGAGATTGGCGACCATGCGCTCGGCTAATGCGAAGCTGTTGATGCCGTGGCTATCGGGAAAAATCGGCACGCCATCGGCGAAGATGCGCTTCGCGGTTGAACGGAATCAGGCCGGTGTCGAGCAGGCCGACAGAGGGTATCGACGCGCGCGCATGGCAGTGAATCACGCTGCCGACATCGGGGCGGGCGCGATACACCGCTGCGTGAATCGGCGTCTCCGAGGGAATCGGCCCCGCGCCGGCGATGCGCTTGCCGTCGAAACCGACGATGCAAATATCCTTGGATCGGCCGAGCCACGCCGGCAAAACGCGGATTGATCAAGAAAGTCTCCGTGCCGGGAATGCGCGCGCTCAAATGGCCGGAGTCTCCGAAAGCGACGCCCTCGCCGGTAATGACTTGAATTCCTCGACTAGGCGGCGCTGAAGATTTTGATTTGAGTTTTCTTTGGCTTTTGAATTGTGATTCTCCAGCGTAATTCGGCTTACTAACATGGGGCGCTAATCATCGTCAACGAAACGATCGCTGATTTGACAGCGTTGCACCGTTCCTTATACGAACAATTTTATGGCGCTGCAAGAATCTGGCTGCGGGTAAACTTCCGGAAGCAGAATTATCCGCTGCCTAAGCAGCATTTCACCTGCAGTGAGCTGCACGCAAGCGATGAGTCGAGGCGGTCGATCGCCGGCTGGGCTGCAGCAAGCGGAAGCGGTCTTCACCGAAGAGGTGTTGCCGGACGCTCTTGTCCAACGATGCGCGTTTCAAAATGGCTCCATGTCACGCGCGGCGGCGTCAATGCTTATCTTACACCAACGGTGAAGTCTCGCCCGATTCGAGTAACCGGCTCCAAAGGCATCCACGGCACGGTATTTTCAGAATTGCCCTCGCATGCATTTTTATACTCTGCGCCAAAACATTGCCGGGAGTGCATCGACGCCCAGGAGCTGAAACGTTGGCAAAATTCGCGCCCTTCGAGATCGAAGGGAAAACAATCGGCATCGTCGGTCTCGGCACCGTCGGACTTGAGTTGCGTAGCAAAGCCTCGGCATGCGCGTTCTCGCAACCAAACGAACCGCGACGGCAAACCGGATTACGTCGACGAACTGGGCACGGCGGAATTCCTACTGCAGTTGCTCATGCAATCTGATTTTGTCGTCTTGCTCTTGGCGTCGGTACCGTCGACGTTCAACATAATCGGCGAAAATGAATTGCGCGCGATGAAGAAAAGCTATCGGTAGCAATACGTAA
>ERZ1370068.6692-contig-5660_pt1 | contig 41832 bp, 60 predicted proteins | sample MGYA00561227_ERZ1370068 | MGnify/ENA primary metagenome ERZ1370068 (study PRJEB38410, sample SAMEA6850437) | metagenome | study: Metagenomic assessment of the ecological functions of the soil: analysis of the soil microbiota associated with the... | reverse complement strand
CAGTTACGTATTGCTGGCCCTTCATGATTCCTCCGTGCGCGAGGAGTGTCTGTGCGCGCGTTCCCGGCCTGCTCAGCCGGCTCTCCGATACCTTCCGACTCGGACGCAGTCGGTCCCCGAGACGGTCGGCCTCGTGGAGCCGAGCTTACGCCGGTCGCGGCGCCCAGCCCAGAGTCGAATCCTCCGTCTGACCCCGCGCGCGGCGCCGGTGGCCTCCTCGGCGCGCTCCCGGCGACCGGGATCGGCGCCTGCCCTGACTCGCCTCGTCGCACTTCCGGTGCGCACTCTCCACCGCGGGCGCGCCCACGCCCGCTCGGTCTCGGAGGCTCGCCGCTCGCCTACCCATCCCCAAAGGACCGCATCCGAGCGAGACCCCGATGGTGCCGGTCGGGGCCGCTCGCCGCGGCGGCGGCGACAAGCGCTCGCGCTGAACACTCAGGACGGCCGACTCGATTCTCAGGGTCAATCGGATCGGCAAGGAGCGTCTCCGCCCTGGTCGCATACGGTCGACCTCCTCCGCCGCCGTCGCCGGCTGTTCTGACAGCAGCGCCGCTGCCGGGCCTCCGTCGCCACGTGGAGATCCGCCACGATGGCGTGTTGAGGATCGTCAATGCCACCGCCGAGGTCGTCCTCAATCTCGCGCTGGATCTTCTTGACGGCGCGACGGCGAAGCGCAAACAGCAACCCGAGGCCGGCCCCGGTGATGAGGTCAAGCTCAGACGCACGGCCGTCAGCCGAAAGTCCCCGAGGTGACCAATATCATCGGGATGAACAGAGCAAACACGTAAGTCTGAAACAATCCCCGATATAGATCCGGGACTGGCGAAATCGGCGGCAGCCGATCCCCCACACATCGCCGCGCCGCCGCAGCGTTCGCGGGTATCATGAGCGCCACCAGCGCGGCTTTCGCTGAAGGATCTTCAGGACGATGGTCTTCGCGTCAAGTCCCTGGAGGCGAAGCCGAAACCGCCGCGGACGGTCGCAACGATCGCCATCCCGCCGATCACTCCCGCGAACATGGAGGTGGATGGCGGTCTTTCGCCTGCAGGTGGGGATGCAGGGCAACGATCACTCTGAAGTACCCAAACGCGATCAACGTGAGGGGTATCACGGTCGTCGTCGTCCGGAAGATCGCTGACCAAAGCTGGGCGTCCTCGGATTTCCTCCTCCTCGGGCAGCGAGTGCCTCGCGCAGGCTCTTCGCATCGGGCCAGCGATCGGCCGGGTCCTTCGACAAGCATCGACCGGATCGCCAGCGCGAGATCGGGACGGACTCGGCGTGCGATCGAGGCGCGAGCGGCGGCGGATCCTGTGTCAGCGCTGCGTCAGCGCATCGAGCGGCGTCTCGGCCCGAAAGGGGAGCTGGACAGCATTTCAAAGGCCATGACCCGAGCGAGTACAGATCCGGAGCGCGGGGCCGACGTCGGATCGTCCCATCGCCTGCTCCGGCGACATGTAGTGCGGCGTCCCGATCAGCTGGCCCGTCCATCGTCAGCTGCCCGTCGGCGAGCGCCGAGCCTTCGCGATCCCGAAGTCGGTCAAGCAGCGGCGCGCCCGATGCCGCATCGATCAGGATGTTGTCGGGCTTGATGTCGCGGTGGACGATGCCCAGCCGATGCGCGTAGTCCAGCGCGTCGCAGACGCCGCGAGCAAGTGCGCAGGCCGTCTTCCGGCGTCGAGCGGCCCTCCGCTGCGAAGCCGTCGCGCGAGCGACTCGCCGGCGACGTACCCCATCACGAAATAGACCAGGCCCGACACCTCGCCGAACGTGTGCAGCGGGACGATGTGCGGGTGACTCAGGCGAGCGGCGGTGCCGCGCCTCGCGCCTGAAGCGCTCGCGCATCTCGCGGCGTGTCCGCCTGCTCGGGCGGCAAGACCTTGATCGGCGACGTCGCGGTCGAGCGCGAGCTCGTGCGGCGAGATAGACGGCGCCCATCCCGCCGCGTCCGAGCAGCCGCTCGATCCGGATACTGGAAACCGATCGCCTTGTCGAGCGCCTCGAGCAATCTGGGTCGGCAGGGACGCTGGGCGTTCCTAGGCTCGACGCGCCTCCCGCACCGTGAAAGATCAGTAACTCTTGCCTCCGCCGGCAACTCGGCAGTTGCACCTCGGCACTGCATCGGATCTGCGCTCGACTCGGTCAGCGTGACAACTGGAAGGCGGTCGAGCACGGGGGTCAACTCGACAGCGTCGGCTGAAACCCCTCAGTGGGGAAACGCGTTCATTGCTCCAAATCTCCTCGCAGCTTCTTCCGAAGACTGCGCTCGTCCGTCGGCGACATTACACCACTTCGCGCGAGCCGGAGATCTCCGGCAGTCCGTGCGTGTGGTGGCCCACATCGCACCCGCGAACGCGGTCCATCGCCACGGTGATGGCCACTTCATGCTGTTAGAAGCGTGCCGTTCACCTCGAGCGTGAAAAACCAGGCGCCGACGTTGCCGGCGTGGTCGATCGTCATCTGCGAGAGAACGCTGTAGCGACCAGCGCGGCACCGCTCAGTTCCACACTCCCCGGGATCGCCGCCTCGTGCGCTGCTGCTCCGAAGGGCGCCAATCCCAGGCCATCGCAGATGGCGCGCAGTAGCGTGTAGTGCGTGATCCTCTGGTCCGACACACGTGGCCACTCTTGATCGGGTTGCCCTTGAATACGGTCATCAGACGTGATTGTCAGCGTAACCATCGTCCCTCATCCCAGGTCAGCACCACCATCCCCCGCGCGCCGACCGCTGCCAGCGAGAATCGGCGGTAGCTGGGTCGAAAGCCGCTGCCGCCGTCGGCGACCGGGCAGTTGTGCGTGCTGTCGCAGTTGCTCGGAACCACGAAGGCGAGATGCGGCAGAGTGCCCGCCGCCGCGATGTCGGCCAAGCGCGAGATCCGAGTACGGACGCTCTGTTCTGGATGGTCGAGATTCGCGAAGTTGGTCCAGGGATCGTGCTTGCGCGTGTACGAGCCCGAATTCGGTGGCGCAGGTATCCGAAGCCACTGAAGGAAGGTCTCCGGAGTAGGCGCGCCACGTGAGCCCCGCCGTCTGACACGGCGTGTCCCGGGTTCTCGATGGTGAATGGCGAACCCGGCGCCGGACACGCATCGTCGGTGAGCCCAGCGGTGCTGCCCGACCACAACGCGACGTGTAATTCGGCTGTGACGGATGAGTGACGGCGTAGCTATTGGAGAAGAGCCGAGCCGCTCTCGCAATCAAGCTCGCCGTGTACGGCGCCGTCCGCGCCTGATCGTGGTTCTTGTTCTCCATCACCACGATCGATGATGTGATCGAGATGCGGCACTGCCGAGGACACGGACGGCGCTCTGCACCTGCTCGAGCCGCCGCAAGAGGGTGAGGCTCAGCGCCAGCGCGAATCCAAGCACTGCATGGCGACAGGACGGTGCGGGATCGGGAGAGATGCGGAGGGCCGTACAGCAATTCTGGATTGTGGCCCCAGTGCCGTCGGCGGAGTGTCACGGATTGGTGGGTCGCTCCGAAAGTGGAGCACTGCGCTGACTCCTTGAGTCGGAAAACGGGAAACCCTGTCCCGTTTGTGTTCCTTGGGCTGCTCTGCGATGTCTCCCGATGCTCTCGCGTGTCTTTGATAGGTTCTGCCCTGTCTGCTATAGCTTGTGAGACAATCCCTTCGTGTTGGCAGCGGTTATTGTCTCTTGATCAGTAGGTTGAAGGTTCGATTCCTTCGCGGCGCACCAACTTAGCTGACGGGCCCATCGCCCTTCCTTCGTCCGCGGGCCCGTGAGCTGTTGAGAGTCGCGGCCGGGTGGTGGCTCCCATGCTGCGACCTCTGATGGACGTTCGCTTTCTCAAGTCGGCCACCGACGTATCGCAGCTCGGTGCCTGCCACGCCGAAGTCGCGTTCGTGGGCCGTTCCAACGTGGGCAAGAGTTCGCTGCTCAACGCGCTCGTGCGGCAGAAGCAGCTCGCGCGAACGTCGAAGACGCCCGGGCGCACGCGCGAAATCAACGTGTTCCTCACCGGACCGGACCGCTGGATCGTCGACCTGCCGGGCTATGGGTACGCCAAGTGGCCCCGCGAAGGAACGCTCCGCTTGGAAGGGCATGCTGGAGGGCTACCTGACGACCCGCGAGACGCTGCGCGTGATCTTCGTGCTCGTCGACGCGGAGGTGGGACCCACGCCGCTCGATCATCAGATGATCGAGTGGCTGCAGTCGATCGATCGTGACTACCGAGTCGTCGCCGCCAAGTCCGACCGCGTGAAAGCGAGCCGCCAGCTCGCCCAGCGACGGGACGTCGCCGCCGTGCTGGGCCTCACGACCCCGGACATCGCCTGGGTCAGCTCCTCGACTGGCATGGGCATCGACGAGTTGCGACGGAGAAGTTGCGGAGATTCTGGACCCGCGCTGATCGAACGCGGCGGGAATCGAGAGGGCGCGGGCGACTCAGGCAGTGCAGGCAAACCTGTCAAACAGCGCCGGTAGGTACCTACCGCGCTGCGCAATCAGGCTCGCGTTGTTCAGTGAGACATCGTACTGACTTATGTTAACGAGCTCGGCCCGGTTTGTCGCGGTCGTACGGTCTGTCGTAGATATAGATCTTCCGAACGGCGCCTGCGGCCAGGGTCATCGGGCAGCCTACGCGATCCTCACGGCGGCCGCGAAGCGGCCCTCGCGCCACATTCGACTGCGATCTCCGGGGACGCAGCGACCAGGTCAGCGGCTCGAGGTTAGGCCCCGATCTCGGTCCGGCTCGACGAGCACTTCTGCAAGCAAGTTGGCCAGGCCCATCTCAGCAGCCGTCCGCTCCACGGTGATCGAAGCTCATCACGAGTCGCCCCTGCGAGATCCTGGCAGGTCTCGGCGGCTCCGGTGACTGCCGTGCCGGACCCAGACCAACTTGAAAGAGCCGCGTCGGCGCGGGATGCGACAGGCAGTTCGACCCCTGGGAAGATCTCGGTGCGCACCGAGCGATCGCGGAGTTCCCTCGAATGAGACATCGCACGTACAGGTCGAGCTTGATGACCTGGTCGACGTCGAGAAGCTGGAACATCTGCCGAGACGCAATGGCCTGACGCGCCGTCGGCTCGCCGAAGTGGAATCCGGCGCGGGCCAGCGCACCGAGGAACTCGTCCTCTACCGCGACCACGCGGTCTGGGTCCAGGACGAGGTCGACATCCTGCGTCATTCGAGGCTCGCCGTAGGCAATTGACGCTATTCCGCCGGTCAGGTGGTATTTGATCCCAAGGCGGTCGAGCACGGCGGTCAACTTCGACAGGCTCGGCTGAAACCCCTCAGTCGGAAACACCGACGGGCCATTCGTCGATCAGCCGTCGGGCACCCGGATCCGAGCCGTACTGCCGCAGTGCGACCTCCCGCTTGAGGCGGCCTCGGACATCGGCCCTGCGTCGCACGAATCGAACGAACCAGATAGTCCTGACCAACGAAGAGAGCGCTTCCGCCCGTCGAACGCGCTCGACTACAGGCATCGCGTCAGTCAAGAGGCGGTATTCGTTCTCGACGTTCATCGCTCCGAATCTCCTCGCTACTCCGAAGATTGCGCTCGTTCAACGGCAACTTACACCACCACGCACGATACCGGAGATCGAGCGTCGCGGGCGAGGCGTGTCGTCGTGGCTGTTGCCTGGTCCCATCCCGGTCGACGTGACCGATTTCAGGGGGATACAACAGCGAAACCCAGCCCTTCACTTCGTTCAGTGCCACACGCAGCAGTTGAAGGCGACTCGAGAGATCCGGAGCCTTCCCCGTCGCGCGCCACATGAGCGTATCGTCCTCATTGCGGCGCTCTCCCACGGGCGTGAGCTTGACGGCAAGACTCTAGAGTTGCGCAGTCTGCATCTCTTGAAAGCGCGCATACGGCGAGAGCGTCTGAGCTCCGGCCAAGTCACCGCGACCTGCGAAGAGAAGCGCCCCCAGGAGGCAAACGGCGTTCCCACGTACCCGTACGCGCACCTCGTCGCTCCGGCACATTGTCCACCTCTAATCTCGCGTGGGGTGAAGAGCTCCGGCCACGGCTGGCTACTCGTGAGTCATGAGCGAGCGGTGTGCGCTTACCGGGACCACGGCAGGACTGCGCCGAGCAGCGGAACGCGCTTGTTGAAGTCGCCATGGGCCGTGAGGTTCACACGATGACCCGAGGGCGCAGCGCCAGGTCGCTTGCCGAACCAACTCCGGAGCGCGAACATCTGCGAAACGAGGAGGGCAATATGCGGGTCGCCGTGCTGGACGACTACCATCGCGTCTTCGGGACCGACCCGGCGATTCAGCGCTTGCGCCGCCGCGTCCCGGTCGATGTGCACACCGACAAGCAGCCGCTCGAGCGGCTGCGCGCTTACGCGATACTGATCGCATTGCGCGAGCGCACACGCTTCGACGCGGCGTTCTTCGAGGCGCTGCCCGGGCTGGAGCTGATCGCGCAGACCGGCAACCACGCGTATCACGTCGACATGGCCGCCGCCACGAAGGCGGGCGCGCTCGTGGGCATGGCATCGTCGGACCTGGAAACGATGGGCTCCATCGCGCGCTCCACCATCGAGCTTAGCCTTGGGCCTCATGATTGCCGTGCTCCGGCGCATCCCCCAGACGGACCAGGCCATGCGCCGCGGCGAATGGCCCTCCCTTGCCGGTCGAACGCTCGCGGAGAAGAAGCTGGGCATTCTCGGGTTGGGCCGGATCGGGCGCGAGGTCGCATCCCTCGCACAGGCATTCGGGATGCGGCGTGCTGGCCTGGGGCCCCACGCTGACCGCCGAGCGTGCCGCGCGCTCCGGCGCGACCTTCATGGAGCTCGACGCGCTTCTCGAGGAAGCCGACATCGTGACCGTGCAGCTCAAGCCTCCGAGGACAGCCGGGGCCTGCTGAACGAGCAGAGGTTGCGCCGTATCGGGCCGGACGGCGTGCTGATCAACACGGCTCGCGGCGCCATCGTGGACGAAAAGGCGCTGGCGCGCGTCCTCTCCGAAGGCGCGCTCGGCGCCGCCGGACTGGATGTCTTTGCCGAGGAGCCGCTCGCCTCCGACTCGCCGCTACGGCGCCTGGACAACGTCGTGCTGACTTCGCACCTGGGCTGGCCCGCCGACCTGACCTACCGCACCATGGCGCAGGCGGCTGTCGCGATCGTGGAAGCGTATCTCGACGGCAAGTACGCCAGCGCGGTCAACCCCGACGCGCTCCAACATCGCAAGGGGCGCCAGGCTCTAGATAGCCGGCGAGAACCGCGACCACCGCAGCTCCCAAGCCTGACCGACGATGTCATCGGAGTGGCAGTCGGGATGACGTCGACACGGTCATCGCGGCCTCATCCCCCGTGGGTCGTCGGCATCCAAGTTTCTGCAGCGCTCTTCGAAACAGCTCATGGGCTTCGCTCAGTTCGGCTTCGGTCAGCCCGGCGAGGCTTCGGATGGCCGGTGTGTCCGCTCCGGCTGCCAGAAGATGGCCGGTGACTGCCGGGCAGGCTCCCCTCACGGCGGATCTGACCGTGGAGGAAGAGCGCTTCGGCGACATCGAGCGTCATCGGATCATGGGGCCGGAGGCGGTGGTCGGACGCCACCCTCGATCGCGGCAATCACCGCCTCTTCGTTCCAAGTCGAACCCCACGGCGTGTCCCGCACCACGTACCTCGAAATGCCTCGTGGATAGGCCGAGGCCGACGAACCCGGATCGGATCGACCGTCGACGGCGACCAGCACGGCATCGCCGGCCTCCGACCACCTGAACGTCCAGCGATCCCTGGGGGCAGTTCCCGCACGCCTTCCGGGCTGATGAAGCGAGCCGGCGCGGGCGGAGGCGCCGACCGTGCTCGGTAGGCTTCCATGTCCGGGTTTGGAGAGGCCGATGGCTTGTTCAGTAGCCAGCAGTCGCGCTCTGGAGTCTCGGAGTCTGGCGCCGTCAGGTAGAGCCAAACGCTGTCCTCTTCCTCGCACACGATCGCCGTGCGCCGGGAAGAGGATGATCGACTGGTCAGCACAGGTGTGATTCGACCATGACGTAGGTTAGACAGCGGCACTACGGCGACTTCGAGACGACCATGCGGACCGCTTGGAGGACGCCGTAGGCAACTAGCCAGGGAGCAAGATAGATGAGTCCATAGAGCCAACCATAGACAAATGCGAACACCCGTTTAGCTCCGTGGTTCTGCCATTCATCGATCAGATCTTGCGGTGCGCGCCCGCCGCCATACGGAGCGAGAAGCGCGCCGAGGTGCTACCCGTTCTGCCTTCTGGCTCCGACCGGGCGGGAGAAGGAGCCCTTCGGTCACCGAGCCGAGAGCGGGGTGCATAGCTGACTGCCGCCGGGATCAGTAGGTGGACCCTGACTCAGCTCCACCGTCACGCAGCGACAGACGTCCTGGGGCGGCAACTCGTGGGCCCCGGGGCCCAGGTTCCTCGGGGCCCGAGGACGGGCGTGTCCGCGGACGGCATGCCGATCGTCCGGGCCGGATGCGGCGCGAACTCGAGCCTCTCCCGCGAGATCAGGGACCACGTGCCGAAGGCAACGGCCGCCAGCGCGGCCGCAACCGGCAGGGCGACCCGCCATCTCCGTGCCGGAGCGGGGCGCGCTCGCGCGATCACCACGGCCCCTGCGGCGGCCGCCGCCGCGTCGTACAGATCCGATCTCGAGCTGCGCCGCGCGCATCAGCCGCCTGGCGCAAGCCTCACAGGTTGTCAGATGGCGCCGGACGGCCTCGTCGTTCCGGGACGCAGTTCCCATCACCAACGCGTCGAGTTGCTCCTGGCTCAAGTGCTGCACGACTAGTCCCCGCTCTCCGTTTCCCTGAGCGCCGTGCGCACGCGCGCGCGCACCTCGCACAATGCCTGCCTCACCCGCTGCACCGAGAGCCCGAGCTCGCGCGCCGCTTCGGCGTGACTGCGTCCTTCGGGACCGCGTACACCGCGAGGAAGATCTGCCGGGCGCGCGGTGGACAGACCTTCGAGCTCCTCGCGGATGCGGTCCAGCCGTTCTCGCTGGATCGCCTGTTCCTCGGGGCCCGCCCCGGGTCGTGCTCCACGTCGTCACCAGTGACCGCCGCCGCTCTGCCGCTCATGATGGTCTCGTGCCGCCTCCTGGTCCTGGCCTTCCTCGCGGACCAGCCAGCCGGCCTGCGCGACGGCGAGCCCCGGCAGGGCCAGGGATTGCAGGCGCCCGGCGCGCTGCTGGCGCACCAAGCGCAGCCAGACCTCCTGGACAAGATCGTGCGCCGCCTCCCAGGGCACTCCGCGCGCCAGCACTGCCAGCAGCACGCGGTGCGAGTGGCGCCGCACGATCTCATCCCACGCCGACGACTGCCCCTCGAGCGCACGGGCAGCAATCTCCGCCTCGGACAGCCCGCGGCAGTCCTGGCGACCATTCCCCACGTCAGTGCTCGAAGTTCAGGTTCGCCGGCTTCATTCTCCATCCGTCCCGTCCGCGACCGGTGGTCGGAACGGCCGTGTTGACGGCCTCGAAGCTCACCCCGCTCAGCCAGACCTCGCCCTGGCCTTGGAGCAGGATCCCCAAGCAGATGCTCTTCGCCTCCTTCGCGACGTCGAGCACGATGTCGTAGCGAGCCCAGTCCCTGGACCCCGTGATCGGGCGGGCGTTCATGTTGTCGAAGGCGAGGGTGGTGCCGCAGCCGCCCATCGCCGTCCACCCGCATCCACAGGCCGGCCCAGTCCCTGACGTCCCGGGCCTTGACGTGAGCGGAGAACCGGATCCGCTTACCGGCGTAGGCGGCGGGGTCGATGCACTTCACCATCGTGCCGAAGCTCTGGCACTCGCCGACTGACATGAGGCGGCCGCTGGGCTTGCCGGCGTAGGTCACGGCGAAGTCGCGGTCCAGCTGGTAGCACGACAGATCGTTCCCCGCGAGCTGCCAGCACGTGGGACTGGCCGCAGCCGCGATGGCAGGAAACAGCATGGGCGGCGATTGCCACGAGGAATCGGGCTCGCATCGGGCCTCCGAGCGGAAAGAACTAGGCTTCGCCGACGATGGGCGATCCACCTCAGAGAACGGAACAACGGCGTCCGACATATTGGTCTCAACGAGCCCATTGTCCCAGCGGTGGTTCCGATTCATCGCGCAGGGTCCGAGATGCCGGCCCTCGGCTGGACCGCGGTGCCCGATATGTCGGGCGCCGTCGTCCCATTCTGAGAGTGGATGTTGCCCTGCGGCGCGGTCCACCCAATCTTCCAGGAGGCCTCATGCAAACCTCGATTCTCCGTGGTACTCGCCACTCTCCTACTGCTCCCTGCCTTGGCGGCCGTGGCCACCACGTCGAGTGGAACCGTTCTCCAACCCGACAAGCTCGTCATCCTGAGCACCACGGACGTCAAGGGTAAGACGAGTCCCTGTGGCTGCCACATTCCCAAAGGGGGTCTGTATCGGCGGGCCAGCCTTGCGGACAGCATCACGGGCGCAGTACGGACAGGTCGCCCTGGTCGACGACGGCGGGTTCTTCCCCGAGGGTGACGGTCAGCAGGATCTCGCCGGGTTCATCATGGACGTGATGAACCGGCTGAACACCGATGCGGTGGGCGTTGGCGAGCGCGACCTGCGATACGGGCCTCGTTCCTCCGCGCGCAGGTGCAGCGCAACAGGCTTCCGGTCGTATGCGCCAACTTGATCGAGAAGCGCTCGCACAAGCCGCTGTTCAATCCCTATCTGGTCAAGAAGATCGGCGGCGTGAAGGTGGGCTTCTTCGGCCTCATCGGCGAGAAGGTCGACCTGGGGCCGTCGCGGGATTCGCTCCTGGTCGAAGAACCAGCGGCCGTTGCCACGCGGACCATCGCCGAGATGAGGAAGAAGGGTGTCGACGTGGTGGTGCTACTGGGCCAGCTCGGCAAGGTCGAGAACGAGGAGCTGGTGAGCGCGGTCGACGGGGTGAACGCTGTGGTGGTCGGCCGCGACACGCCGATGATTCCGAAGGGCCGGATGATCAAGAACACCGTGGCCTGCTACGGCGGCGACCAGGGCTACTACTTGTGCAAGACGATGCTGACGCTCGATGCCAGGCAGCAGGTGACGAGCCGGCGAGGCTGACGCCGTCATGCTCGGTCCCGAAGTGGGCGATCAGCCCGAGATCTACAAGTTGGTGAAGAGCTTCGAAGCCGGTTTGAACGAGAAACTCCGCAAGGCCGAGACGGAGCGGGCGGCAAGTGCGGCAAAGCAAGACGGTGGAGCCCACCGAAGCGATCTGCGCATCGAGTCGTGCGTCCGCTGCCACGGGAGCGAGGGCGAGCATCGGACCGTTGGAGCCCGCGCGCGTGGCACGCGCTGCGCGCGGGCTCGCACGCATGTGGCGCGGAGTGCGCTATGACCGTGCGACAGTGGGCCCTTCCGGCGCATGCTCTCGCGCCGCCGGACCCACTTCCCGTCAGCTCACCGTCCCCGTTCCCAGATCCAGCGAGAACGTGTACGTCCCCACCCTCACACTCGCGTAGCGCGTGCCGTTGAACGTGATCGTGGCGTCGGTCTGGATGTCACCGGTGGCGTGCTGGGCTCCGTACCAGTACTCGTAAGTCCAGTGCCAGTTCATCGTGATCTCGCCCGCGACCGGGTACGTCGGCGTCCCGCTCTTCTCCCCACGCCAGGTTCGTCACCTTCGACGTGCCCGCGTAGTCGTAGATCATGTGGTAGCCACTGGAGTATCCGTTGTAGGCCACGAACATGGTGTCCGTGGCGCTTCGCCACGTACCGCGTCGCGGAGGCTTCGAGGCCGGCGACGTTGCCGTGCGAGCGTACGTCCTCTTCGAGAGCAGCAGCGAGTCGCGGTTCGTCTTGTAGTACCAGCGGTAGTCCATCTTCAGGCTGGCGCGAGTTGGTCACTCTGCATCGCCCAGTCGATCGGATCGCCGCTGATGTCGTACCCTGGAGCGCATACGTAAAGCTCGTGCTGTCGGCGGCGGTACCCAGGTCCTTGTACGGGCGCACGCTTGCCGGCCGGGCGCCGTGGACGGTTGCCACGGTGAGGCAGGCTCTTCGCCTGTTCGAGGCATGTGTTCCCCATGGCAGCGGACTGCTGGGCCACCTGCTTGGCCTCGGACTCGGTCTTGGGGCCGCTGCTGGAGCTGGTGACGGGCGCGGTGGCCTTCGAGCTCTTGCCGCAACCAGCGAGGGTGCCGAGCAACGCGAGGGCGAGCGCGAGGGAAGCCATCTTCCTCATCGGGAACGGCTTCTGGTGCAGCGGGGCAAGACACGCGACGAAAGTGGCGTTCATGGCGACCTCCTGGGGTTGGTACGGGTCCTCGATATTTCAGGGTCGAGGTATGAGCCATCACCGACCGGCAGAACTCGTGTTTCGACGATGCCCGAGGCTCCGGTCGTCGGGGCGCTTTCGCCCTCACCCACCCATGCGCAGAATCGTTCGAAGAACCGTCATCGGGTCGCCACCGACGCCGGCGAGAGGTATAGGCAGAGGGCCACTCGCGACTTGGACCACGGTCTGCGCCACCCCAGGAACGGGACAGATGGTGAACTTGCCCCATCGGCGCCGTTACGCGGCGTCAACGCAAGATAGGCGCCGCAAGTGGTTCCGCTGCGGCGCGGCGCGGCGCCGCGCCACATCTCACCCCGCCACCGTGGCCGTTTGTTCCTTCTTCGTCCTGGTTCCCGCTGCCCAGGGGTCGGGAGATGGCACCGGGCAGCGTCGGGGTCGTGATGATTTCTCGCCGCGCTCTTGCCCCTATCCGTCCGGGGCTCGGACCGATCCATCCGGGGAACGTGCCGCCGCCGGTCGACACCCGCCACTTGCGAAGGCCGTCGGGGAGTGATCGCAAGCGAGTCGCTGAGCTTCTCGCCTCGACCCGATCGACGCCGATCGTGCCGTTAGCGTTCCGTCACTGTGATCGTGCCGCGGCCGGCGTGTAGAGTGATCGGGACCTCCTCCACTCGGAGGCCGCCCCAAACGACGAGCAACCGGAGCTTCCAAGCACCATGACGAGTCACGCGAGTTGCTGGCAGGCGCGGCGATGAACCCTCAGAAACCCATGATCGTGTTGTTGCTCGTGGTTGCGGTGGCGGCGATCGCTGCCTCGCTCGGTCCGGCGTGCGGTTCGACGAAAAGACCCGACCCGGCTCGGGTCGAGGACGACGCGGGGGACTCCGGGCAAAAAGGACCCTGAGCGGATGCCCGGGCTCGACGCGAGACGCTACGGGGCGTCCGAGCATCCGCCTGATTTTGCGGCGCACGGGAAGACCGCGATCTTCTCGGAGATCACCCGAGCCGACGCCACCCTGATCATCGACGTGGCCGCGAAGACGGCGACCGTGAAGGCCCGCATGGAGATCGCGATCCACCAGCCGAAGGGCGGCAGCCCGGTGCTGGACGTCGTCCCCGCGACGGCAAAGTTCGTCACCGTCGACCATGGGCAAAAAGTGGCGCTCAGGGTGGTGACGTCCCCGGACGGCAAGTCGACCATGCGGATGGTCGACGCCAAGTTGCTTCAAGGGAAACACACCCTCGACTTCGACGAATACGCGCTGAAGGAGGGGAGAAGCGACTATAACAATACGTTCATCGAGGGCATCGACTTCACGAAGGGCTTCGAGTTCCTGACCGACCAGGACGACCTTCCGCCCAGGTCCTTCACGGAGCGCTACTTCCCTTCAGGCTTCGAGTGCGATCGGTACCCGTTCACCGTCACGGTGAAGATCCTGAACGCGACGGCGGCGCAGAAGCCGGACGTCATCGCCTATGCGAAGAAGGAGGTCAGCCCGGACGGCCGCAGCTTCAAGATCTCCTTCCCCGCCAACTACAACACTTCGTCGTGGTTCCTGCACGTCATCGACCGGAACACCTGGGCGTTCGCCACCGGCGAGTACAAGAGCATCGACGGAAGGACCATTCCCTCAGCGCCCACGCCGACACGCAGACCGACGCGGACCTGGCGATCGCGGACATGAAGGTCTTCCTGCCGGAGCTCGAGCGGGACTATGGCCCCTACCCGCATGACAGTCTCCTTGCGGCGGTCGGAGGGGCCAACGATCCGCAGGAGTACACCGGGGCACTGCAGACGGATATGCGCGCCACCCGGACGACCCCCAGCGTCGCGGCAGCCTGGGGCACGAGGTGCTCCACCAATGGTTCGGTCGGTCGGCCAGACCCTTGTCAGGGCGCGATGGTTGGGTCGACGAAGGGATCGCCCAATGGCGGGATGACGGTTACCCGCGGTCCACGTCGATCAAGCTGGCCGGCAAGTACGTGCACTTGGCAGTCGCCTCTCCTACCAGCGAAATACTCCCGAGGAGTCGTATCACCAGGGCGCGGAGGTGGTCGCGGACCTGGACTTCCTGCTGAAGGACCGAGGCGGGATGAAGCCGGTACTGAAAGCTTTCTACGAAAAGTTCCGGGACAAGCTCTACACGACCGAGGACTACCTCGACTTCATCCGGCAAAGCGCGCCCGACCTGACCGCTCCAGATGGACCCCATCTTCCTCAAGAAGGTGTACGCCGGCGCGCCGGCGCCGCCCATGACTCTGCGGTAAGCCGCCGCGTGGAGCGCCTCGGCCCTTCCGGTCGCGCGTGCTCAGTGGCCGCGGAACGCCTCTTCGAGCCACCACGACGCGTGCGATGACACCACCTTGGCGTCGACGACCAGCGGCCGATCGCGTGGGCCGGCCAGCCAGTCGGCGACCGCGCCGAGATCGCCGGGCGTGCGCACCGTGACGCCGGCGCAGCCGAAACCGCGTCCGATCGCCGCCAGATCGTCGTCGGGGAACGTCACGGTGCCCAGCGGAAGACCGTCGGGCCCGAAGTGATGCACCTCGGCGCCGTAGGCGGCGTCGTTGTACACCACGATCATCACCGGCAGGCCGAGCCGGACCGCCGTGGTGAGCTCGGCAACCGACATCCGGAATCCACCGTCGCCGAGCGCTGCCACGGTCAGCCGATCCGGACGCGCGATCGCCGCGCCGAGCGCGCTCGCCAGCCCGAGCCCGATCGACTGGTACGCCTGGGTGAAGCAGAACCCGGCGGCGTCGGGGACGCCGAGGAACATCGACGGATAGCCCATGAAGTTGCCGGAGTCGATCACCACGGTCCGCTGCGCCGGCAGCAGATCGTCGAGCGCGATGCTGAGCGTACGCGGATCGATCCGGCCACCCTCGGCCTCGTCGGTGTACGGCACCGCGCGCCAGCGGCCCTCGGCGGCGATCCGCGCCCGTAGCTCGGGGCTGCGCCACCGCCAACGAGCGTGTCACACCGCGCCGGTCGAGCTCGGCGGAGCACGCCCGCGCCACCGCGCGTCAGCTCGCCGCAGACCGCGATGTCGACCGCGCGGTTCACCCCGAGCGCGGCCGGACTCGAGATCCACCTGCGCCACCGTCGTGCCCGGCGTAATCAGCCGCCCGTGCCGCGTGCGTCCACATGTTGAGCGTGCTGCCCCACGCGACGATCAGATCGGCGTGCGAGACCAGCTCGGCCGCGAGCGGCGTGGCGAACCCGCCCGACACGTCCGAGGTACCACGGGTCGCCGGCGAACAGGCCCTTCGCCGCCGCCGACACCGCGAGTAGCGCGCCGCGTGCGCTCGGCCAGCGCGGTCAGCTGCGTCCCGCGCCGCCGCGGCCCGCGCGAGCCGCGCCTCGTCCCGCGATGAACACGGGGCGCCGAGCCGCGGCCAATGCATCGACCAGCGCGCCGACCACCGGGGCGGCTGCCGCATCCTCCACGGCGGCGCCGGCGGTCGCCGCAACCACCGGCACGCTCGGTTCAGCCTCCGCCGCGAACTGCTCCTGGACATCGAGCGGCAGCGCCCAGCACCACCGTCTGTCCAGCGCCCGCCACCGCGGTCCGGCACGTCTCGGCGACGTCGGCTCACCACCCGGTCGGCCGACACCCGGCGAAACCCCGCTCCGATCGCCGCGGCGATCTCCGCAGATCGATGAAGAAGTTCGACCGCGGGCTGGTCGCCTCGGGCGCGAGCACCACCAGCGGCGTGCGGCTCTTGGCCGCCTCGACGATCCCGGTCAGGGCGTTGGTGAAGCCCGGCCCCTGGTGCACCGACAGCGCCGTCAGCCGGCCCGACACCCGCGCGAACCCGTCGGCCATGCTCGCGGCGCCGCCCTCGTGCGCCGCGCGCCACGAACCGGGCTCCGGCTGCGATCATCGCGTTGGTGACGTGGAAGTTGCCGCTGCCGACCACGCCGAACACGTGGTCCACGCCGTGCGCTACCAGGGCGCGGCCGACCGCCTCGGCGACCTTCACTGTCCTCTCGACGAGCGCGAGCGCGCGGCACGGACTGCCGGAGCCGCGCACGATCGGCAGCGGACCGACGAACACCACCGCGCCGCTCGGCGGCAGCTTCGCCAGGTTCTGCAGCTGCGTCAGCCCGTACTTGTCGTGACCGAGCAGGAACGAGTGACACGGAAACGCCGGATCGAACGAGTGCGCGGCTCCGGCATCGGTGCCGACCGTCTCGACGCCGACCCCCAGAACCGGCGCCGTCTCGGCCAGCCACTTCGCGCACTCCACCGAGATCCCCGGCGTGTGCCCGGCATTCAGGAATGCATCCTCGTCGTGTGATCGCGCCGCCCACCCGGTGCGATACAAGAGCCACCCGCCCTTGGGCAGCGGACCATGCTGTTCCTGCCACGCCTCGACGTGCTCGATCTCGAGCACGAAGTCAGGATCGCTTCGCGGCCTCCGCCGCAAAATCGAGCACCGCGGCGGGCGCGATCAGCCGGCGCGCCGGCAGCTGCGACACATCGGCGCCATCGCGCCCGGTGATCCAGTGGATCGGCGCGTCCAGGTGCGTCCCGGTATGCTCGCCGGTCGTGATGTTGTTCCAGTACCAGGCCGGACCCGCCTCGTTGTACCGGCTGATCTCGCTGCAGCCCGAACCGCCACGGTCTGACCCAGCGGCTCGGGCAGCTGCAGGATCGGTGTCTGCGCCGACAGCGGCGCGGTCAGATCGATCACCTCGACGGCGCCCGAGGCAATCGCGGCAACCAGATCGGAGAGCACGCTCATGCCGCGAGGCTACGCAAGTGGCCGCCGCGAATCAATGACATCGCGGCGACCGACGTGAAGCGGAGCGCGGTCCGTCGCCGGTGCTCCGCACCATGGAGTAGAGTGACACCCCCATGGCGGTGAATGGATTGAAGCGGGTGATCCCCTGGCGCAGCGGTGAGCCCGACTGTGAAGCGACCCGACGTCACGCGATGGATCCTCCGCTCGCTTCGGGTCTGTGTCGTGTTCTCGATCCCGGGATGCGCCGCCGCGCGGCCGCCGTCGCATCGATTCGCTCGTCGGCATGTGGCATGGCGCCGCCGAGTTCCACGGAGCCTTCCTCCCCTTCGACGTGCGGTTCACACTCCAGGCCGACACGCTCCGAGCGACCATGAGCGCACCCGACCTCCTGCTCCTCGAGGCGCCTCTAGATTCGGTGGCCTACCATGCGCCGCGCGTCCGCTTCACCACCCACGACGATCGTCCGCTCCGCTTCGAAGGCACGCTCGACCGCGATTCCATCCAGGGAAGCGCCGTGGTCCCCGCGGTGCCGGGCGTCGTGGAAGCCGGTGGCGGCGACGCCGGTCTTCGCTTCGTGCTCCATCGCGCACCGCCGCCGCCGGCTCCGCCGTACTCGACTCGAGAGGTCCGCATCGAAGCGAAAGGCGCGCGGCTTGCCGGCACGATCTACGTTCCCACGACTGGAACGCGCCCTCGTCCGGGCATCGTCATTCTCCAGGGATCTTCGACCAACCTGCGCCACGAGTACTCCTTCTACGCCGATCGATTCGCGCGCGCATGGGTCTCGCGACCCTCGCGTTCGACAAGCGAGGGAAAAGGCGCGTCGTCCGGGGACTACGGAGCCGCGACCTACGACGATTTGGTCAACGATGGCGCGGCCGCGGTCGAGTTCATGCGAGCGCAGCCCGAGGGTCGCGCGAGAGCGGGTCGGGATCTGGGGACTGGAGCCAGGGAGCCTTCATCGCTCCGATGGTCGCCGCGCGAGTGCCGTCCCTTCGCTTCATCGTGGCGGTCTCGCCTCCCGGGATGTCAATAGGAGAGAGCGCGGCCTACCAGGACAGCGTGCGGTTGATTGCGGCGGGCTTCTCCGGCTGCGGATGCGTCGCGAGCGGCGGAGTGGAACCGGCATCTAACGGAGTGGCTCGTGGACGGCGGCGACGACGGCACTCTCGACGCAGACCTGGCGCGAATCGCGGATACGAAGTGGCGGCGCGCGGAGCTCGATCCTGGCCCGATTGCCTACGAGCCTGCGCTCCGCAACGGCTGGTACTGGCGTGGTCGCACGCTCGATCCGATTCCCCTCCCGGCGTCGCCTGCGGGTGCCGGTGCTCGTGGTCTTCGGCGCGGACGACGAGCTCCTCCCCGCCAGGATCAGTGCAGCGCGGATCGACCGTGCGCTTACACCACGCCGCCAACCAGATTTCACGGTGCGGGTCTTCCCGGCGCCAACCACGTCCTGCGGCGCCTGCGCCCTCGTGTTGGGCGGCAAATGGACTCGGCCAAAGCGCGCCCCCGGTTACCTTGAGCTCGTCACGCGCTGGATCGCAAACCACTCGGGCGAATGATCGATCGCGATTCCGTCGAGCGGACCCTATCATCCTGCGTTCTCAAACCTCTCGTCATTAGTCGCCGTGCGGTCAGTGCCGCCGGGTTGTGCAACCGACCGGACGATTACCAGGGAATTCTGGTTGTCTACGCTTCGCTGGGGGATCAGTGCAGCCCCAGCCCTCTCCAAGTCTGCGCCGGCAAGTCAGCGCCAGTGAGGCAATCCAATGGCCGATCTACCCAAGGCGGCGCAAGGCACTTTCGACGAACTGCTCGCGGGGGTCGAGCCCGACCTCGCCGCGATCGCGCGGCGCTTAGCGGGCCATGATCCGAACCGTCGACGTGAACACGGTTGAGACCGTTCGCCTCAGCGACAACGCCGCCACCTATGGCGTCGGGCCGAAGAAGATGACCGACGGCTACGCCTACATCATGCCCATGCGCGGCTACATCAATCTCGGCTTCTATCAAGGGGCGGTGCTGGCGGACCCCAAACGGCTGCTGGAAGGCACCGGCAAGGGCTGCGTCACGTAAGAATCCGCTCCCTGGCCGACGCCGACCGCCCCCTGTTCGGGCGCTGGTGGCAGCGGCACTCGCGCTGCGACGGAGCGGTGCCACCCACCGCACCGTCAGGTGAGATTCCATAACGTCAGGATCTCCATGCGCAACCCACGCGCCTATGCATGCACCGCGCGATAGCCGGCCGCATACCGCCTGCTGGCTGCCGAGACGCTCAGTACATCGAGACGAAGCGACCTCGACACGGGTCCACGATTCGTTCGCGCCGAGTACCAGTACACGCCTGGCTGAGTCGCTGCCCGCGATGCGTCCCTGCCGTCCCACACCAGGGACCTCGCTCCATCGTCACCGCGGAGGCTGGCGATCGCGCGTCCGGCAACGTCCAGGATCCTGAGCGAGACGAATCGTTCGGCCGGATCCGTGAGCTTGAAACTCACTCGCGGCGGCTGGTCGGCTTCCACCGTGATCCTCGGACTCCGGTCCCGAAGTGGAGCGGGGTCGATCTGGCATGGGGAGTTCGTGCATCCCGTCGTCGTGCACGACGCGCTTGCGTGGCCCAGACAGTTCTCGAGCGGCGCACTCACCGACGGGACGTATTCCGCGAACGATCCCCATGCGGGGTCGGACGACTTCATGACGTCGTCGTACCCACACGCCGTCAGGTTCAGTCGACAGGTAACTCCGGGGATGGACTCACGTTGCCGAGGGCGTGCGTATTGAGCATGCCGCTGACGACCAAGCCGATCCCGATCTTGGACGGCAGAGCCGCGAGCCCCAGCGTGTTACCGTTGAACGCCGCGCCGTCTCCTTCGCATGCGAATCCCAGGGGACGATTCGGGTCCCCGCCAGGAGCCCGACGTCGAAGTGGCCCCTCTGCCCCGTGAAGATCTTGTTGTTCTGGGAACCCCTCGTGCCCGAGAAAGAATAGATGACGCTGGGGTGGCTGGGGCCGCAATGGATGGACGTTTCGGGAGCTTCGCACTTCCGGGGTCGGCACCGACCGCGCCTGAACGCGGAGTTCCCGCGGCGATGATGGTGTTGTACTGGATCAGCGAGTTCTGCACGACGTCCGGGCGGCTCCTGAACAGGGTGATCCCGACATCCGACGCGTCCACGATTTCGTTGTGGTCGACGAACGCGTTCTCATTGGAGATGGAAATGCCGTCGTAGAACGTCTGATCGTAGTGGCACCCCGAGTACCCGGTGACGATGTTGTTGGTGATTTCGTAAGTTCTGCGAGGGCACGCCATCGACATCCACGAGGCCGGTGGCGAAGATGTTCATGGCTCCGGCGGAGTTGCTGGAGACGCACCCCGAGACCGTCGTCCCGATCCCGCCCGCCATCTGAATGTTCTCGCCGTGCGTCATGCGTCCGTAGATCACGCGCTGACCATCGACCCAGACGTTGGTGAGTCTCCTCCCGTCTCGACCCGAACCAGCGGGCCATCGAACGACCCGGCGCGGACCAGGCGCGCCATCAGCGCGTAACGAGCGTGCGAGGGCTGCCCCTCGGTCATCAGATAGACATTGCTGGGGACGCGAAGGGTCGTCGTGAGGCGGAACACGGCCTTCTGCGCCAGGTAGACCTCCGCAAAGCCGCCGAAGGGGGCCGCGTGATCGAGGCAGTCTTGGAGTTCTTGAACCGAATAGGTGGTCGGTGAGCAGGAGTTCCCGAACCCGACGCGCCACTTCGGACCCACGAAATGCAGGTCGCTCGCCTGTGTGGCTCCGAAGCCGTACGTGTCGAGATCTCGGATCTTGGTGCTGAGCGTGGCGAATTCCTGGCTGTAGAACAGATAGTCCAGAGTGGCGGACCACGATGTCCCCGTATCGAGGGCTCCGGCCCGCGCCGCCAGCCCGACCGGATCGGGTTCACGATTCAGGATGCCCCGGTAGATCGTGAGCACCCGAGCCTCGTTGTCATAGGTCGCGCCGGTCTTGTACAGCGCATCGTATTCGGCAGACAGATAGATCGATCTGGCCCAGGCCCTGAGCGTCGTGACGTTGATCGTCCCGCTCAGCGCCTGATGCGCGGCCGCCCACTCCGACTCCGTCGGCGCTCGGCCGAGGCCCTCGGTGTAGGTCTTGGCGATGAACTGCGATGGCGGGGCGCCATGCGCGAGCGTGGCCGAGGCGAGCCCCACGGACAGGATCAGGCTGCGGAGAAGATGGCAAGGGAGGCGCATCCGATTCTCCTCGAGGCAAGGGGAGCGGCTGGGATCGTGAACGGGTCGGACCTGACCGCGTCATCGCCTTGCAGCCTATGTGCCGGTCGGATCCCGGCGCGGAATGCTCGCGAATGGCCGGCGCCGGACCACGGCGCGGAAACGTTGAGCCGGGCGCGCCGTCCACCCGCGCGGCACCTTCGAAGCAACCGTCAACCGCGGTTGACGCTGATCTCGCGTCGCAATCCCGCCCGGCGCATCGCCTTGTAGAACGCCTGCCGGGAGATGCCGATGTCGCGCGCGGCCGCCGAGATGTTGCCGCGGTTCATGCGAAGGGCACGCAGCAAGTTGCGGCGCGTCGTGTCGCCGACCGCCGCCGCACGCGCCACGCCGGCGCGGCGGGGAGATGACGATCCGCCGTGGCCAGGGCCGACGTGTCGAGCCAGCTGCCGGGCTCCGCGTTCGCGGCGGCGACGTCCACCACCATCAGCAGCTCACGGACGTTTCCCGGCCAATCGTGCTCCGCCAGCCGACGATGAGCCTCGGCAGTGATTCCGAGAACCCCGGCGGAGCGGGCGTGCCGTTCGGCGAGCGCGCGAATCGCGGCCTCGTTACCTCGAAGGGGCGGGATGGCCAGCCGGTGCCCCCTCAGCCTGAAGTAGAGATCTGGCCGCAGACGACCGCGGCGGACCAATCGATCGATGTCCGCGTTGGTTGCGGCCACCACTCGCGTGTCCACACGGCGCTCCGCGGAGTCGCCGATCCTACGATACGTCCCCTCCTGGAGGAGCCGGAGCAGCTTCGCCTTGCAAGCCGAGCGGACAGCTCCGCCAGCTCGTCCAGGAACAGCGTGCCCCCGTCGGCGGCTCCGACCAGTCCGTCCCGCGTGGAATCGGCGCCGGTGAAGGCCCCGCGCGCGACGCCGAACAGCTCCGCTTCGGCCAGGCTCTCCGTCAGCGTCGTACGGTCGACGATGATGAAGGGTCGATGTGAGCGTGGACCGAACTCATGGATCAGGTGCGCGACGAGCTCCTTTCCGGTCCCGGATTCGCCCTCGATCAAGACGGGAAGGGGCGTCTGCGCGATCTGCCGGACTCGATCGACGAACGCCTCCTCATCCGCCAGAAAGACCCGGCCGTCGCGCAGGGGGATCCATCGGGCCGAGTTGCCGGAAATCCCGTTTGCCGTGGGTGCGGCCTCGCTCACGCCGATCTCCCGTAAATCGATCCCCAGCTCCTCGCTCGTCTGCCGGAGGTTTGCGCGTTCGTTTTCACAATCGGACCCACGCAGCACCGCGAGCGCCTCGGCCAACGTCGTCCGCGCCGCGTTCATGCGACCCAATCCGGCGAAGCAACGCGCCGCCGCGCGAAGCGCCATCACCCAGTCGATGGGATCGCTCAGTCGTCCCGAATGGATCGCGCGCCGGGCGGCCTCCAACCCCTCTTCGAAACGTCCCATCTCGAGCAGGGCCGTCGCGATGCGCACCCGTGACACCGCCCGTCATCATGTTCAGGGCCGGCTCGTTCATGACCCTCTCGCTCCATGCGGTAGGCCATCTCGAGCGCCTCCGGCTGCCGGCCGCGCCGTAGCAACGTTTCGTTCAGCGTGACGAGGCAGGTCATGCGATGCGACGCCTCGAGCCGATGCAGCTGGTCGAGCACCGGCATGAGCGCGCGGTCGACGCCGTCGAGATCGTCGACCTCGAGCGCATGCACTCCGACCAGCACCTGGACGTAGAGGAACTGCGGGACGGTGAATGCCCCGGGTTCACGGAGCAGTTGATCCAGCAGGCTTCGCGTCCGATCCAGCTCGCGACGAATCAGGAGCGCGTTGACGAGACGTATCGCGAAAGATGCCCCAATGACGAACACCACGACTCCGGGCGAGGCCCACGGCCTCCTCGTGGGTGCGCACCGCGAACTCGACCATTCCGCGGCGCCGCTGGATGCTGCCGAGGCAGCTCAGCAGAGCGGGTTCGACATCGAGTCGCGTTGCCGGGAGCGGATCTCAACCAGGCCACGACGGACCTCTCGCTCGGACCGACTAAATTCTCCCGAGGCGAGCAGGAGCTGAGAGGTCGCAACGGATCCTCGCCCGCGAGCCACCCAGGCATCGCCCCTTCCACAGCGCGCGAACGAGATGGGAGCGTGCCTCGAGGTACTTCCCGGTTTCGAGGGCGAGCCTTCCTCTGAGAGCCAGAATTCGACCTCGCGCACCGGGTCCGCGGGCGCGTCATCGGTCAGAATCTCGGAAGCGACGGCGTACTCCCCGCCTCGAGAGCCCGGACGACCCGGTCGACGATCTCTTGATCGAATACCGCGGAGATGCTCATGCGAAGGGGTGAGTCCGTTGGGTGGGTGAGCACGGTTGGGAAATCCCGTGTGCAGCGCGCGAATTCTACGCCCCGAACGTGCGCCGCTCCAAGCCCCGCGGTGAGCGCGTCTCGCGTATGATCCGGCCCGTTCGCGAACACTTGAACGTCCCTCGCGAGGAATCTCCCATGTTGATGACGGCGTTGATCTGGGTGATGACCGGTGCAGTGGCCGGTTGGCTGGCCGGGAAGCTCATGAAGGGCCGCGACTACTGGCCTGGTCGGCAACGTGATCCTCGGGTTGCTCGGTAGCATCGTCGGGGCCTGGCTCCTGTACGTGCTCGGCGCGGCGCCGCCGCACGATGTGGTGCGCCATGTCGTGACCTCGGCGCTCGGCGCGTTGCTGGTGCTCGGGTTGGCCCGCCGGCTGCGACCCGTGGCGCGACAGACCCGCGGGACGATGGGCAACATCGGGGCCGTCGACCTCGAGACCCAGATCCGCCGCCTCAGTGAATTCGAGCGGCGCGTGATGGCGCGCATCGTCGGAGGCCAGAAGATCCGCGACCCCAACGCCGCGTTCGACGAGCAGATCACCTTCGGCCAGCGGGTCGCGGACCGGGTGGCAACCTTCGGCGGCAGCTGGACCTTCATCGGGTTGTTCCTGCTGTTCATGTTCGCGTGGATGCTCCTCAACAGCGAGCTGGGCGGGCACTTCGACCCCTACCCCTTCATCCTGCTCAACCTGATCCTGTCGTGCCTCGCCGCGCTGCAGGCGCCGGTCATCATGATGAGCCAGAACCGCCAGGCGCTGAAGGGATCGACTTGACGCCAAGCTCGACTACGAGGTCAATCTGCGGGCCGAGACCGAGATCGCCCGGCTGCACGAGAAGGTCGACCTGCGCGACCAGGAGATCCAGGAGCTGCTCGACATCAACCGCCGACAGCTCGCGTTGCTCGAGCGCGCTTCGAAGGGCATGGGAGACTCGGCGTAGAGCGCCCGCGGGCCGCCGGATCGAGGCCGCGGGCGGCGCGCGGGAACCGGCGACGCCCTTGACGGACGCTTCCCCGGCCACGACGAGGCTCCGAGCGAAATCGGGGCGAATCGGCTATGCTTCCTTCGCTTCACCCGCTTCGTGGCGCATCGCCCCAACCCACGGAGCGAACTCTTAGCCAGTAGGTTCCAGGGTCGATTCCTTCGCGGCGCACCAACCCTCGGCTGCGCGTTCCGCGTCACCTGTTTGCTCCCGGAAGGCTTCGTTCAAATATGGACGGGCTCCCGGGAGCGCGTCGCCCCTCACGACGCGTCACTTTGGGAGGTGTTCATGCTCCGTGCGGTGCGAAGCTTCTTCGCCTCATCGCATGGCGTTCTCTTCTTCTCGTTACTGGTTTCGTGGATCTCGATCGCGGGAGGGCTGCTCGCGGCGACGCGCGCGAACGCGGGTACCTCCGATTGGCTCGCCGCGAACCCGAGTCAGGCCGGAGACGACTCCGTCGCCAATGCTCCGCCCATCATCAATGCTCCGCCCGTCATCAATGCTCCTCCGTCATCAATGCTCCTCCCGTCATCAATACTCCGCCCATCGTCAATGCTCCGCCCATCGCGCGAGGCAACCCGCACCCCGAGGCCAGGGTGCACAGTTCGCAGAAGCACGCGTTCTACTCGCTCCACCTACATGGCGGACTGTTCGAGCCGATCGACGTCAACGCGACGAGCCCGACGCTCGGAATCCGCTTCGGCCGACAGCTGGGCTCGCATCTGCAGGGAGGTCTGCTGGCCGGCTGGACGTTCAGGAGGAAGGACCTCGAGCAACCCGTCAGGCGAATTCCCGGGCCTGAAGCCTCACCTCGATGCTCGCGCGCATCGACGGACATCTGCTGCCCGCGATGGGGTTCCTTCAGGTGAACCTCACCGAGAAGCGCGCTCTGGTGCCCTATGCCGGCATTGCGGTCGGTTATGAGTGGCTCCGCTTCGTGGCCAACGACTATCGGACCAATCGAACCGCCTCGACGATGTACGCGAATTGGGCGTGGGAGAGCTGGGGCGGCTTCGGTATGCGATTGGGCCAGGACCTGCGCGTCGACACTGAGCTCTTCTACAATGGCGGATCGCTCGAGCGTAACGTCACGGACTCGAGCGGCCACGGCTGGCGTGAGGCGGTCGACGTCAACGGCGTGGGAGCGAGAGTGGGCCTGGACATCCTGTTCTAGGGACGGCGATCGTCGTCATGATCCGTATCATGCGAAGACCTTCACTCCCCATCGCGCGGCGTTCGCGTCGCGTCGTTGCTCGCGCTGTGGCTGTGTCTCGCGGGGCGTGTCCCCGCCGTGATGGCGGAGGACGCTTCGTCGTCCAACCTCTGGTCGATTCAGCTGCATGGCGGACTGTTCGCGCCCATCGAAGGTAACGGGACGAACCCGATGGCGGGAATGCGCTACTGCAAGCATTACTCCTCGCATTTGCAGGAGGCTTGCTGACCGGATGGACGGCCATCAGCAAGAGCCTGGAGCAGCCCGTCGACGGCTCGCCGAACTCCGCGCCTCGTGTCGAGCTCGCGCGGGTCGACGGGCATCTGATCCCGCTGATGGGATACCTCCAGGTCGAATCTCACGGACAGGTGGCTGGTGCCCTTTGTCGGCTTCGGCGCCGGCTACGAGTGGCTGACCCTCGACGTGCAGGACTTTCGCACCGGCCTGAACTCCAACGCGACGTACGGCAACGTGGCCTGGGAGACGTTCGGCGGCGTCGGCCTGCGACTGACCCGCGTGGTGCGGGTGAATGGCGAGCTCTTCTACAACGGGGGCGCTGAAACGCACCGTGTTCGAGGCCAGCGGGCGCGCCTGGCTTGAACAGATCCACGTGAACGGCGTGGGCGCGCGAGTCGGACTGGACATGGTGTTCGAGTAGCGCGGATCGAACGCCGCTTCGCTCGGTGACGGCGCCTCCGCCACCCCATGAGCCCGCCTCCCCACGCTGTTACTCGCGCGCACTCTCCCCCGAATCCTCCTGATCAAGATCGACTAACCGGTTCAATCCGTAGGGCTGGAGATCATCTTCGTCCTCAACCGCGAGACGAAGTCCTCCCGGAGGGGTGGATTGATGACCATCATCTTCTCCATTCCCAGGAACCGGCTCCTTCTTCGGATGATGATGCAACGGTCGGCGCTGAAGTTGACCCATCGCTCAATGACGCCGACGTGCCAACGGACCCACGCCCCCTTGGGCAACTCGATCTCCCGGATGTCGCGGTAGGGGACCCGGCGGATCGTCCATGTGCCGATCCTGACCTGGAGCTCGGAGTCGGACAGCTCGAAGGTGAGACGAAAGAGCCAGCCGGATGGCCATGGCGATCCCCCGCCGCGGATTGATTCCCTCGCACGCACCAACTTCACCGGCGGCTAGCGCTGCCGCTGACCTTGGGCAGCGTCAACGAATTCACGGAAGCCGCCCGGCTCGTTTATCGGTGCAGGTTCTCAACCAGCACGAGCTTTGACTCGGGCCGCAGACGAACCCAGAACATCACCCTCCCGCTCGAAGTGGGAAAGAAGCGCATGTCCCTGCTCAACCCCGGCGGAACGTGCGCGACGCTTTGTAATCGGCCCGAAGGCAGCTCCAGCCGTGACAACCCCAGCGACTCGGGCCAGCAATAGAGGAAGCTCGTCATGGCTGGGTTTGCGCACATCCAACGGCCCGGCATCACCAGCCTTCCGTCGTTGCCGTCGGTGCGCCGGATGAAGATCCCAAGCCCGGAGGACAGTGATTTGAAGAACACAATCCAACCCGGGACGCGAGTTTGATAGTAAAATTCGAGATCGCGTGAGCGGTCAACGACGCGCCCCTTTGAGATCGAATAGTCGAACGAGCCGCGCCGGTCCAGAACCCGTAGTGTGTCGGGATCGATGAAGTTCAGCCAGGTCACCCTTCCCCGTGTGGGGATGGTCCTGGCACCCGAGTCTTCGCCCGAACGGACGTCCGCGATGTGGAGATCCATGGAGTCGCCACTCGTGCTGCTTCTCGCCCAAGCGATGCTGCGATCATCGGGGCCCAGTCGAACGCCCGCGGATCCTGTTCTGCCGTGATCACGGTGCGGCGCCCGCTGCCGTCGCGATTCATCACCATGACGGCCTGCGCCATGCTGACCGCGTCGGGATCGCGAATCGGCAGCGCGATCCGCATGCCGTCGCCGGAGGGAACGACCGGCATACCCAGCGGCTCGTCCTCGCGCGTCACGCGACCCGACTCGCCCGTGACGACATCCCACCATCCGATGGTCTCGAGCTGGCGCTTGTTCAGATAGAGGGCCGTGCGACCGTCGGCCGAGACACGGATCCCTTTGTCCGGTCCGGCGCCGCGGGTCAACTGGGTCGGGCGCCCGCCCGTGGCGCGCATGATCTCACAGATTCGTGGCCCCGCCACGATTGGAAGAGAACACGATCTCGTCCTGCCGCGTCCATTCCACCTCGTCGATGATCTTTCGGTCGTGAGTCAGCTGACGCTCGCCGTCCGGTCTGGAGATCGTGGATCACGATCTCGTTGTAGCTGGAGTGGTCGAAGTTCCGTAGCCACGCGATGCGCTTGCCATCCGGCGACCAGGCGAAGCAGAACGAAACCCCGGATTCGGACGTGCTGTCCACGAATACTAGAGATCGGCCGGATCCGTCGGGTCGCACCGTCCAGAGCTCTGTAGTTTCGGGATGGCGAGGCCCACGGCAGGATGACGTAGCCGATTCGCTTTCCGTCGGGACTCCATCGCGGATCGAATCCAGGACGAGCGAGCCTGCGCGGGTCGCCTCCGAGCGCGGGGACGACACGAATCTCGCTCTCGGCCAGGCTCGGGTTTCCGGCGTATGCGATTTGGCTTCCGTCGGGAGAGATGTCCGCGTAATAGACGTAAAATGTGCTGTCCACGTCGATGGGCCGCATTCCACCACCATGGGAGTTCATGAAGTAGAGTCCGGACACTCCGTGCTCGTCCCGCGCCGGCAGCGCGATCCAGCTTCCGTCTTGTGACATGCCGGGGTAGTCGATCCCGCTCATCGGGACATCCACGATGCGGGTACGCATGTCGGGATTGAGGCGCGGGGACCCCTTCGGCAAGAACACGAGGCCCAGGGCGATTGCCGCGACCGCGGCCCCACCGATCATGAGCCAGCGGCTCGAGAACCGCCGACGTGGAGGCGCCGGCATGCGGATCGACGACGACGACGCACCGATCGCCGCGCCGGACTCCGTCGAGATCCACTCCAGCTCGCGCCGCAGATCCCCGGCGCTCTGCCAGCGCTCACCCGGATCCTTGGCCAGGCATACCCTCACGACTCGCTCCAACGCGGGCGGTGTCAGGGGCTGCAGTTCCGAGAGGGAGCGTGGCTCGTCCTTCAGGATCGCCGCGATCAGCGAGGCCGGGCTCCGCCCCTCGAATGCCTGCCGACCCGCCACGGCTTCGTAGAGCGTGGTCCCGAGCGCGTGGATGTCACTGCGCGCGTCAGCTTCGCGCCCTTCGAGCTGCTCCGGCGACATGTACTGAAACGTGCCGACGATCGCGCCTTCCGCGGTGAGCGGCTGAGCTGACGGTCGGCGACTGTGAGCGGTCCGACGGCGGCGGGGCAAGCACCGAGGCGCGAGCTGCAGGCCGAAGTCGAGCAGCTTGGACCCGCCCGGGTGAGCATGATGTTTCCGGGCTTCAAGTCACGGTGGACGATTCCCGCTTGATGTGCTGCTTCGAGCGCGTCGGCGATCTCGATGCCGAGCGTCAGGGCTTCCTTCGGCGGCATCCGGCCGCGCGCAAGTCGGGTCGCCAGCGTTTCCCCGTCCAGTTTCTCCAGCGACGAGGAAGTCGAGATCCGACTCATGACCGACGTCGTGCAGTGTACAGATGTGCGGATGGTTGCAGGCTCGCGATCGCGCGCGCCTCGCGGTCGAACTGAGCGCGCGCCTCGAGCGTGGTGGCCCGCGCGTGCGGCAGCACCTTGATTGCCACATCGCGCCCCCAGCCTCGCGTCGCGGGCGCGCATGCACTTCCCCATCCCGCCGGCTCCAGCAACCCGACGATTTCAAAGTGAACCAAGCACTGTTCCAGGAGCGAGCGGCACGCAGGAATCTACCTCAGCGAGCGGATCGGCGTGAGTCGGTTTCCCATCCATTTCGACTCACACGGGAGCAGGGAGGACCGTCGCGATGCGGCATGGGACGGTACGCCTGGCTCGAATCATCGATGCGAGGTTCTCGATGAGAACGAGCTTCGATGCCTCGCGAGGTTCCATCCACACGATGGTCCGGCCGTCCCGAGACGCCCGGAAGCTCAGTTTCCCTATCGGATGTCGGAGGGCAGGTTCTTCACTCGCTCCAGGCGCCCGGAGGGAAGGTGCAGACGGCAGAGTTTGAGCGAGTCGGTCCAGTAGTAGGCGAACGAGCGCTCCGGCATCGCCCCCACTCGGCACCTTCGGCCCGAAAGATGAGTCGGTCGGCCCCGCCGTTCGTGGGACGCACGTGTAGACGCCGCGGGTCCGTGAGCGCAGATCGTTGATGAGAATGAAGCCAGGCGTGAGGGTGTTGATCATGAACAATGAGTCGGGCGAGCGCGCCAGAGATCCGGCGCTCGGTGATCGAGTACCAGTGAGTTGCCGTGGCGGTCGCTCACGAGCAAGGTATCGCCTTTCCACCACCGCACGCTCTCGACCGGTCCATGCGTGGGCGCTCCCATCGGGGCGCTTCGTCTCTCGGCCGAATAAGATCGGCACAGGTGGATGATGGCCGAATCGGCGGTCGAGGGGCTCACGGCCGTCCATACAAAATAGAGCGGCTCGTCGGGCGACCAGGCCGAGCCTCTGGAATGTTCGCTCGCGGGAATGACGATTCGCTGCCCGCTCCCGTCGCGATTCATGATCATCACCGAAACGGCGGCCGTGACCACGTCCGGGTCGTTCACACTCACCATGACCTTTGCTGTCCGTCCGGCGAGGGCTGCGGCATCGCTGAAGGGCTGATCTTCGTGAGTGACTCATTCCCCGCTCGCCTGTTTCGACGTTCCACCAGGTGAGCCGGGCGAGCGGCAGCCGGTTGAGGTAGAGGAGCGTGCGACCGTCTGACGACACGCGAAGGCCCAGATCCGGACCGGGACCACGGGTGAGCTGGACCGGCTTGCGGCGCTCGGCCCGCGTGATCCACAGGTTCGTGGATCCGCCACGGTTCTGATGAGAACACGATCTCGTCCTGCCGCGTCCAGACGAACTCGTCGATGATCTTCCGATCAGTGCGTGAGCTGGCGTTCACGGCCGCTCCGGAGATCCCGGATCACGATCTCGTTGTAGGCGCCGTTCTCGAAGCCCGGAGCCAGGCGACTCGCTTGCCATCGGGCGACCAAGCCGAGCAGGAGCGCATCCGGGCCGATGGGCGCTAAGCGTATCCGCAGGAACTCCCGCCTCGGGTCGGAGCCATCCGGACGCACGCTCCAGAACTCCAGGTGACTTCCAGCACCAAGCACCCGGTAACCGATGCGCTGGCCGTCGGGCCTCCAGTGGGGAGAACGGCCTGGTCGGGCGATCGTGCGCGGCACGCCGCCGAGAGCCGGAACGACGCGGATCTGATCATTCGGCGCGTCGGGTCCGGACAGCAGCGTCCCCGAGTAAGCGATCTCGCTGCCGTCCGGTGAGATGTCGGCGTAGAACACGCTCAAGGTGGTATCGATGGCGATCGGCCGCACCTCGCCGCCTCTGGAGTTCATGAAGTAGACGCCCCAGGTGCCGCGCCTCGTCCCTGCCGGGCATTGCGATCCATCGTCCGTCCTGTGAGAGACCTGGGTAGAGGATGCCGCTCATCGGCACGGCGAGGACACGGGTGCGCATGTCGGGACTGGAGGCTCGGCCCTTTCGGCCAGAGCGTCACCGCCGCAGCGAGCGCAGTGACCAAAGCGGCGGCGATCATCACACCCTTTCGACGGTGCGATAATCGTCCTGGTACGGCTGACCCGGCACGCGTGACTCTGCTGGAATTCGATGCCGACAGGACCTCGTACTCCTCGACGATCTCGCGCAGCTCGAGCGCCATGGTCCGCATGGAATCCAGACGTTGGTTGGGGTCCTTAGCCAGGCAGCGGCGGATCAGCCGCCGCAGCTCGCCGGCGCCCTCAGGGTTGAGCTCCTCCACCGGCGCCGGCACGTCGTCGGAGGATCCGGTGCATGGTCTCCACCTTGGAGTCGGCCGCGAACGGCCGCCGGCGCGTCGCCGCCTCGTACAGCATGCACCCGAACGCGAAGACGTCCGCCCGAGCGTCCACCACTTGCCCCCGCACCTGCTCCGGCGCCATGTAGCCCACCGTTCCCAGCACCGCCCCTTCGCTGGTGTGCTCCCCGCGGTCATGGTGGGGGCGGCGCTCAGATCGGGACCGAGTGCGGACGGGCTCGGTCAGCTTGGCGAGTCCGAAGTCCAGCACCTTGGCGTAGCCGTCGCTCGACACCATCACGTTCCCGGGCTTGAGGTCGCGGTGGATGATCCCCGCCGCGTGTGCCTCTGGCCACACCTCGGCCGCCTGCGCCAGCCAGCCCAGCAGGCTCTTCAGGTCGGCCTTGTCCTCGTGGATCTTGGCCGCCAGCGTCGTGCCGCTCACCAGCTCCATCGCGATGTAGTGGAGCGATCCCGAGGAGGGCTCGCTCGCCCCATCCCCTCGCACCCGGTCCTCGCCGATCTCGTAGATGGTGACGATGTGGGGTGGTTCAAGGAGGAGGCGGACTTGGCCTCGAGCGTGAGCGCCGCAGCCGCTCCTCACTCTTGACCAGCTCGGGCGGCAGCACCTTCAGGGCCACGTCGCGCTCGAGCGACTCATCGCGCGCTCGATAGACTTCACCCATCCCGCCGGCGCCGAGCGGGCCGACGACCTGGTAGTGCGAGATCCGATCCTCAGGCTTCAGCGTGCGGGCCATGAGTCACCGCTGAGTGGAGGTCATGAGGACGGATAGTATCGGGAACCACGGGGCGTCGCCACGCGCCTCACCGCCGGGCGACGCTGGCCCGAATCTTCCATACAAACGGGACGAGTGGTCCCGTTTTCGCGCTCCTTCCAGTGCCCGCCAGTACCCGCGAAGCCCGCGCGCTCTCGGTGCAAGTTCTTGGTCACAGCTCGAGCCGACTCTTGATCAGGAGCGCGCGCCCTCACACCCACACGATCGGCAGTCCGACGCACATCAGGTGGATGCCCAGCTGCGGCCAGCCCATCGATCCGGCCAGCGTGGCGGCGTGCCGAGGTACAGGCTGCGCACCCAAGACAGCACCGGAAGCGTGCCGTAGTTCATCGCCGCGAACACGACCGCACCGTAGAGAGGGCCCACGATCAGGAGCGGCGCCGTGCGCAGAAAGCCAATCCGGCGGCTGAGGGCGTAGAAGACCAGCGTCGCCGGTCAGGGGCGACAGTGAAGTGCATGACCAGGCCGGATCGCGGCCATGGCCGCGCCGCCGTGGAGCGCGGCCCGTCAGACACCGGGGCTCACTCGAGCATGACGATCTTCCCGTTGCGCTCGACCGACCCGGCGCGGAGCCGGGTGAAGTACACACCCGGGCCGCGGCGTGCGCCGGCGTTGTCGCGGCCGTCCCAGCGCGCGATATGGTCGCCGGCGGGCGGCGTGCCGCTTCACGAGCGTGCGGACCAGCGCGCCGCGCACGTCGTAGATGCCGACGAACACGGGAACCGCACGCCCCGCCGGGATCGAATAGCTGATCGTGACGCCTGAGCGGGCTCGGGTTGGGCACGATCGGACCCAACGCGAACTCCGCAGACAGTCCGCCCGGCGCGGGATCGACACCGACGTAGCCGGGCGGGATGCCCACTGCCATAGCGCCGGCGGCGAGCGAGTTGGAGCCGCCGCTGTAGGTCGTGATGAACGCCTCGCCGAGCGTGAACCCGAGCACGAACCCAGAGCCGCTGACCTCGCCCTCGCTCCCACCGATCACCGAGTGGTCGATCGTGTAACCCGTCTGGGCCGCGGCGATGCAGCGGCAGCACGAGGCAGGCGCTCACGAGCCAGGACGCAAACATGCGATTCGTGGCGCATTTCAGAATCGCTGCGCGCACCACACTATCGGCCGGCATCGCGCAGCCTCGCCATCTCGGCCTTCAACGCCTCGATCTCGCGCTGCTGCTCCCGAACCGCCTGGAGCAGCACGGCGCTCAGCCTGCCGTAGTCGACACCGCGGTAGCCGTCCACCGTGGTCGACACCAACTCGGGAAACTCCGCCTCGACCTCCTGCGCGATGACGCCGATCTGGCGACGGTCCGGCGACGCCTCGGCCGTAGCATACCGATCGCTCCAGTCGAACGTGACGCCGCGCAGGTTCCGCAACCGCGGCAGCAGCGTCACGTAACGGCGCGACGTGCGTCTTGAGCCGGGCGTCGGATGTCTGGACGAAGGCCTGCGCGAAGACGGGACCGTTCACGGTGACACTGCCGCTGTTGACGTACACCGCGTTCCCATCCGAGCCGGAAATCGTGAGTGTGCTGGAGTTGGTCACCGTTCCGATGGTGACGCGGCCGTTGCTGGCGATCGACAACCGGGCGAGGTTGCCGGCGAACAGCCGCGCAGCGTGTTCCGGCTCGTCAGGTTGTCCGTGACGACCGAGTCCGCGGCGCCGACCTGGACGTTGCCGGAGATGCTGCCACCGGATGCGCCGTCGATCGTGCCCGGCAGCAGTAGGGAACGGACACCAGATCCTCGCGTGGCGTCATCTCGGGATCGGACTCGATTGCGATTCCGAGATAGCGGCTCGCACCCTTGAGCGCGCTGGTGGGAATCGGCGTCACGTCGCCGAGCTGCACGGAAAAGAGTCCCGCGGTCGTGGTCACGGACTGGGTCTCGGTCCAGACCGCGGTGCCAGCCGTGGCCGCGTCGTAGATCGTGAACGTCACGTTGTGGGCGCCGTTCGACACCGGCACGCCGCCGTTCTTCAGCACACCCTGGAAGTTGATGCGCTGGGGAACCGCACACCGCTGCGACGCCCGTCACGAGCAGCATCGCCACGGAGCCAAAACGATGAATCGCGTCATTCCGAACCTCCGCATCTCCCGGCATTGCCGGCGGCAAAAGGGACCAGAGGGAAGCGCGGCGTGAGATCGAGCGCGGAAGTCTGATCGCCCGCACCCGTCGCTGCCACCCCGGGGCGTGCTCCGGCCGATCGGTCGTCACGAATGGGGGAGGTGGGTGGCGGCCTGGCGGCGCGGTTCGAGGGCATGAACGCCCGCACGCCGTGGTGGATTGTAGGCCGGTGGTTGGATCGCCTCACATACCGTCGTTGGCGACCCTCGCCGGCTCGTCGAGTCGCGTGTCGGTTGCCGGATCTTCTCATCAGCTTCCACACGCGCCGGCCGGTCGGGGCGCGTCGGCGAAGGTGAAGGTGCGGTCACGCTGGCCGCGCTCGTGTCGTCCGTCGCCGCCTGGTGGAGCTGCGCGAACACCTCTCCGGGAGTGCCGGATCGCGTGACGGCGTCGGCGCCTCGGTCGCGCGCAGCGCCAGGCAGCAACTGTCCGGCTGCGGCTCGAGCGCCGCCGTGACGCCATCCAGCCCAAGGCCGACGATCACACCCTCGATCATCGCCAGGTTCATGCCGCACACCACCTCGCGACAGCCCTCACGCAGCGAGGCGAACGGGCAGTTCGCGCAGCTGACGCTGGCCCTCGGCGCCACCGCGGGCTCGAACAGAGGTCGGCCCGAGTTCGCGCTGCGACGGGCATGCGCAAGCTGTGGGAGGACCGCTCACCTGGACACGGCTCGTGATCGTGAGCACGGCCACTGACCTGCCCGATCCGGAGGCCACGACGCGGCGTCTGCTCCGGAACCAGCGGGACATCGGCACCCGGTGAAGCCCTGCTTCGGGGACGCTGCGGGCGACCGACTCACCGCGCTGCTCAAAGACCACATCGTGGGCACGGCCGACGACTGGCGGCCGCCAAGGCGGGCGACGCCGCCGGGTCAGTCCGCCGAGCCGACCTAGTACGCCAGCGGCGACGAGATCGCGGCGTTCCTGAGCGCCACGCAGCGCACCGCATGGCCGCTCGCGCCGACATGAAATCCGCTGACAGCAGCACCTCGACCGTCACGCGATCGACTGGGGCGGTCTGCCCAGCTCAGGGCCGCTATGTGTGGACAGCGTGGCCGACTACGACAAGGTGACAGGACGAGATTCTGCAGGATGTCGGACATGCTCGCCCTGGGCATCATCGCCCAGTTTCCGAAGCGATTCTGATCGCCGCTCGCAGACGACCGCGACCGCACGCCCTCACTTGCAGCCGCCGGGGCAGATGAAGGGCGGCGTGAACATCATGACGCCAACTTCGAACCCGGCGCCCTTGTCGCCGTTGAACTCGTGATCGTAGGTGAGGGCGATCACCACGTACTGATCGGGCTCCCAGCGGAGCCCGATCCGGTATTCGGGGATCGCGATGGCCTCGCCCTCGGCGCCGTAGATCTCACCCGCGATCGCCGCCTTGGGACTGATCGGATACCACGGACAGGCGCGTGGCGTACGTGAAGTTCGACCGCGGTCTCGCCGGTGGGGCCGTAGTCTCGCGTCGCGCTCGCTCCCGGCATGATGTCCCAGGACACCTTGTTCTCGAACAGCGGCAGGGTCAGCGGCGCGTTCGTCCAGTAGGTCTGGAACGCGTCCTAGAGCCCGACGCCGTTGTTGTTCAGGTAGCCGGGCTCGAGTCCCGTGCCCGCCTTCACGGCCAGGCCGCCCGTCTTCGCCGCGTTCTCGAAGATCATGTACTTGGCGTAGTACGACGTCGAGTAGCCGTCGTCGGTCAGCGGGTCCTTGTCGTTGTTGTAGATGTAGGCCGCCGCCGTGAGCTCCCAGCGCGGGAAGAGCGAGAGCGTGGTCATCCACATCGAATTCCGCTCGCCGGCGGTCAGGATGATCGTCGCGATGCCCTGGGGCTTGGAGAGGTAGTTGTCCGAGTTGTACTGCTGCGCTTGCGCCGGCGCACCCACCACGGCAACTGCAATCGCGATGGCGATGCCGGAGAGCGGGGAAAGAACGCGACCCATGTGTCCGATCGATTGCTTGCGCACAGGACTTCCTTTCCCCTCAGCGGCCTCGCGGACGACCTCCGAGGAATCGGACGGGGTCCTTCCTCAGCGCCTCTCCGCAACAGGTCTACCCTCAGAGGGAATCTGGCATCTGCTTTTGAGCGGCGATAATGCAGTGCTCCCGACGAGCTCGGCCCTGCAGCCGCCGTAGAGCACGCCCCACGGCGGCGGGGCGGCTCACGACCGGCCCAGTACGGGGCGTCGTTCTTTGTGTGACGCCTCGTCCGCATCCGTCACGCCTTCATCTCCCTGGACGTAAGCCACCGCATGATCGCGCGAGCGCTCGGCTCGTGCGCAGACTGTCGGCGTTTTACCGGGAGTGTGCCTTGCGCAGCTTCGTTCGTGGTTTCCAGTGGTGTTGGCGCTCACCTCGTTCGGCTGTGGCATGAAACGAAATCTCACCGGGCCCGCAACCGGACGCGCAGTCCTCGACCCCATCTCGCGGCATCGCTGGCCGCGAGCCCGATCGCTCCGGGGGCGGTGTACCACCATGACCAACGGCGCCGCCGGCAATGCCGTGCTGGCCTTCCCGCGGACGGCAGACGGCGAACTGTCCGGGCCACGGTCGTTCAGCACCGGGGGTGTCGGCACGGGCGGCGGCCTCGGCAACCAGAGCGGACTCGCGCTGTCGCAAAGGCAACCGTTGGCTGTTCGCCCGTCAGTGCGGGCAGCAACGACGTGTCCGTGTTCCACGTCGTCGCAGGGGGCTCACGCTCACCGATCGTGCGTCGTCGGGCGGCGTTCGGCCGATCAGTCTCGCGACGCACGGCGATCCTGCTCTACGTGCTGAACGCCGGCGGCAGCGGCAACGTGCAGGGCCTCCGCGTCAGCTCCGCCGGGGCGCTGGAGGCGATCGCGGGCTCGTCGCGGCCGCTGAGCAACGCCGCCGCGAATCCGGCCCAGATCGGCCTCTCGCCCGATGGCCAGCATCTCGTCGTGACGGAGAAGGGCACGAATCTCCCCTGTCGGTGTACGAGGTGAGCTCGGACGGCTCGCTGACCGGTCCCGTGACGACACCCTCGAGCGGAACGACGCCGTTCGGCTTTGGCTTCGACAACCGGGGCACGCCTCGTGGTGTCGGAGGCATTCGGCGGAGGCGCGGGCGCCAGCGCGCGGTGTCGTCGTATCGCGTCGAGCGCGACGGCTCGGTGAACCTGGTGAGCGGCTCGAAGGCCACGACGCAAACGGCCGCCTGCTGGATCGCGGTGAGCGACAACAACCACTTCGCCTACGCGGCCAACGCCGGTAGCGCCTCGATCCACGGGCTATTCGATCGGGTCCGACGGCTCGCTCAGCTCGGCTCGACACGGGCGTCCGCGGCGTCCACGGGAGCGGGTCCCTCGGAGCTGGCGTTCCAGCGCGGGCAGCCGGTTCCTCTACGTGCTCAACGGGACCGACCACAGCATCGGCGGCTACGCCGTGAGCGCGAAATGGCGGCCTCGAGCCGCTCCCGGCGACGCCGAGGCCTGGTGGCCAGCTCGAACGGCCTCGCCGCGCGCGCTGAGTGGGTCGTAACGTCGTGGGGCGGCTCGACACGGGCCGCCACGATGTCTCGTGTCGCTTCGACGTGGCGCTCCCTGTAGTCTCGGGGCCATGCCGACACGCTCCAGCGCTCGCCGATCCACTTCGACGGACACGCCTCTCGACCTCGGGCGCGCCGCATACAGAGCGGCACTCCTGGCAGGACGCTTGTGACGCTCTGACACGCGCCGACGAGCTCGAGGCCGCTCGAGGTCGCCGGACCTGGAGCGGCTCGTCTGGATCCGCCGAGCTCTCGGGCCGGCATCGAGGTCTACTTCGCCGCGATCGAGCGCCTGCACGATGCGGCCTTGCGGCGGGCGACGTTCCCGCAGCCGCGCGCGCGGCGTTCTGGCTCGCCTTCCGGCTGCTCTACATGGGTGAGACGGCGCGTGGCGGCGCGTGGGTCGCGCGAGCCGACCAGCTGGTCGAGCGTCATGGCGCCGATTGCGTCGAGCGCGGGTACGTGCTGCTGCCCAAGGCCTTACTGGCTGCTGCTCGCCGCAGCGACGCGCCGGCCGCTCCGCGCGGTGGCGGTCCAGGCCGTCGAGATCGGAGAGCGACTTCACGACGCGGACCTCGTGAGCCTGGCTCGCGCGGTTCAGGGGCAGTCGCTGATCGCGCTCGGCGAGCACGAGGCGGGGCTCGCGCTGCTCGATCAGGCGATGCTGCCCGTGACCTCCGGGGGCTAGAGGCCCGATGGTGACGGGCATCGTCGTACTGCACCGTGATCGGCTGCTGCCAGCGCGTGTACGCGATCGATCGGTCGCGCGAATGGACCGCTGGCGCTCGAGACCTGGTGCGAGGAGCAGCCGCAGCTCGGGCGTTCACCGGGCACTGTCGCGTGCGCCGGTCGAGATCATGCAGCTCCGCGGCGCCTGGCCCGAGGCGATCGAGGAGGCGCAGATCGCGAGCCGAGCGGTTCGCGCGCGCACCGGACCAGCGGCGGGCGGCCGCGGCCCACTACCAGCAGGGCGAGATCCTGAGGCTGCGCGGCGAATTCGCGGCGGCCGAGCGCTCGTACCTCGAGGCGAGCGAGCGCGGGCGGGCGCCGCACCAGGGCTCGCGTTGCTCCGGCTCGCGCAGGGGCGGCCGGACGACGCGCGCGGCCGCCATCCGCCAGGTGGTGACGGCGACGATCGAGCCGTTTGCGCGCACGCGCTACCTCCCGGCGGCCGTCGAGATCCTGATCGCCGCCGGGGACGTGAGCGAGCGCCAAGGACGCCGGCCCACGACCTCGAGCGCATCGCGCGGAGGCAGGGCAATCCGGTGCTCGACGCGATGGCGGCGCACGCCGTCGGCGCGGTCAGCTCGCCGCGGGTGACGCGCGCGCACGCCGTCGAGCCGCTGCGCCGCGCGTTCGAGGCATGGCACCGCATCGGGGCGCCGTATCTCGCGGCACGGATCCAGGTGCTGATCGGGGCGCGCGCTGCTGGCGGTCGGCGACCGCGACGGCGCGGCGCTCGAGCGCGACGCGGCGTGCAAGGTGTTTCGCGCAGCTGGGCGCCGCGCCGGATCTCGCGCGAGCTCAGATACGGCGACGCGCGGATCGCCCGGACGCGCCGTTCGGGCTCACGCCGCGCGAGCTCGGGTGCTGCGACTGCTCGCGAGCGGGCGGACCAACCGGGCGATCGTCGCAGGAGCTGTTCCTCAGCGAGAAGACGATCGACCGGCACGTGAGCAACATCTTCAGCGAAGCTCGATCGTCCGCACCCGGTCCGCCGCCACCGCATTCGCGCTACGAGCACCAGCTGTCTGAGTCGGGCCCCGTCGCGGCCGCGGGGCGTCCATGGGTAGAACACCCCATGCGACGGGCCACTCGAAAATGGGGATCCAGCCGAAGCGAGGCGCCCTCGCACGACCGCTACGGTGGTGCCCATGATGGTTCACGGGCCGATCAACCGAGGAGGGCATCATGACAGCGCGAGATCGAATCCGAAGTGCAGGGACCGGGCGGGCACGCTGGCGACCACGTGGCTCGAGGAAGGCGCGGCGTTCCGAGGACCTATCGCGGCGCCGCGGCGGACGCGTCCGCGCCGGGGACCGCCGAGACGTTCGACGTCATCGTGATCGGCGCCGGACAGGCGGGCCTGTCGGTCGGGTACCACCTGGCGCGCCGTGGCACGCGCTTCGTGATCCTCGACGCGCAAGCCCGCGTCGGCGACGCGTGGCGGCAGCGCTGGGATTCGCTGCGGCTGTTCACGCCGGCGCGATTCGACGGCTTGGTGGGCATGCCGTTCCCGGATCGTCGGACGACTTTCCGACCAAGGACGAGATGGCCGACTATCTCGAGTCGTACGCGACGCGCTTCGCGACTGCCCGTGCGCACCAACGCTCGCGTCGAGCGGCTGGCGCGCCAGGGCGATCGCTACGTCGTGATCGCCGGAGGAACGCGGCTCGAGGCACGCCAGGTGGTCATCGCGATGTCCAGCTATCAGGCGCCGCGCGTGTCCCGGCGTTCGCGCGCGATCTGTCGCCCAGATCGTGCAGCTCCACTCGGCGGACTACCGCCGCCCGTCACAGCTGCCGGACGGCGACGTGCTGGTCGTGGGCGCCGGGAATTCGGGGGCCGAGATCGCGATGGACCTGCTGAAGCCGGGCCGCCGCGTGCTGGCTCTCGGGCCGCATTCCGGGGCAGGTGCCGTTCGACATCCGGAAGATGTGGGTGCGCCGGACGATCCTGCCCGTGCTGTTTCGCGTGATCTTCCATCGGCTGATCTCGGTCGACACGCCGATCGGTCGCAAGGCGCGACCGGCGTTCACGCGGCAGGGCACGCCGCTGATCCGCACGCGGGCGCAGGACCTGGTCGCGGCGGGCGTGGAGCGCGTCGGTCGCACGACGGAGTCCGAGACGGCAAGCCCGATGCTCGGCGGACGGCAGCGTGCTCGACGTGACAGTCCGTGGTGTGGTGCACCGGCTTCGGCATGGGCACGGGGTGGGTGTCGCTGCCGGTGTTCGACGACCACGGCGAGCCGATCCAGTCGCGCGGGGTCGCGACCAGGACGAGCCGGGCTTCTACTTCGTCGGCCCGCACTTCCTGTACTCGGTCTCGTCGGCGATGATCCACGGTATCGCGCGCGATGCCGGCGCGTGCCAACAGCATCGCGGCCCGTCTCCCCGTGACCGGCATCGGCGGCGTCGAGCCGTCGGCTCCTGGCGCGGCGGGTCCTTCGCTACTTCATGCCTTCCGAAGCTCCACCAACGCGTGGTCGGCTCCCGACAGCCGAATCAAACCGTAACGCGGATACTCGACGTCCAGCATCGTGTAGATGACCAGCGTGGTGAGTCCCACGAACGCCAGGATGTGAAGCCCAGTCCCGTTGGGGCCAGGTGCCCGATCCGGAAGCCGGCCAGAACCGAGCAGAGAAGTCCCAGAGCGAACAGCAGCACGTAAATGATCGCCGGTGGGTGGACCTGGACGCATCGGTGCGCGTCTCCTCGACGTCGAACATCTGGTTGAGCGCGGGCAGCAACAGGAAGGTGACCGGCGCCGAGAGTGCTCCTGGCGTCCGCGCCGCCGCGATGACGGCCGCCCAGATGCGGGTCTGAAGCTGTCTCGATCTCGCCATGACGACCGCCGCAGCCTTCATGTCGGGCAGCTTCCGGTAGGTCTCGAGACGGAATCCAGGTATTGACGGAACAGCTCCCGAACCTCCGGCCGTCTGTCGCGCTGCACGAAATCCACCGCAGGTAGGCGGTCCGGATGGCGCTGGCCTCTTCTGCAACCAGCATACGCTTCTCCTGGAAGCGAGTTGCCGCGCCGGAGAGCATGTAATGCGGCGAACT
>ERZ1370068.1809-contig-11751_pt1 | contig 41845 bp, 57 predicted proteins | sample MGYA00561227_ERZ1370068 | MGnify/ENA primary metagenome ERZ1370068 (study PRJEB38410, sample SAMEA6850437) | metagenome | study: Metagenomic assessment of the ecological functions of the soil: analysis of the soil microbiota associated with the... | reverse complement strand
ACTTCGTTCAGTTACGTATTGCTCTAATCGATTTCGCCAAGGAGAGCAGCTAACCGCCGTCGAGGCGATGATGCTATTGGACACGGCGCCGAGATTAGCCTTCATCGCACTGACAGCTCAAAGATCAGACGACCTCGAAATTTTGATTGGAGATCATTTTATATAGAGCACTAAAGCCGCACCTCGGATGAGAAGCGCTCGCTCTTGACCTAAAATAATCAGCCTCGCGAATACATTGGGGATCGATAACGCTGACCGGTTGAAAGGCATCCGGAAATTTTGCAGTGATCGTGTTCGATATTTGGTTCGCACTAAGCGATCAGCAACCACATCGAAGAGCTGCAGCAAATCGTTTGCGAAAGTTGAACCTGACGGTCCACGAAATCTGGACCGACAATGATCTCCAGGAACTTACGCCTCGTATGTTGACCAGGGCGAAGCAGTTTTGCGTTTTTGAGAGGGACCTAAATCTGGAACGTGCGGCGTCCTCATTCGTCTTAACAAGCGGAAGCGAACGCAATTTAACGGTCACGCGATTGTGGATTATCGGGGAGTGAAAAACAGCATCGCGATTTTTTACGATATGGCACGAGATCGTGCACTGCATTACAACCTTGATCAATATGAGTTACGCACCTTTTCATCGAGGACGAAATCTCTCGCGATCTTGTCGATCCATTCGAAGAAGAGTAATCGACATCGCAGCCGCTGATCTGGCACTTTTTGATCGCTGGGCTTTGGCCCGATTCTCATGAAGCAGAATTTCCGTTGAGCAACGTCGGCGGCTCAGAGGGTGTATCCAAAGAATTCTGTGAGCGTTTTGCTGCAGTGCCAGTTTCAGATGACTGCCATTCGAAGATACCTGCGGCGTATCTCGCAGTAAATCACCGGTAATTCTCATCAAGGCTGAATTGGCATTTAAGAAATCGGAGCAGGAGGCAATGAACTCCCGTCAAATTCAGTTATTTCCGATTAGCGCCGATTGCTCGGCTGCGCGTGGTGTCAGCGCAGTTTAACGATGCTGCGCGGTCGTCTTCGCTTCCAGATCCATCGCAATATGCGCGTGCCAACTTCATCAATCATCAGTTCGGTTTTCTATGATCAGGAATTACGGCGCGGCGTCGCGACGGAAAATCCTAAGCAGTCCGGACTGGTTCGATGGCGACTCGCTACCCGATGTCAGGGAAGTCGCCGTCGAGGTGCGAAGGTTGGCGACCAAGTTTGGGGCGCTCATATCGACGGCGTGAGCAACGGTGTCCTCGCGCTGCTCGCACAACGGGATTGCCGGAGCAACTTTCGTCGCTCTCGTTCAGCTTTTTCAACCACCGAGAAACTTTGCGCGTGTCATCGCTTCGCCATTTTGTTTTGGCTACCAGTGTTGCCGATAACGGCACTATTCGGCACGTATTTGCCGCATTGGAAAGGAGTCAGCTTCCGCACCGCGCCCGAAACGCAATTGTCCCATAGGTATTTTTGTCGTTTTGATATTTGCCGGAGTCGTGGCGCTCGTTGGCTTTCGTTTGGCAGTCTTTCATCTGGCCTCTTTTGATCTCGGCTATTCTAACCCTTTGGCTAATGCATCACGGCGGAGCGTCTGGAATCGCAAAAAACAGACTGAAGGGGGTCCCCACCAAAAATCGGTGCGAAGGACACTTTGAGAGTTCTACTTTGTCTCAAAGTTTTTTGCAGGGAGTTCAGGTCACCAGGCATTGCCGGTTTTGTCGCCACGGTGGCGCATTCATTCCTCTTTATGAGCACTTTGCTAGCTCCTGTTGCTTTCGACAGAAAGGCGCCGGAAATAAAAGAGGGCCGCTTGGCGCAGGCGGCGGGGGTGGGCTTTAGGTTCAATGTTTCAAGGTTTTGCAGGATGAACTGCAATATCGAATTCGATGTAACATCTGGAAGAGAGTTTACCAACATGCCAGTGCAAAACGACTGTTGTGGTAACCGTGATTATAAACAGTAGGCCGAAAAGCGCAGTAATATTGCTACGAAACGCTCTTGGGCTTTGTCGATTTCTTCAAGTAACTTCCGCACATCCCGCAAGCATTTGCAGGAGCGACTCGGGCGAGACTGGACGCGTGGAGCTCTCTTTAAACTTTTCTTTTCCCCGCGTGTTGTATCTGAGCGGTGGCATTCCGCTGGTTTCGCCACCGAGATGTTCTTGCGCCAATACAATCGATGTTTGGCGGCCATATAGGCTTCGCGTTTTAAGCCCTCTCTACCCAGGCCGTCAGATCGATGCAAACGGATGTTGTTTCATGTTGATTTTATCCTTTCGGTTTGCCCCTTTGACCTTTTCGTTGGCGCGGCTGCTCGCCCAGTCGGCTCGAGGTTGAGCCTCTACGCTAAAGGCTGTCTGGCTTACCTATTGTCGCCCAACCGTTTCGCTGTGCCAGCGCCTCGCGTGCTCGTCGAGGATGAGTTACTGGACTCTAAAGCCGCTATTTAACCCAATGCGATCAAACGTTTTCTGGACAGCTCTGAAGCGATTGATGGTTGGCGTAAAGCCCCATTGGAGCCACGCACCTTTGCCAGGTTGCTCCGCCTTCGCACAAGGCTGGCTGTCGCCACGTAATTCGCGTTCCGCCTTTGTTAAAACTACGGCGGACAGGTGAATCGTTAAAGCGTTGAAGCGGTATGAAAATCACAAAGCTGGCACAGCCTCCGCCATGATCAATGCGCCTGTCGATCTAGCGCCTGTGGTCAATCGGTAACGCACAACGAGGTCTTGACTCGGGTCGCTTCGTTTCCAGATAGAACCGAAGACTATTCGCTCATCGGAAATTCGACCGCATGAAAAACCAAACTCCTGCGCAATCCGTCATCTCCTCAATTCCGGTTTCTTAATCAGTCTGTGCGTTTTCCTGTTTGCCGTTTTTCTGCTCGCCTTAGGCGAGTTCGCCACGGCCAACCCGCCTGACTCGGCCGTGCGTTCTCGAACGCGTCTGCTCGATCAATGGACCTGGCAAGCCAAAGGCCGCCGCAACGAGAAAAACTCAAATCCGGTTTCGGAGAAATCCAGCTCTTCTCGGAAAGATGTACGTCGCGTCCTCTGGGTGGGCAGTGTGTGACACTCCGTGGCCCGATCCTGACCCTGTCCGAGTCTTCAGACATCGCTGTTTGTCGATACTGCCCCCGCCGCATTCAACAGTCAGGCTGACGAATTCCTTATAAGCTGGGACCAACCTGTTGGCACAAACTGGGCTGTATATGATCAGCGTCTCGCGGTTGATGGCACGCTTCTCGGTGAAAACAATCCGATTATCGAGGGGACCGATATCTTTATCGAACCAGCCGTCGCCTATAATGCCGATACCGATCAGCATTTCATCACCTGGCGGTTCCAAACCGATCCGGGCTCGCAGGGCTTCAACAACGCTTTCGGCCGGCTCGTGGGTAGCTCTGGTATTCCGGCTGGAGATGTGCGTTCAGCGGGTCTCCAACGCTGGTCTCGAGCAGACGCTGGTATTCAACTCTGTCACTGGCGAGTTCGCCCACCATGCACGCGACTTCGACTGGTGGCGGAATTCCGTGGAATCTACTTCCGGCGGATTAGCTGGCGATGGCACACCGCTCGCGTCGCCCGACGCCGATCACCACCGCCGGCGCGCCTGCTCCAGCGGGTGAAGCCGAGTGAATACAACCACCGGCGATTATCTGTCTCGACCTGGCGAGATCAAGTGGACGAAGATCTCAAGGGCCGACTCCTGATAAAGCGACGGCATGCCGCTGACCGATCCGTTTGTCATCAGTGACGTCTTTCCCGGCTCTACGCTCGCCTCGAGTGTGGCCTACGACGCAGCAGCGGACCAGTATCTCGGTCGTGTTCACCGATTTTAGCCTCCCACAACCGCTCTATGGGCAGTTTGTTAACGCTTCTGGCGAACCAATAGGACCCTTGATACCGATAGTCGACCAGAGCGGGGCTAGTTTCGCCGGCTTGGCGTTCGATCCCACAATATGTGGTTTACCTCGTCGGGTGGACCGATCCGAATTCAGTACTGTTTGGGTGCAGCTCACATGTCTTCATGTTGGACTCCTGCTCGGCGAAGCAGTGGACGTTTTTGCCGGCACAGTCCATTTCCAGCTCGCGGCTCGGTAGTCTCTAACAAGAATGAAGGTGGCTTCCTCGCGTCACCGGCGTGCAAGCCACCGACCAAGGCAATCCAGCAAAGTGGTCGCTCGTTTTGCTGACGCGGTTAGTGCGTGCTTGCCCAGTCAGCTTACCGACGCAGTGCAACGCCAACGGCAATCCGTTCTACCTGTTGCAGCCCCGCCTGCGTCGGCGCCCAGGCAGGGTAGCCGAGGTCTACTCCGTTGCCGGGCCGCGCTACGCCGCATCCGCGCCCAAGCCCATGATGGGATAGTGATCGGCGGCTGTAGCCGGCGCATTGGCCCCAGCGGCGAATTGAATCGTTCAAAACTCGAAAGGTTTCGCGAGCGGGTGGTTGAAGTCGAAATCATTTCACGCGTTCATCCGCGAACGGCCGCCCGTAGCTTGTCTCGCCTTTGATCTGCGGTTTGTTTAAAACGCCATCGCACATTTACCCATGTCGCCTCTGTTAATTAAAATCAGCAAGGATTTTGCGACGCTCTTGACGACGATCGATCCGATCGCGACCGTGGCGCTTGTTCGCCGGGCTGACCGCTTCGCTCAGCCGGGCAGACCGGCATCTGACGGCGCTGCGCGCTGTGCATTTACGCCACTATCATCCTCGTGGTCGCCATGACCGCCGGCCAGGTCATTCTCGACGCGATCGGCATTCACATGCACTCGCTCAAAGTGGCCGGCGGCATCATTCTGTTCCTGTTCGGTGTCGCAGATGCTTTTCGGGAAAATGGACGAGAAACCGGGAAGATCGCCAGAGGAAGGGCGCGATCTCGCGGTGTTTCCGCTGGCGGTGCCTTCCATCGCCGGGCCGAGGCGCAATGATGGCGGTGATCGTCCTGACCGATAACGATGTTTATACGGTGCCGGAGCGGATCGAAACCGGCGTTGTCCTTCTGGTGGTGCTCTTCCTGACCTACCTCCTACTGCTTTTTCGGATGCGATTCTGCGGGTGATCGGTCGACAGGGCGCGTCCGTCCTGGTCCGTGTAATGGGACTCATCCTTTGCTCTCTGGCAGTGGAAATCGTGCTGACTGCGCTCGGTGTCGGCGGCTGGACAGCAGGTGCGCCGCGCACAGAAAGAACGAATTGATTGAAGGGTGAATTGAGCAGCGTACGCGTCACAAGCGTCGTCGAACTTTGGTTTGCGGCTGCTGATTTTCCGAAAGGTGCCCTCTGGCGCGGACGTTGTGACCAAAGCCGCACTCCTCGCCCTGCTTAGCGGTCGAGCAGCGCCGTCAGCAGGGTGCCGCGCGCATGACATCGGCCAGGCGCAGGCCGCCGAGTCGTCGTCCAGGCGATTCCAAACCAGACATCATCGTTGCCGGACCAGCGTCGAATCTTGATCGTGTAGGTCTCGCCTGGGGTGCCTTCGAATTCGGCGATCTCGTAGCTGTTGTCCCACGAACCGCTGTAACCGACCTGTGCGCCACGGCTGTCGAAGACGAGCAGATCGAGATCAACCGTAAGCCGGGAGCCAAGAAGGAGCTCGCCGATGATCGGGACATTCACCGTCTGGATCTTGGCGTCCCAGGCGAGTGCCACTTTCACATGCCGCGGCGAAAAGAAGGTGCGCCCGATCACAACTTTGTAGGAGAAGGTGGTGAGCTGATCGCCACCGATATCGCGCGATCGCAGCGTGCCGACATCCCAGCCGCGCACCGTGGCAGAGGCGTTGCGCCAACGCCGTTGCTTGGCAACCCAGACCCCCTCGAGGGCATCGACTGCGCCCGTTCCATCGGAGGCGTCGACGTTTCCGATCACGTCCTGCCACCAGGTGTTGCCCGCGATATTGCGCTTCGCGCTCGCGAGCAAAATCGCCCGGCAGCCTTCCGGCCACGACTTTAGGGTGGCGTCCACATTTTGGAGCAGGGCCGCGCAACCAGCGCGCGGCGGGCGAGGCCATGCTCGTGCCACTCTTCGTTAGGCTGACGGCCGTCACCTCGTGCTGCCGTTGGCGGCGATCTCGGGTAACTCGCGATCGCCGTGGGAGCTCGAAGGATTCCGAAAAACGGAATCACCTGACATCGCACCTGCCGTATCGTCATGGTTACCGACCGCGAGGCTGTTGTAACCCTTGTGATTTACGTACTCGTCGCTCGGCGGATCGACATCGTCCGGATCCGTTGACCAAAATTTCCGGCGGCCTGACAGATCGTCGGGTAAGGCCACTGCAAGACGAGCCAATCTTTGTAGATGTCGTCATACGACATCGTGGCCGAATGCGGCTCGCTATCGCGGTGGAAGCTCTGGCTGATCACCGTGCACCCTTTGGTCTTCGCGGCCCACCTCAAGGCGTCGAGGTCTTTACTGTTGGCGGAGTGCAAAGAGCAGGAAGGCGCGTGGCCGTGGGGCTTGTTCGCCTCGATGTTCTTCACGATCCCGTGTGTGTGCCGCGCGTGATCCGACGTGCTGAAGCCGGATGTTTTGAAGCGCGCGGTTATGGAAAGATCCGTCGTAACGTCGGGCGCGTTCTCCCACACGGCGACTTTGATGCCCGAGCCCTTGAAGCCGAGACTGTGCACATCATCGGAGTTGGCGATCGCCATTGAATCGGCCGAGATCCTCAACGCCTTCGGTCTCGTGCAGGAAAAGGCCGACTACGTCCGGTCGTTTCGCGAGCGCGCGAATCTCTTCGGGTGAGACCTCGGCATAAACCACCGGCGCGTGTTCGTCCGCTCGCGCCTTGCGTCCGCCGTGTTCCTCCTCAACAACACGCGCGAACTGCTGCGCTGGACTTTGCGTGCGCTTCTGTCGCCTCGACCGCACGGGCGCTCGGGCGCGGCGACGCTCCCTTCGGACGCTTTCGTCAGGATCAATCGAGAGGTCAGCCTGCAACCAGATCGCGACCGGGAGAGTGCGTTTCGCCTTTGCCGTTTCGAGACGAGCAAAGAGCGACTCATGCAGCTTTCCGAATTTGCGCGCGCGGTTCTCCTCCACTCTCCGGAGCAAGCGCTCCGCATCGATCGGGCGGCCGGCTTCGTTATAGGCCAGCGTCACAGGCGCGCCGCTTTTTGCGATCCACGCCTTTCATCAGCTCGATGAATTTGCCCGCCGGCCGCGCGTGCGCAGAAAGGCGTTCGGTCGAGAGATCTTTCATCCGCAGACGCGTGATGTTTTCCACGCGCACACTAGCGGGGACCTTGGCGCGCGAGTCGGTCACAAAAAATGGTATGCGAAGGTCATCGGCAATGCCGCGAGCGCGGGTGGTCAGGGAGGCCACGCACCAGCAGCGTATGCTGTCCGGGCGCGAGCGTCTCCTCGCTCGACCAGGTCGCGCTCTTTCCGCCGCGCGCCACTTGCACGCGACCGCGCACCCCTGCACGACTATGCCGCCTTGAGCAGATTTGGCGTCGAGTGGCTTGCTGGATTGAACTGTAATCGGTGAGCCGGCGAAAGAACTTCGTTCGGCGTAACGCCGGTGGTGAGCGTGCGTTTTGTCATGACGGGACCTCCTACGACCTTTATGTTCGCCGGCGCAACGCGAAGCAAGCCAAAACTGTCCGCGCCTCGCCGCAGCTTGGAGGTTTGATTTTTAGCAACATGCTTCGCATCACTTCATCCGATCGAAAGTCTTTTGAAAGAAAGTCAGAAGGATGAACTCGGAACTCCGAACGTTTTCGCGAGCAAGCGCTTTCGCAAGCAGAGCGCTGAATTACGAAACGGCATCCACGGTGCGGATCAAGCGTCGTCGAACTTTGGTTTCTGGCTGCTGATTTTCCGAAAAGTGCCGTTGGCGTAGACGTTGTGACCAAAGCCGCATTCCTCGCCCTTTGCTCGACCTTCAATTTGCCGTTGGGGAGAAACGTCATGATCTGCGGTTTGTTTAAAACGCCATCGAATGGTCGGACAGCGACCGCGCAAAGCGGGCCGGCACGCACTCGTCGAGCAGAACGTTCACACTGCGCGCGCGAGCACACTCTCTTTTGCTTCCTCAAGAAACGAGATCACCTGCTCGCGCTGCACGCTCGGAAAATCTTCAAGGAAATCGTCGATCGAATCGCCGCCTTCGAGATAATCAATCAGGTTCTGGATTGGGACCCGCGTACCGGCAAAGCACGGCGCGCCGCTCATGATTTCGGGATCGATTTTGACGACTGATTGGCTCACGTTCCCGAACTTCGGACAAAGCTGCAACGTTGCAAGAAAAGCTCTAAACGTGACCAGCCCTTTTGCCAAGAAAGGCATACCAAAGAAAAGTGCGTTTCGGCTGGCAGCCGAAACGGACACGCCAGCGGCGTGTGCTCCCCAGATTATTTTTCATGCTCCGGTTCGGGAGTCAAGATGCGCTCGCCACGCACCGATGAGTTCAATATGATGGCCGTCCATGAACAAGACTGATGGAAAGATTCTTGGTGGCGTGCGCGCTTGGTTGCTTCTTCGGATGTGGAGCGAAGAACCAGGCGGCGGATGACACGACCTCTGCCGATGCGATCAAAACGCCGGCCACAGTGGAACAAGCGGCCCGGGTCCTCGATCTCTCAACGTTCCCGCTCATGGACGGTGCGAAGTCCGCCGAGTCGCGTCACGTGGCCAACCTTTCCTATGTCGCACCCGGCGATCCGAAGAAAGCCTTGGAATTCCAACGGAAGGCGTTCGTCGCGCAAGGCTGGAAAGAATTGCCGAACAGCACCATCACCGATCAATCCGCCAGCGCAATGTTCGCGCGTGACGGGTTCGTCGTCTCGCTCTCGGTGATTCCCTTTGAAGACGACACGGCGTGTCGGTCAGGCTGCAAAATCTGGGCAACGTAAAACCCGGCAAGCTCCCGGTTCCTCCGGGCGCAAAGGCTGTTTATCAAGGCGACCCCACCGCGATGTATGACACCGAGGCCGCCGTGCCTGCGACTGCGGACGCCATGTCGGAATCTATTCGTCGCGCAAGGTTGGGTGCCTTATGGCAAGGCCGGCGATTCCGACTTCTTCAAACAGAACGCAATTCTCGCGACGGTGACTGTCTCGTCCGCACCCGCGCGGGGCGGGAAGACCATGATCCAGTATTCGAATCAGCTAATTTCGTCTGACATTCCCGCGCCGCCGGACGTCGAGGATTTGCGTTACGTCGATGAGCCGCCCGAACTTAACGTTTGCGACGGCGAACCAGGACGCCATCGTCGATTTCTATCGAAAGACGCTGGCCGCCGCGGGCTGGAAATCCACGATGGATAAGATGGTCGACGTCGATGAGAAGCCGACCATGATCTTTCGCAATCCCGCGAAGGAAATGATCACGCTTGCGGTGCCCGACGATTATGGCAGCGGCAAGCTTGGTCGTGTCGGTTCGTTTTCAAAGCGCGACGGAAATCGCCGAGCGCGATCGCAAGATGAAAGAGATGGCTCCCAGGCTCCGCGCCGACGCCGAAGCGAAAGCAGCGAAGGAGGCGAAGGAGGCGGCCGAGTTGGCCGAAAGAAACAAGCTGCCGAAGGTCGCCGTCACGCTGCCCGCGGGTGCAAAGGACGTGAAGCAGACCAACGACTCGATCAAGTTCACTGTCGGCAAGGGGAAAGCCAAAGCGGCCATCGAATCGTTGCGCGGACAGTTTCGCGATGCGGGTTGGAAAGAAGAGCACGCGTCGATGGCAGCCATGGCCGGCACGCTCTCTTTCTCGAAAGAAGGCGGGCAGAGTGTCACTGTTACCTACAGCGACACGGGCTTTATGCCGACCGAGATCAGCCTTTCGGCTTTGCGCGCGGAGCTGGAAGCGGCGAAGTGAAGTCAGAAGTCGGATGTCGGATGTCGGAAGTCGGAAATCAGAAATCAGAAATCAGGCGGCACGTCAGTCCATTAGGACTTTTTCTGTCGCTCATGAAAGTCAGACACGAGCCTCTTCGTCAGCTCATCGAGTTGTTCGCTCGGTAGCCCATCAAGATGCGCGACGTTGAGATGAAGTAGAAGTCCGAGGTCGTCCCTGAGAGCGCGCTCGGCGACAGTTCGCACGGCTCGTACCTTCACGTCGTCAATTCCTCGCAGATTCTCGTACGCGAGCCTCAGTTCATAGCTATTGGTGTGAGCAATCGCGAAGGCGTAGCCATTTGGGTTCCTGGGGTCGTTAACCGTCTTCCTCGGCATAGACGATTAGCGAGCTGTGCCTCGCCCTTATCGACAACTTCGAGGTCTCGTAGAGCGCGAAGGTGCGTCAACAGTGAGTCGTGGATCATCTTTTTGGCGGCGGCGTCATCGCATATCACGACGATACTGACAGCCTTCGATTTCTCTTCAGCGAGCAGGTTTGCCGACTCCCCACACACCAGACCGACTACCAAAGTTATCAAAGCATTTATGGATTTCTGTGAAAGCATGCCGTGTCGTTTATCGGCGGCTCAGGAACAGAGCAAGCCGAAATTGCTCAGAGTCGCACTGTCCGATTACGGAAGTTCGCGATCGCGAGGACGCGATCGCCAACACGCGATCGACGCGTGCGCTCCCCGATCCTATTGCGACTACGCGAAGGCTAACGATAAGGTCGCGTCATGAATACTCCCGCAAATCCAAACAAAGCACTCTGGGAAAAAGGCGATTTCACGCGCATCGCCGATACGATGCGCGAAAGCGGCGAGGCGCTCGTGCAGCGACTCGGAATCACCAAAGGACTTAAGGTGCTGGATCTCGGTTGCGGCGATGGCACGACGGCGTTGCCCGCGGCGAAACTCGGCGCCGACGTGCTGGGCATCGATATCGCGCGGAACCTGGTCGAGGCTGGGAACAGGCGCGCCGCGGAGCACGGCCTAACGAATCTCAAGTTTCAGGAAGGCGACGCGTCGAATCTGGAGCAGGTGCCGGACAAGACGTTTGATCTCGTCGTCAGCATTTTCGGCGCGATGTTTGCGCCCAAGCCGTTCGACGTCGCCAAAGAGATGGTGCGCGTGACGCGACCGGGAGGTCGCATCGTGATGGGCAACTGGATTCCTAACGATCCGACGCTCGTGGCGCAGATTTTGAAGATCAGCTCAAACTACACGCCGCCACCGCCGGAAGGTTTCGTTAGTCCAGTGACGTGGGGCGTCGAGAGCAATGTGATCGAGCGTTTTACGGCGGCAGGAGTTCCGGCAGACAACATCTCGTTCGCGCGGGACACGTTCACTTTCAATTTCCCGGGCACACCGTCAGCGTTCGTGGATGAATTCAGGAAATACTATGGGCCGACCATGAATGCGTTCGAAGCCGCGGAAAAACAAGGCCGAGCGGCTGAGTTACAAAAACAACTGGAAGAGTTGTTCAACAGCCAGAACAAAAGTCAGGATGGCACGTCGATTCCTGCAACCTTCCTGCGTGTGACGGTCGAGAGAAAGTAAGAAGGAAGAATGGAAGTAAAGAGCAGTAACGAATGACCATCGAGTGCCGAGCAATGCGTGACGATGACTGGGTTTCGCCTCGCGACAGTCTCCGGCAGTCTACAGGCGAGATTTCACGAGTGCCGACGCACTCTCAATTCCATCGCGGACGCATCGGACGTCGGCTTACCGCCGAAGCAGTTTGGCGGCGTTCGATACTCCATCGACTCGCACATTCGGCTGCCCGTCCATGTCACACCGCTTCCCGCGACGCTGTCTGCCATTCGATGCGCGTCGAGAATTTCAGCATAGCCAGGCGATCCGCTTGCACTCTGTCGTAATGCAGCCGCGCTGTCAGCGATTCGAGACCAATGATGTTTGCGGTCGTTGACGAGTGCGATTTCGGCGAAGACGTGATACTGAGTGCGATCGACAGCCTCCAGGTCGTAGCTAGATATTCATTGGCGGTTGAGCGCGTGCGCTCCCTATCACTCCATTTAGCCGCGACTGCGCGATAATCAGGGTTTGTCTGGCTTTTTCTTGGCTGGTGGCGGTGCCTTGGGCGGCGGAGGGCGCTTACCTCCACCTTGCATTTGGGGATGGTGCTGGGCGGCCATTTTCTGCTGTTGATGCTGCCCGCCCATTTTCTGCTGCTGATGCTGCCCGCCCATTTGCTGTTGATGATGCTGCGCACCCATTTGCTGCTGATGATGCTGAGCGGCCATCTGCTGTTGATGATGCTGAGCATTCATTTGCTGCTGATGATTCATCGCCTTCTGCCCATGAGTCGCGCCTTCGTGTTGGACTCCTTTGTTGTGGGCGCCGGCCTGGTTTCCCTCAACGTTGTGATTGTTGCCGTGAAGATTTTCTCCCTCGTGTTTGTTCCCGTGATTCTCGGCTCCAAGCTTTTGGGCATGTTCTTCACCGCCCATTCCCGTCTGGTTCTCAGCTTTTCCCGCTCCCGCACCCTGAAGGTTACGTTCATTTACGTTCCCCGGTTTGTTTCCAGCTCCCGCACCTGCTGCTCCCCCTGCGGCCTCGAGTCCCTGCGCGCCTTTGCCTTGGCCAGCGCCTTCGTTTTTGTTGAATGATCTGATCGCATCCTGGTTCGGTTTGCCCTTGTTCGTCGACGCTAGGAGATTTTGTCCTTGCTTGCCAACTTTTGACGTTCGAGTTGCTGCGACGTTGGCCCCTCTTTCTTGGCGTTCGCCATCGCCGCTCTTTGTTCTGCATTCGCCTGTGCTTTTATCCCACCATTTCCACCGTTAAAGCTGGTGCGGTTAGCGTTCACATTCTTTTGCGAACGAGTTATTGACGTAGGTGTTGTTGATAACGGTCTTATTCACACGCGTCACAGCGGTGTTGTACTGGAAGTTGTTTCCACTCCATCGACCGCCCCAGTAGCCGTTTCCGGTGTAGCCATAACCGTAATTAACGCCTCCGTAAAAACCGACATGCGGATCCCCAGTAACCCTGGTTAAACGCGTAAGCGCCGTTGTTCCAACCCCACCATCCCGGGGTCCAAAGTAGACCGACTCTCGGCGGAGCGACCCACACGCCCGGGACCCAATAATAATCGTAGTAATCAGTCGTCCCAGCCCCAGTAACCCGGAGTCCAGATATATCCTGCGACCGGACAGGCCGGTTGCTCGATACACCGGCAGAGGCGGAGGAGCCCAACCGACTGAGAATTCTACCTGCGCGAACGACGTCGCGAAAGGCAATGCGAGAAATGCAGCGAAAACTAAGGAACGCAATTTCATAATGTTCATGTCTTAATGGTTAACCACATCTGGATCAAGAAGTAGCGCGAAAGAATTAAAAGCATGGGCGAACCATGGAGTAATCGTAAGACGCGCCGCCTTCGCCAGAGGCTACGGCGAGCCAAGGAGGCCGCCTGTGCTCCCGAGAGGTTTCGGTTTAATGCTTTTGGTAGCCGAAGAAACCCCGGCGGCGGATGATCTCGGCAACTTGCGGTGGGACCATTGCGTCCCAGCTTTCGTCGCCGCTGGCGATGCGCTTGAGGACGTCTCGTGAAAAGATCGGCAGATATTCGGGATTATAGTTATCTAACTGCACGAAGCTGCCGCGACGACAAAGATAATCGTAGAGCAGTTGCAGATCAGACTTCAGGTTCACACTCCCAGTCGTCTGTAATTCATCGGTGGGACTTCGCTGCAGGGGATAAACGTAAATTTTTAAGTCGTTCTTAAAGAGGCGGCCGAAGTTCTCAAGAATGCCGCCGGGCAATTGCGTGTAATATTTTTCGTCGAACAACTCGTAAAGACTCGGCACACCCAGGACGATCCCGATGCGTTCGCGCGTCCGCCAGGATAGATAAGCGGCGAGCCGGTGGTATTCGAAGTAATCGGAGATGAGCACGGTCATGCCGCAGGCGCCGAGGACCTCGGCGCGCGCGAGGAAATCGCGACGGTCAACCTCCGTGCCGCCGGCGAGCAGATTGCGCATGGTCAGTTCCATCAGGGCGAGGATGGGCTTGTCCGCCACCGCGGGGTCTTGTTTAAACTTCGCCAGGGCGCAACCCATCATGTCGATGTTGACGTAGGTGACCGGACGAAAGCTGCCGCGCTCGACCAGCACAGCTTTGTTGTGCAACACGTCGGACGGCTGCAGCACCTCGCGGTTCGGGCCGAACATGGCTGCGCCGCTCAAGCCCAGCTGCACGAGCTTGAGCGCCATGATGCGGTTGTCCACGTTGCGAAATTCGATTCCGCTGAACTCGAGCATGTCGATCTCGATGCGACGCGGTGGTGAGCTTGTCGAGCAGCGATTCGATGAGTTCCTCCGGCACGTGACTTAAGAAAAACGCGCCGTAGCAAAGATTCACGCCCACAATGCCGAGCGCCTCTTGTTGCGCCTGATGCCTCCTCGTCGAGCATGCGCACGTGCATGACGATCTGGCTCGGTTCGATCGTTGGCGCGGCTCTGAAACTTGATCCCCATCCAGCCGTGGCACTCGTTGGTGCCGCGATAGCTCCGCGCCACCACAGTATCGGCGAAAGCGAAGAACGAAGTGTTGTCGCCGCGCTCCTGGCCGAGCCGTTCCACGTCGAGCTCAAATTCGCGGTCGAGCATCGCCTGCAGCCGGCCGCGCGAAACGTAGCGCTCGGCGTGCCCATAGATGGCGTCGCTCACCTTCATGTCGTAAGCCGACATGCTCTTGGCGACCGTGCCCGCAGCGCCGCCGACGCGGAAAAACCAGCGCACCACTTCCTGTCCCGCGCCGATCTCGGCAAACGTGCCATACCAGCGCGGATCAAGATTGATCCTGAGCGCCTTGGAATGGGTATCGGTTGCTTCCTCTTTCACGGGATGCGAACAGGAAATGTACTAGGTGTGCCGTCGCCGCGATAGCTACATATTTGTTAAATCGGAGATGTATTGCGGGAGCCGGCACTGCCGTCACAGAGTTGACACCAGTAAAAGAAGGAGAGTCCGCGATGGCGAGGGCGCCATCGTCAAGTCGCCGCGGCGACTGCTCCCCAATCTAATTGCGGCTGACACAGCCGCCGCTACAACGATGGATGACAGCGGTTCGCTGTCACTTCATTCTGTCGAAGGTTTTCTGGAGAACTTCGAGATCGCTGGGGTTGCCAATCTTTTCGCGCGTGTTCTCAATCCATTTCTTCTCCAATGAATTCTTCGTTGGACGATCGGTTTCGTAGAACACGCCGAAGACGCCGGGGAACGGAAGCGATGCGAGTTTGTATGCGGCGAGCTCGTCGGTGACGTCGTGCCGCAGTTCGTCCTCGGGCGTGTTGTCCCATTTCTTTCCTGGATCACTTCGAAGCTGCCGCCCTTCTTCGGATTGGCCGGATCGAAGACGTCCGGGAAAAATTCGACGCATTCGCTCAAGCATTCGATGACGCTGAAGCCCTGGTGGTCCATCGCGCGCTCGATCAGTTGAATCATGTGAGTGACCTGCGCGGCGTGCGTGCGCGCGATGAATGTTGCGCCGCCGGCGATCAATTTCTTCATCGGATTGACCGGCTGATCGATCGCGCCGGTGGGGTCGGTCTTCGACTTGAATCCGATCGGCGAGGTCGGCGAGGTCTGTTTCTTCGTCAGGCCATAGACGAAGTTGTCCATGATGAAATAAGTCATGTTGATGTTCTTGCGCGCGCCGTGATCGAGATGGTTGCCGCCGATGGAGAACCCGTCGCCGTCGCCGCCGAACAGGAAGACGTGGAGATCGGGCCGGGCGAGGCTGATGCCGGATGCGAGCGGGACGGCGCGGCCGTGAATGTAATGCGCGCCGTGGCCGTTGACGAAATACGGAAAACGCGATGAACAACCGATCCCGGCGAGGGTGACGATCTTTTCGTGCTCGAGCTGCCGTTTCTCGAGGACCTTGTAAAACGAGGCGAGCACCGCGAAATCGCCGCAGCCGGGACACCACGTCGGGTGATCGGCGGTGATCGCTTTCTTGGTTAACTTTTCTCGTGGCGGTTCCGCGATGGCGGTCGCCGCGCCGCTACGTCTGAGCCGTCGCCATTTCCGTTGTTGTTTCGTTCATAAAATATTTCTGAGGAAGTCAGGAACGCAGGAATTCTGCAGTGACTCGTTCGAACTTCATTTTCCTGCTTTCATTCAGTTCCTTAGATCATTTTCATCCGACGCCCTGCGGCACGACTTCCTTCAAGTGTTTCACATTTTCTGGGCGCAGTACCATGATGTTGCACGTCGGCGCCTTCGCGCGGGATGTATCGCGCAAGGAAGGACTTGCCCTTGAATACGCCGTCCAAGAATTTCTCTCACCCGAAAAGTGAGGCCATCGGTCTTGGTGAAACTGGTGATTTTCGGTTCGCAATAGCGCGCGCGCAAAATCGTGGCGAGCTGACCGAATCCGTAAACGCCCTGGTCATTCATCTCGACGGTAACGATACGCTTGAACTTCTGGAAAATTTTCTCGAGCCCGTTCGGCAATGGATGAAGATGGCGCAAATGTATCGCGCCGACTTTTTCTCCCTGGTGCACGCGCCAGTGTGACGGCGTCGTGGATCGGTCCGTAGGTTGATCCCCAGCCGACCATCAGCGTGTCGCCTTCCTGATCGCCGTAAACTTCGGGCACCGGAATTTCTTCAGCGAGCTTGCGCAATTTGTTGCGACGCTTCGCCGTCATCGCCATGTGCAGCTTCGGGCTGCCGGTTGGGTGACCCATCTCGTCGTGCTCGAGTCCGGCGAGCAGCGGATATTTTCCGTCGAGAATGCGCGTGCCCGGCGGAACGTGCTGCGTGATTTGATCGATCGGATACGGCTTGATGCGTCTGCCGCGGCGTAAGGTCCGGCTTGGGATCGACCATCAACTTCGAAAGATCAGGTTCGTCGAACGCCTCGATGCGCGTGGCGAGCGATGTGTCGCTCAGAATGAAAACGGGCGTGCTGTATTTTCGCGCGATCCGGGCGGCTTCGATCGCAATATAGAAACAATCTTCCACGCTCGCGGCCGCGAGCACGACGCGCGGGCTGTCGCCGTGACTGCCGAAGATCGCCTGATGCAGATCGCTTTGCTCAACGTTCGTAGGCAAACCTGTGCTCGGGCCGCCGCGCTGAATGTTGCAGATGACCAGCGGGATCTCGGCCATCGACGCCCAACCGATCGCTTCCGCCTTAAGCGAAATGCCCGGACCGGCGCTGCCGGTCACCGCAAGATATCCGGAGTATGAGCAACCGAGCGCGATCGAAACCGCAGCCAGCTCGTCCTCGGCCTGCACGAAAATCCCGCCGTACTTCGGCAACTCGCGCCGCAGAGTTTCCATGATGGACGACCACGGCGTAATCGGATAGCCGGCGCCGAAGCGCACGCCGCCCGCGATCAGGCCGTAGGCGATCGCCTGGTTACCGTCCATCGTGATCTGAGCGCGACCGCTAGCCCTCGGGATGTGCTCGAATCGATAATGCTTGGTTAGAACATTCCCGACCGGATACGCGTAGCCGGCCTGGAACGCCATCAAAGCCGTGTTGACGATGCTCTCGTCTTTGCCGGCGAATTTTTCGCCGATGATTCTTTTCAGTTTCTCGACATCGAGATTGAAAATTTTCGTGATCAGGCCGAGCACGAAAATGTTTTTGCCCTTGTCCTTGGCCGTGCCGCCGAGCGCTTCAACGGTCAGTCCAGTGATCGGCACGCCGACGTAAACGAAACGTTTATCGTCGAGGTTCGGCTCGACGTTGTCCGAATCGTAAAGCAACACGCCGCCCTCGCGGAGGAAACCGATGTGGTCCTGATAACTGTGCTGGTAAAACGCGACCAGAAAATCGGCTTCATCGCCGGCCGATAACACTTCGCCTGAACCGATGCGCACCTGAAAAATAGATGGACCACCCGAGATCGTCGCCGGGATGGTCATGTAGGTCATGACGTCGTGCTCACTGCGGCCGGCCAGCCGGGCGAGGAACGCGCCGGCGGTTTGAATTCCATCCTGCGAATTACCCGCGAGCCGGATCACCGCGTCCTGAATGCTTTCAGGCCGCAGATCGGCTCTGTCGGTGTTCGGCGCCGGCTGTTTGTGCGGCAGTATCCGGTCGCTTCGCTCACGGGATTAGAAAATTAACAGATTGAAGCATCATTTCCACCGGCAATTCGTTAGAAGTCGAGCAAATGAATCCGCGCGCTGTAGCCACGGCGCTGTGCGCCGTAGGGAACGTGGCAGGAACGAGACGCCCCACAGGGGCGTGGCTACAAGATGACTTTAAGGGCCTATCGCCGCTCGCAGCTCTGGGCAGCGACCGCCAACTTTACCAGCATCGTGCTGGACGCCGCGCTACTTTACGGGATCGGGCTCCTGCTTTTGCTTTGTAATTGTAGACACGCCCACGCCCAGCAGTTCTAGTGGACCGACTTTCTTTTCGGCGATCGTCAGGTCTTCGTATTTGATTTTTCCTTCGAAATCACAGCTGCCCGCCTGAATCTCTGTGATGGTCCCGGCTTGGATCTTGAGATTGATCCCCTTTAGTGCCGTCACAATTTGCACTTTAAACTCGATTTTTTCGGCAACGGCAGTCCGGCAATTCGTATCTCGATGCTATGGATGATACTCGTTGGTTATCTCATGTTCAGCGAGGTCCAGGACGATGACTTCGTCGGGCGATTTCCTGGATTCCTCCAGCGCTTCTTGAAGCTCCCTGGCCTTTTTCCAGGAAGAAACCAATAGATCGGGCAATTCAACGTTGAACAATTCGCCAATTTTCGAAGCGAGATCGGGCATCGCGGCCGGCCATTTGATAGTCTTGATCTCGCGACCCAGGCGACTTTGAAACTCCTGCCATTGATTCGAAGGCGCGGCCGTCGCAGCCGGGTCGGGAAATGAGAAAAGCGTGCGCAGGTTGAGAGATGAATTGTTCATTGTTTCTTCTTTCTCAGAATCGAGCTTGCTCCGTCAGTCTCGAGCCGGTCCTGGCCGGCAGATACATTGGGATGAAAATATAACCCGTAATTGATGGACACATTCTCTGGGGGCTTCTGCGGAGCGTCCCAATCCGGACGCGGATAAAACGCGAGTGGCCCTGCAATCACCGCTTTCGGTTTCCATTTCGTGTATATGAAAGAAGCCAACCCCGCGATGGCGAGGCCAACGGCGATATAGAGCCATAGCATTTTCGAAGGCCGCAAAGGCGGCGGTGGAGGCGGAATCGGCGTGATGGAAGGAATCGCTGTCGGAACAGCTGTGGCGATTGGAGTGTAAGTAGAAGTCGGCGATGGCGTGATGGGAGATGGCGAGGGTGTGATAGCAGCGGACGCCGTCGCGCTGGGTGTCGGATTTGACGGTGGGATAACATCGACATTTTTGTCGATTGCTTTGCTTGGCATGACGCGATCGCGGTATGTCGAGGCAATTTCGACATGGACCGGGTAACTTCCGTTTCCGGATGTTGAGTAGGTATGTGTCGCTTGCCGCTCGGAAGTCCAATCAGTCCGGGTGCCGTCACCGAAATCAAAGCGATATTGGAGATTCCAGCCGGGTGGCGGTGGTTGCCACAAGACAACTTCAAACAGTACGGGTTTTCCTACCTCGACTGGTGGTGACGGACTCACATTAAGCGTCGGCTGGTTGCGTGCTCCTGCGGTGATGTCTGGAATCGGCGGACGGAAAGGAGTGGCTGGCGCTTGGAGTGATATCTGGAATCGGCGGGCGAAAGCGAATGGGGGGCTTGCAGTGATGTTTGGAATCGGTGGGCGGAAGCGAATGGCGGGGCTTGCGGTGATATCAGGAATCGGCGGACGAAAACGAATGACCGGGCTTGCGGTGACATATGGAATCGGCGGTCTCCAAGGTGTGATCGGGCTTCCTATAACATCGCTACGCGGCGGTTGCGGCGGTGTGATGGGGTTTGCGGTGTCGTATCTACGTGGTGGTTGCGTTGGAGTAGTCAGGCTTGTGGTGTTCTCTCTACGCGGCGGTCGCGTCGGCGTAATGGGACTTGCCGTGTTGTACCTACGCGGAGGTCGCGTCGGCGTAGTCGGGCTTGTGACGTCATCCATGCGTGGAGTCGCGTCGCGGGGGCGGCTGCGTATGTAGGTGCGCGGCGGCGGTCGCGTCGATAGTGGGGTCGGGCTTGCGATGTTGTACCTACGTGGTGGTTGCGTTGGAGTGGTCAGGCTTGTGGTGTTCTCCCTACGCGGCAATGGCGTCGGCGTAATGGGACTCGTGGGGTTACGCTACGCGGCGCTTGTGTCGGTGGGACGGGACTCGCGGGGTTGTACCTACGCGGCGGTCGTGTTGGTGGGGTTGGGCTTGCGATAACATCGTTACGCGATGCAGGTGTGCGGTACGCGTTGAACATTCCAGGGTTACGCGGCAATGGCGTCTGGGAAGGAGTTGGGATCTGAGAGTGAGCCGGCAACAGAACCAACAGGAACAGAATTGAAGCGATTGTGACTGTTCTTCGCGACTGGGAAGCTTCGGTCACAACGGGAGTCTCACTCACCGGGGATAGAGACTAACAAGATTGCGGCAGCATTTCCACCCGCAATCCGTCACGAGTCTGTAGTCGCTTTGCTGCGCGAAGCGTGCATGTCACCCACACGGCGACGGCTACAGATGCCGCGCTACTTTGGTGCCGATTGAGATTCCACCTTGGTGTCATCCGCACCGGGCGCACGATCGAGCCCGCGCCGTTTGAGCAATGGTTCGATGTAGGGATCGCGTCCGACGAAATTCTTAAATAACCCGAGGGCGTCAGCGGATCCGCCGCGCGAGAGCAACATGGCGCGAAAGCGGTCGCCGTTCTCGCGTTTCAATCCGCCGTGTTGCTTGAACCACTCGACCGTGTCGGCGTCGAGCACTTCGCTCCAGAGATAGGAGTAATAACCGGCCGAGTAGCCGCCGGCGAATGCGTGTGAGAAATAGAAGCTGCGATAACGCGGCGGCACCGGCGGAAAGTCGACCCCGGCTTTGTGCAATGCTTCCGCTTCAAACGCAACTGCGTCTTTCGGAATGTCAGATGGATTCAGTTGATGCCACGCCTGATCGAGAAGTGAGGCCGACAGATATTCAGTGGTCTTGAATCCCTGATTGAATTTTTCCGCGGCCTTGACCTTGTCGAGCAACGCCTGCGGCATTGGTTCCCCGGTCTTGTAATGTTTCGCGTAATTGGCGAGGACTTCCGGCCACGGAGCCCACATCTCGTTTACCTGCGACGGATACTCGACGAAATCACGCGGCACGCTCGTTCCGCTGAACCGCGGATATTTCACGTTCGAAAACATGCCGTGCAGCGCGTGCCCGAATTCGTGAAACGCGGTCCGCACTTCATCTTGAGTGAGCAGCGTCGGTTCGCCCGGCGGCGGCTTCGGAATGTTGAGGTGATTCGCGACAACCGGCTTCGTCCCGAACAGATCGTTTTGCGGGACATAAGCATTCATCCACGCGCCTCCGCGCTTGGACGGCCGCGCGTAGTAGTCGCCGATGAAAATCGCCAGCGGTTTTCCATCGCGATCGTAAACTTCGAAGACGCGGACGTCCGGTTGATAGACCGGCAAATCGTGGCGTTCCTTGAACGTGAGGCCGTAGAGTTTTTGAGCCGCGTAAAAGACGCCGTCAATGATGACGTGGTTCAGCTCGTAATACGGGCGCACCTCCGATTCGTCGAAGGCATATTTCGCTTTGCGCACTTTCTCCGAGTAAAAATCCCAATCACACGCCGCAATTTTGAATCCGCCCTTCTCTTCATCGACAATTTTCTGCATATCGGCGGCTTCGCGTTTTGCATTGCCGACAGCAGGCGGCGCAAGATCGGCCAGAAGTTTGTTCACAGTTGGCACATCGTGCGCCGTTTGATCTTCGAGCTGATACGCCGCCCAGTTTGAATAGCCGAGCAGCTTTGCTTTCTCGGCGCGCAGCTGCGCGGTCCGCAAGACGATATTGCGCGTGTCGAACTCGCCGCCTTTACTGTTGCGCCCGAGGGAGGTTTGCATGATGCGCTCGCGCAGTTGTCGGTTTTCTAACGAGCCGAGCAGCGGCTGTCCGGTCGTATTCTGCATTTGAATGACGAATTTGCCTTCCTTGTGCTCCGCTTTCGCGGCCGCGGTAACGCTTGCCATCTGGTTATCGGAAAGACCGGTCAGATCTTCCTTGCGATCGACGACGACCGAGGACGCGTTCTTTTCCTTCAAGACATTTTGTTCGAATTGGGTCTGCAGAGTTGCCAGCTCGGCATTGATTTTCTTGAGCTTTTCCTTGTCCGCATCGGAGAGCTTCGCGCCCGCGCGCACGAAATCCTTGTAGTAACGTTCGAGTAAATAGGCCGAGTCCGGATCGAGGCCGAGCTCATCGCGCTTCTCATAAAGCGCCTTCACTCGCGCGAACAACTTCGGATTCAAAAAGATCTCGTCATGGTGCGCGGCAAGCTTCGGCGCCATTTCTTTATCGATCTTCTGCCGCGTCGGATTTGTATCGCAGGCGTTGAGGTTCGAAAACGTGCGCTCGGCGCGATCCAGCAATCGGCCGGTGCGCTCGAGCGCGACGATCGTGTTGTCGAACGTCGGCTTCTCAGAATCGTTCGCGATCGGCTCGATTTCCTTCAGTTGCTCACGCATTCCGGCCTCGATCGCGGGGACGAAATGCTCGTCCTTAATCTTGTCGAAGGGCGGGTATTGATATGGCAGGACGCTCTCGGCTGCGAACGGATTGTCCTTGAGATCGGCGGCGAACACAGCGGTGATTTGCGCAACGTTGAGCAGCGCGCAAGCAAAGAAGCAAAGACGCAGTGACATAAGGCGTAAACTTGTCGTCACGTAACGCCCGGATGCAAATGTGTTGCGCGAGCGCGCGCAACACTGCGGGCGAGGCGCCCGCGCTCCCACAATGATGTTGAAAACTATGTCGTTCGGCAGACCGGCCGCTTTCCAGGCTTTCAAGCCGCCGGCCATCGAGCGGACGTTTTTGTAGCCCATTTTTTGCAGGGTCTCGGCGGCAAGCGCGGACCGGCCGCCGCCGCCGCAATGACAAATGATCATCGCGTTTGGGTCGGGAACTTTTTCTTCGATGTCGAGCTCGATCGTGCCGCGACTCATGTGAGTCGCACCGGGAATGTGTCCTTCATCCCATTCGTCTTTATCGCGGACATCGACTACGACCGCGTCGCCGCTGTTTAATTTCGCAGCGGCATCCTGCGGCGAAATCTCGGTTATGTGCTTCTTCGCTTCGGCAACGAGTTTTTGGAAACCACTGTGCTCAGCCATGATCGCCAACTCTAACCACGGATTGCGCGAGATGGCACGGATGAATGAACAGCAGAAAAGTTCGTGATCGCGAGGACGCGATCGCCAGCACCCGAGGCGGTGCGCTCCGCAGTCAAAACGCGCGCGGCACGAAGCCGCTTCCCATTTATCCAGCATCAGTAGCTGATTCCCTTCTTAGCGGCTTGGGCGTGAAGCGTTTCAGTCACCTTTTGATCGAAGGCGTCGCCTTTGCCTTCGGCCGCGAGGCGTTTGTTTTCCGATTGAATATAGGCTTCGCGTTTCTTTGACACTTCGACGATCTGCTTTTGCAGGTCGGCGCGTTCGTCACGGGCTTTTGCGATGCGCTTTTGCAGCTCGTTGCGATCCAATTTCTGTAGTTCGGCCGGAAGTTGCTTCTGGTCGATCTCGTCGAGCTTAAGTGTTTTGTCGTTAAGCGCGTCGACTAACTCACCGCGGCCCTGCACGGCTTTGCCGGTCTTGCTGTTGTAGCTGAGTCGATCGGCCATTGCGGAAACCGGAGCACTCTTCGCCACTGCATATTTCGCATGAACTTCGGCCTGCAGTTTGCTGTCGCCATACGGAATGAGAGTGACACCGATTCGTTCGTTAAGCCGGCTTAACTCCTTGTCCATCGGCGTTGAAATCACCGCAACGTTGCCCGATTGCGAAATGCCTACATAACTGCCTTCCGACAGTTTCGCGATCTCCTGCCAGATCGGTTTGGTCTCAGCCATCTCACCACATTGAATGGTATTAATGATGAGATCCTTTTTCGCTGCTTCCCGGCAAAGATCCGGATACTTCGGGCCGTTCGGATAATCCATGTGCGGCGGCGCGTCTCCGACCAGAAAGATGATCTTCAGGACTTTGCTGTCGCTGCTCCACGGCATCTTGTGAATTGCTTCGGCAAGCGCCTCGTTCACGCTCTCCGGTGTATCGCCACCGCCACCGGCCTGGAACTCGCGCAGATGTCCGTAAATGGCATCGATGTCGTCGGTGAGACTAAATGATTTCACGACGTATTCGTCGCCGCGATCTCGATAACCAATGAGCCCGAGCTTTAACTCCGGCGTTGGTTGCGCGCTGATCATTTCATTGGCTATCGACCAGATCTTTTGTTTCGCGCCTTCGATCAAACCGCCCATTGAACCGGTGGTATCGAGAACGAAACAGACCTCGATGCGCGGTTTGGATTGAGATGTTGGCGCAGTCTTGGCGAACGACGGTTGCCAGAAGGCGAGCAGTGCAGAGCCAGATAAGATTATCGGCAGGATGCCGATGCTACGAGTGATTAGTGTTTTCATTGGATTGTTATTCAGCGATTTCATAAACGGTGTCGTCGAGCGTGAGCACGACGTTTTGACCTAAGGCCAGCCACGGGCCGGCTTCGGGATGTTTTGTCAGGAGGTTGAAGTATTCTTCGGAGTTAAATTGCACGCGCTGGCGTTTGGCGGTGTTCTGCGCGGTTGAATCGATCCATTGATTTCCGTTTTGGAAAAATGCGCGCCCGTTCACGAACCTGGACTGTTGAGTGTACTGGCTAAGGCGCGCGGTTGCCGGGGTCTCAGCAGGAGCCGCGGCAGCAAATCCTCGCAATGATTCGGAGCTACCGGATGCGATCGATGCCGGTGCCTGCTGCGCAAACTTGAACGCATTCTGGCTGCGCGCGTTGGCAACGCCGTCCTCACCTTCTTTCTTGTCCTTGAATCCAGTCCAGGCCTTGGCGACTTCCGCGCGTGTCGCCGTATCGGCGCTCATGCTCTGCATGGATCGATCAGCCATCGGCACACGCCGGCGATCTTCGTCCTCTACGATGAGATAAGCGGTGTAAGGCGTAACGATTCCGTATTTCCGGGCCAGCTCGGTTGTTTCATCGCGAAGCTCGGCGGTTTCACCGTGGATGCGGATTTCATCGAGGAGAAACCCGACACGGCGCGTCGCCCAAAGCCGCGGCACGTAATCGTCGGTCGTCTTGCGATCATCGAAATGCAGCTTGTAAGTAAACGTCTGTTCGCGGCCGCCGACGTTGCCGGTCAGCTTTGCTTCCACATCGCCGGCGCCGCTGTATCGACCCGCCACCACCAATTGGTCTCCTTTGAACAGATCCGGCAGATCTGCCGGATACATTTTGGCTGTGCGAACACCACCGCTCGAGATCCAGCTTTAGATTCGTTAGGGCGGGTTCTTTGATCCGCGTGTAGAAGTTCGAGACTTTGAGCTCGAGATCTTCATTCGCGAGCACGTATTGGCTGAAGGCGCGCGTGCCTTCGGCGATTTGATCGAGCAACTGTGTGTTTACGTCCGAGCCGATTCCGAACGAAAAGATCCGAACGCCGCTCGCCTTTTTGATGTTCGCAACGATTTCTTCGGGATTGCGTGTTCCCACCGTGGGCAGACCGTCGGTTAGGAAGATGACAACAAATGGGCGATCGCTCTTGTCCGGTCGGACCTTGAGAGCGCTTTGCAGCGCATCCGCAATCGCAGTGCCGCCGATTGGCTTGAAGTCGTCGATGAAACCATTCGCACGTTTGCGATGATCGGAGTCCGCTGAACACCAACTCGTGGAAAAGCGGCTCAGCTTCCGTCGAGAAGCGGACGATCTCGAAGCGATCGTCGGCGTTGAGATTTTCCACGCAGAACCGCATTGCTTTTTGGGCCTGCTGCAGTTTGGCGCCGGCCATTGAACCGGATGTGTCCACGACAAAAACGACGTCTTTGGCTGCCGGCTTCGTTTCGTTGCTAACCGTCGGCGCAGCCAGAAGGAGAAAATAGCCGTCGTCACCGTCTGGTTTGTAGGTGATTAATCTGAGGCCGACATCACGTGTGTCCGAGCTGTAGACCAGCTGAAAATCTGTGTCCGGCTTTTCGTCTTTGCTCTCATACCCAATGACCGCGCGGTTAGGGCCATCGCGCTTAATCTCAACTTTGTGGCTGGGCGAATAAATTGAGGCGAGCGGCTCCGCGCTCTTGAGCTCAATTTTCACGCTCAGATTCTTGATCGGCCGAGCGGAGAATTTCTCAGTGCTCAGCGGATAGAGATAAGTGACCGTCCCGGCGTCGGAGCGAAGCAGTTCCGTATAGGAAATCTTAATGGGCTTGCGGCTGCGCGGTTCGATCGGAAAGATGCGGACCTTGAAAAGATCGCGGCCGGCGTACTCGAGCAGCGCCGGATCCCGCATTTTTCGAACGATGTCCTCGTAAATGCCACGCGCCTTGTCAGCCGGGAGCAACTCGGCATCGACGCTTTTGCCGCCGATTTCCATGCTGAATTTGTCGATGTGCGCCCCTTTCGGGACAGGGAACATGTAAAAGCCTTCGAGCCGTTGATCGTTAGGATTGTAGAACTCCTGGTCGATCGATGTGATGGCGACCTGCCCATCAATTTTGACATTGACCTGATGACTGGTGACTTCGAGCGGGGCGAATGGGAAATGGCTCGGCGGAACGTAGATCGGACGCTCGACGACAATGAAACCATCTCCGCGAGATTGAGAAATGCCTGCGAGGAGGAAGAGCCCGATCGCTAGCACCAATTTTTTGTTCATGGAGCATTAGTCGGGAACTCCGGAAAATGCTCCCGGCGTTCGAGAACCTGAGGCATTCAACGATCCGAGGCGGACGTACTATTTTTGATCAGAAGGCTAGGCGCGACAGTCAGACATCGATAAGATGCTCCGTCCGCGAGGAGTTGTGATCGATCAGGAGCTTTCCAGCACAGCCGCACCGCTACCAGCGGCGGATGTATCAGCGTTGGCGTCGGAAGCTCAAATCATCGCCGATTGCCGCGCGGGAAATACGGCGGCATGGGATTCTCTGTTCGATAAATACTACGCGACGGTCGCCCGGTTTGTGTTTCAGCTCTCCGGCGATTTCAGCCACGAAGACACGGAAGAGATCTGCCAGGAAACGTTTTTATCGGTGGTCAGAAATCTATCTTCATTTCAGGGTCGAAGCTCATTTCAAACCTGGTTACTGCGGATCGCGGCGAACAAGGCGATGGATTATCGGGAAAAACGCGAGCCGCGAAACGAGGTGGAAACGCGGTGCACATTTCAATCGATGCAGGCCGAACCGATGACGAACCGCCGATTGATCCGCCATCTGGAAATCCTGGTCCGGATACCTTGTTGCAGATTGCCGAGACCTCCCGCCTCGTGAGGACAAGCCTTGATCGGCTCGGCGAGCCGTGCCGGGAAATCATCGAACTGCGCTACTTCGGCGACTTGAGTTACGACGAGATTGCGGCGGAACTGCGTCTTAATCCGAAAACGGTCAGCTCCCGTTTAAGCAAATGTCTGGATCGCTTGCTCGTTATCGCGCAAGAAATTTTTCCACCGGACAATCGTTTGCCGTCTAATTTATAGAAGCATGCCATCGGAACCAAAGAAACCCATTGAACAAATGCTCGAAGCGCTGGCAAAAGCGCGTCGCGCACAATTTGGTGACGACCCCAAAATGCCGAATCCGATGCGAGCGCGCCTGCATGAGGAGATCGCGCGAACTGGAGCGGCGGAAGACGAAAAGGTCGAGTCACGACCGTCATGGGTAACAATGTTCTGGCCACGAGTAACAGTGGCGGCGGCGCTGGCAACGTTGATCGTGCTCGTCCCGGCGATTTGGTGGAACCGATCACACCCTCTTGCCGAGTCCGAGCGACGTTGCGCTTCGTGACCGCACTGCTGGAGCAGCCGATGGACTAAACCCGTAGCGGTGTCCGCGGAGGATACTCTCGCGAAAGCTCCGGCGGTGAGCGCCACCGAACCAACAGTGAATCTGGCGGACAACAGTCAAATCAAAGTCGAACCCGCAGCGACGCCGGCCTCTGAAGCGGAAGCGTTAGCCTCTTCAACTCGCGTTGCAGAAGGGCGCGCTGCGACCGAGCTGCCAGGTCAAGTAACGAAAGATGAGATTGCCAGCGCGAAAATTCAGTCGGCACCCGCGGCCGCGCCTGCAGCCGGCGCGGATTCAAAAGCCAAATCAGACACGATGGCAGCAGCCGCTCCTCCGGTCGCGCAACCGTCATCAGCCGGCAGCCTCGGCATGACGCAGCAATTTTCCCAACAATCGGGCATCCAATCTTTTCGGAACAAGGCGCAGGTAAGCCGGGCCGCGAATGTCTTGAACACGTTTCAAGTTCAGCAAGAAGGGATTGAAATTCGCGTGCTCGATGCCGACGGCTCGACGTACACAGGTAAAATCGAGCAATTAGCGAACAACGCGGAGCTCGACTCACGCATCACTGCACGACGCGACGCCGCGAAGCAGACGCGAAGGTACGCTGCCAAGGCCGCCCCTGAAAACGAATCAGCCGCTCCTCAATCGTACTTCCGCGCGACCGGATACAACGTCAGTTTGAAAAAGACGCTCGTGTTCGAGGGCAATTACGCCGCGCCGCCGGCGCAACAGCCAGCTACGGTGACAGCTAACGACAGAGAGCGATCGGAGCAAAGCCGCGACCGGGCACGTATCGTGGGAACGGTGCGTGTGAATGGCGAAGCGCCGGTAGAGGTGGATGCGATAGCAGAGACATCGGAGCCGACCGGAACGAAAAAGAGTGATAAGTGAACAGATTTCTAACCACTCATCGACACGAATAAACACGACTTCGCATGAATGACGAAAACCGAATGACGAATGACGAATTAAGTTCGAATGACGAAACCCGGAAGGGATCGGTGATTGTATCACGCTTCGTCATTCGGGCTTCGACATTCCTTCGTCATTCGACATTCGAGCTTCGTCATTCGTTTCATTCGTAGCGGAGCGCTTCGATGGGGTCGAGCGCGGCGGCTTTGCGCGCTGGATAAAAGCCGAAGAAGACGCCGACGGCTGCGCTGAATAGGAACGCGATCGCGATTGAGCTGATGGAAATCAGCGTTGGCCAGTTGGCGTAGATCGACAGGACCCTGGATGTGGCGATGCCGCAGATGATTCCGATCACGCCACCGACCGAACTCAGCGTTACGGCTTCGATTAGAAACTGGGTAAGAATGTCGTTCCCGCGCGCGCCCACGGCCATGCGCACGCCAATCTCGCGCGTCCGTTCGGTTACGCTCACCAGCATGATGTTCATGATGCCGATGCCGCCCACGAGCAGTGACACGCCTGCGATTGCGCCGAGCAGCACCGTCATCACTCGCGAAGTGGCCGTGGCGGCTTCAGCGATTTCCTGTTGCGTGCGCACGGTGAAATCGTCGTCGCGGCCGGGGCGAATGTTATGCCTTTGTCGAAGCAACGAGATGATTTGTTGCTGCGCGGCTTCGATCTGGCGGTCGTCGCCAATTTGCACGTTGATGTTGCGCAACGTAGTGCCACCGATCACGCGTTTCATCGCGCTGGTGTACGGCATGACGACGATGTCGTCCTGGTCCACGCCCTGCGGGCTGAGGCCTTTCGGCGTGAGCACGCCAAGAATCGTGAACGGCACGTTCTTAACCCGCAAAATCTGGCCGATCGGATTTTCGTTGCCGTAAATTTGCATCGCCGTCGTGCGGCCAATCACACAAACCTTGTTCGCGCTGCGCACATCCTGCGCCGTAAACGGCACGCCGTCGGCCAGCGGCCATTGACGAATATCGAAGTAATCCGCTGATTCTCCGTAAATCCGGGTGAACCAGTTTTGATTTCCAGCGGCCACCTGCGTCGTCGAAACAACTTCTTCGCTAACGCTGATGACGCCGGGCACTTCCCGACGGATTGCTTCAGCGTCTTCAATTTTCAACGTGCCTGCTCCGCCCCAGCCAGTGCGGATGCCGCTGGAGGTGGTGCTGCCGGAAAAGATCAGGATCACATTTTCACCGAGGCTGGCGATCTGTGATTCGACCTGTGCCTTGGCGCCGTTGCCGATCCCGACCATCGCGATGACCGCGCCGACGCCAATGATGATACCGAGCGCAGTAAGCACCGAACGCATTTTGTTTCGGCGCAGCGCGCGGTAGGCAACGTTAAATGTGGGACCGATTCGCATCGTCGTGAAGAGTTGAAGTCGTTAGATCGGTTCGCAGCGGCGTCGCGCCCGTTTTGCAGCTGTCGCTTTCGCGTCCGAACGCTGGGTCACGAGCTGATCCTCCAGGATCAGCCCATCGCGCATGATAACGTTTCGCTTCGCATAGGCGGCGATGTCCTGCTCGTGCGTGACCATGATGATGGTGATGCCGTGCTCGTTGAGTTGCTGGAAAATTGCCATGATCTCGATGCTGGTTCGGCTGTCGAGATTGCCGGTCGGTTCATCCGCCAGCAGCACCTCCGGATCATTGATCAACGCGCGCGCGATCGCGACGCGCTGTTGCTGACCGCCGGAAAGCTGACTCGGAAAATGGTCCTCACGACCCGCGAGCCCGACCGATGCAAGCACGCGATCCGCTTTTTCGCGGAGTTGCGCATGTGACAGGTGTTGCGCGCTGTAAATCAGCGGTAGTTCCGCGTTCTCGCGCGCCGATGTGCGCGCTCAGCAGATTGAAACTCTGAAACACGAAACCGAGCTTGCGATTGCGAATCTCTGCGAGCTGATCGCGATCGAGGCCCGAAACGTCTGCATTATCCAGGAAATACTGACCGGAACTCGGCCGGTCGAGGCAACCGAGGATGTTCATGAGCGTCGATTTGCCTGAGCCGCTCGCGCCCATTAACGCGACGAATTCGCCTTGTTTAATTTCCAGCGACACGCCGCGCACGGCCGGCACTTCCATTTCGCCGGTGCGATAGACCTTGTGCACGTCAACGAGCCTAACGAGCGCGCCGTTGTTCATGTCGTTCCTGCACTGTTGTAGCTGCATCTCTGCGAGACGCGACGTTCTGAGGAATCGCTGTGAGCAGCTGCGCTTCGCATGCGAAGCGGCTTCAGCCGCGTGATGTCTCGACGCGTTCTGTTTCGACATGACACATCACGGAAATCTTCGCTGGCCGCCGGAGAATGGATTCGCCGGCGTGGATGCAGGCTGGGATTTCGCTGCTATCTCGGCGGTCACAACGCGATCGCCCTCCTTCAATCCTTCAACGACTTCGGTCACAACGCCGTCGCTGATTCCTGTTTTGATTTGCGCCGGTGTGGGTCGGCTCCCGGACAAAACGTAAACCGTGCGCTCGCTCGTCGTCCGCTCGCGTCCACCCGCGCCACGTCCACCACGCGATGATGGCGATCGTGATCCCATTTCGGCCGCTCCTGCTTCAGTGGGCCGATACCGCAGCGCGGCGTTTTTGATTTGAAGCACGTTGTCCTTGCGGGCGGCGACGATTGAAACATTGGCGGTCATTCCCGGTTTCAATTTCAAATCCGGATTGCTCACGCCGATCACTGTGTCGTAGGTGACGACATTCTGCACCGTGATCGGCGCATTCCGCACCTGCACAACTTTGCCGTGGAACGTCTGGGTTGGGAAAGCGTCCACAGTGAAATCGACGTCCTGTCCGACTTGCACGACGCCGACATCCGCCTCAGCCACATTCGAATCGATTTGCATCTTCGTGAGATCATTTGCGATTTGAAAAATCACCGGCGCCTGCAGACTGGCGGCAACAGTCTGGCCAACATCGACGCTGCGCGAGATCACCACGCCGTCGATCGGGGAAGTGATCGTGCAGTGATCAAGATCGGCCTTCGCTTTATCCAACGCACCTTGTTTGATTTTCACATTGGCCTCGGCTTGATGCAGATTCGCCATCGCCTGATCGAGGTCTGCCTGCGACGACGTTTTTCTGGCAAAGAGGTCCTGAGTGCGCTTGGCGTTCAACCTCGCCAGCTCGAGCGCAGCCTGTGCGCTGGCGACGTCGCCTTCGGTCTGAGTCACGGTGGCCTGGAAAAGCGCCGGATCGATCTGCGCCACCACCTGGCCGGCTTTGACCTGTGAATTGAAATCGGCGAACAACTTTGAGATGTTCCCGGAGACCTGGCTGCCCACCTGCACGTTGAGCACCGGATTGAGCGTGCCCGTGGCGGTCACCGCCTGCGTAATCGGGCCCCGTGTGACGTTCGCAGTCTGGTAAGTTGCAGCGCCGCCGGTTCGCAAGTGCCGAACAACAAACGCAATCAGCAACAGTCCGCCGATTGCAATGAGCCAGGGCAAAAACGTTTCATTCGATTCGCAGGTTGACGCGCCTACAAGTAAAAGACAGGACTAACCGATGCGCCGTTACATCGAAATCTATTCCATCATGCTGCGCAACTCGCTCATCCGCGACTTGAGCTTCAAGGCGAACTTCCTGTTGTGGATGGTGGTCGAGGTTCTTTGGTTCTGCGGGCAAATCGTTTTTTTCAGCATCATTTTTGGGAATGTCGATCACATCGGCGACTGGACGAAATGGGAAGTCGTGCTGCTGGTCGGGACGCACCAGATCATCGCACAGCTTTTCCAGGCTTTCTTTTTCGTGAACCTCGCAAATATCCCCGAGCTCGTGCGGATGGGAAAACTGGATTCCGTTCTGGTGTTACCGATCGACAGCCAATTCGCCGTGTCCACCAAACAATTCAGCCTCGACAGCATTATCAACGCCCTGCTCGGTGCCGCCGTAGTTTGCGTATCGCTGTCCAAGCTGAGCATCGTGCCGAACGCACTTTCCATTTTGCTCTATGTTGTGGCACTTGGTTTCGGAATCGCCGTGCATTACTCCATCATGCTCGGCCTGGCCGCGGTGAGCTTTTGGATCATTCGCGCGCAGGGACTGGTGTATGGCTATTTCAACTTTCTCAATATCGCGCGTTATCCGGATGTCATTTTCCCGTGGCTTTTCCGGCTGATTTTTGGCTGGGTGATTCCGGTGGTGATCATTGCGAACATCCCGGCGCGCCTGCTCATCAAATCGCTCGGTCAACCGTTTCCTTTGATGCTGCATCTAATCATCGCGTCGACGATTGTGTTCTGGCTTTCCCGCGTGTTTTGGAAATTTGCGCTGGGACATTATTCCAGCGCCAGTTCGTGAGTTCGTCAGGCTCTTTATTGACGAAAGCCGCCTCGACCGCGACGCTCGATTAGCTTAGGTAAATCTCGGCGATGATCATCGAAGTAAAAGTTCCGTCGGTTGGGGAGTCGGTGACCAGTGGAGTCGTTTCCGCCTGGCACAAGAAGTCCGGGGAGTTCGTGAACGAAGGCGAACCGCTTTTCGCACTCGAGACGGACAAGGTCTCCACGGATATCGTGGCCGAAAAATCCGGCGTGCTCGAAACGAAAGTGCCCGAAGGCCAGGAGGTAAAGATCGGTGAAGTCGTTGCGGTGATCGACGATTCGAAGCAGACGTCGAAACAAGGCAAGGAAGAAAAACCAAAAAGAAAGAGCCTGAAGCAAAGAAGAAAGAACCTGAGCCGCAGAAAAAGCCCAGCTGTAGCCGCAAGCGTCGACGGCGGCAGGCCGGAGTCAACGACTCAGGCTACAGCACTCTCGCCCGGAGTCCGCCGGATTGTGGAAGAAGAGAAGCTCGAACCGGAAAAGATCACCGGGACGGGTCAGGGCGGTCGCCTGACGAAAGCCGATGTGCTGAAGGCGGTGGAAAACCGCGGCAAAGCCGAACCATCCGAAGTAGCCGTGGCGAAGGCGGAGAAGATTAACCATCGGACGGCACGCCGTCCCCGACAGTTCGCCGAAGCCTCGTCGAAGCGCTCGCTTCATTCGCAAAAGATGTCGCCGCTGCGCCGCAAGATCGCGCAGCAACTGGTGATGGCGCAGCACACCGCGGCGATTCTCACCACATTCAACGAATGCGACATGAGCACGGTGCAGGAATTGCGCCGGAGCAAGCAAGATGAGTTCACAAAAAGCACGGTATCAAACTCGGGCTGATGTCGTTCTTTGTGAAGGCGGCCGTGGAAGCGCTCAAAGCTGTGCCCGTCGTCAACGGCCGGATCGACGGTGATGATTTCATCCAAAATAACTTCTACGACATCGGCGTAGCCGTTGGGACGGAGCGCGGACTTGTGGTGCCGGTAGTGCGCGACGCGGATAAGAAAAGTTTTGCCGATTTGGAGCGCGACATCGCCGATTACGCTGGAAGAGCGCGCGACGGAAAATTGAAGCTCGAAGATCTCCAGGGCGGCACATTCACCATCACAAACGGCGGTGTTTACGGCTCGCTCTTCGCCACTCCGATTTTGAATCCGCCGCAGAGCGGCATTCTCGGGATGCACAAAATCATGCCGCGCCCCATGGCGGTGGACGGGAAAGTGGAGGTCCGCCCGATGATGTATCTCGCGCTCAGCTACGATCACCGCGCCATCGATGGCAAAGAAGCAGTTACTTTCCTCATAAAAGTGAAGGAGTGCATCGAGGATCCGAAAAACTTCCGCTGGATTTTTAGATCTCAGCCGTTTGTCATGTTGAGCGAAGCGAAACATCTCTGATTAGTTCTGCTCGCATGCGCAACCACGACTACTGGGTGTACATCCTCACCAATAAACATTGCACGCACGTATATATCGGGATCACGAATGACATAGTCGCGCGTCGTTTGTACCAGCATCGGTACGGAGAAGTGAACGGTTTCACCGAAGCGCTATCATTTGAACCGGCTCGTTTGGCTCGAACACTTTCGCAACGTGAACGACGCAATCACGTGCGAGAAGAAATTGAAGGGTTGGCGCCGCAGCAGGAAAATTGCGCTGATCGAACGAAACAAATCCAGCGGTGGCTCGATCTTAAGTGACGAGTGGGAACAGCAGCCAAAGTTCTATGAGCGTCCGTGGGCAACAGGAAGAAATGATCTGAGATTCTTCGCTTCGCTCAGAATGACACCAAACGTGTGTTGCTTGTCATGTTGAGCGAGAGCGAAACATCTCTGGCTATTGTTTTTAATGTCGCTGGAGAAATGATCAGAGATTCTTCGCTCCGCTCAGAATGACAATGCTTCGCTCAGAATGACAGAAAACACATATGGAAAAATTTGATGTTGTTATCATCGGCTCCGGACCGGGGGTTATGTTGCTGCCATCCGCTCCGGCCAGCTTGGGTTGAAGACCGCCCTTGTCGAGAAAGACAAGGAATTGGGCGGCACGTGCTTGAACGTGGGCTGCATCCCGAGCAAAGCGCTTCTCACCTCGAGCGATCATTTCATGTTCGTCAAAAAGAGGCGGCGAAGCACGGCATCGTGATCGACGGCGCGCGCGCCGATCTCGCGAAGATGCAGGAGCGCAAGAACAAGGTTGTAAAGACATTCAACAGCGGTGTGCGCTCGCTGATGAAGACGAACAAGGTGACGGTTTTCGAAGGCCTCGGCACAATCAGCGCGCCGGGAAAAGTTTCGATCAAATCGTCCAGCGGCGAGACGCAGGAGGTCGAGACGAAGAATATCGTCATTGCGACCGGCAGCGCGCCGGTGGAATTGCCGTTCGCGAAATTTGACGGCAAAACAATCGTCTGCAGCACCGAAGCGCTGGAGTTCACCGAGGCTCCAAAGAAACTGGTGGTTATCGGCGCTGGCGCAATTGGCCTCGAACTGGGTTCCGTCTGGAACCGGCTCGGTTCGGAAGTGACGATGCTGGAATTTCTCCCGCGCATCGCGCTCGGGTTCGATCTCGAGCTGTCGAACCTGCTTCAGCGTTTGCTCACTGCTCAGGGCATGACTTTCCACCTCGAAGCAAAAGTTACCGCAGTAAACGTGAATAACGGCCGGGCGACTGTGACCGCAACGAAAGATGGCCAGGAACTGAAATTCGACGCAGACAAGGTGCTTGTTTCAGTCGGCCGTCGTCCGTTCTCGGATGGTTTGGGCGCGGAAAAAGTGGGCGTCGCGTTCGACGAAAAGAAACGAATCAAAGTGGACAAGCATTTCCGCACGAATGTCGAAGGTATTTATGCCATCGGCGATGTGATCGCCGGACCGATGCTGGCGCACAAAGCCGAAGACGAAGGGATCGCTTGCGTGGAAATCATTGCGGGCAAAGCCGGCCACGTGAACTACGAAGCCATTGCCAGTATCATTTACACCAATCCCGAGCTAGCGGGCGTTGGTCTCACAGAAGATCAAGCGAAGGAGCAGGGGATCGAGGTGCGCATCGGCAAATTCCCGTTCCGCGCCAACAGCCGCGCGCTTAGCAGCGATGACGTCGAAGGAATGGTCAAATTCGTCGCCGACGCCAAAACCGATCGCATTCTCGGCGGGCACATTTTGCATCATGCCGCTTCAGAGTTAATCGCTGAAGCCGTTTCAGTGATCGAATTCGGCGGCAGCTCCGAAGATATCGGCCGCACCACTCATTCTCACCCCACCTTAAGCGAAGCCGTCAGAGAAGCCGCGCTCAATGTCGAAAAACGGGCGTTGCACATCATTAATCGCTGATTTGTAGCGCGTCGCGTTGTCGACGCGAAACGCGTTGAAAATTGTAGGGCAAGCGCTCCGCTTGCCGATTGATGGCAGGCGATGCGCCTGCCCTACAAATCATTTCGCATTCTGCGCCTCTCGTCGCCGAATCACGAACAACGTCACCAGCGCCGACGCGGCGCAAATGATTGCGCCGAATGCGAGCGCCAAGGGTGTGCCTACGAAATGCGCAACGGCTCCGGCTTCCAGGCTGCCAAGGGGAATCATGGCGCCGAACACCAGCGACCACACGCCCATGACGCGTCCCCGCATTTCGTCCGGCACGATGGTTTGCAGCACGGTGTTGGAAGTTGAAAAAAACAGCAGCATTCCAAATCCGGCGGCAAAGAGAAATACGAGCGCAAGCGGAAAACTTTTGGTGAACGAAAGCGCCAGCATCGCCGCGGAAAATAACCAGACGCCGCCGAGTGCGATTTTGCGCGGCGTGAAAAGATGTCCAAACGTCGCGACCAGCAGGGCACCGACAAACGCGCCGACTCCGCTCGCCGACATCAGAATCCCGTAACCATTTGCGCCGCGTCCGAGCACATCGCGTGCAAACGCCGGCATCAGCACCGCATAGGACCAGCCGAAAACGCCGACCGCTAGAAATAGCAGCAAAATCGTGCGCACACGCGGATGTTTTATCGAATACAAGATTCCCTCCCACGCGTGCTCGCCCGCTGAAACGATCTCGATTTTCCGCTCGAAAAGCGGCAGACGCATCATCAATAAACCCGCGATCACGGCGATAAAGCTGAGGCCGTTCAGGAAAAAGCACATCGCCACGCCGACGGCGCCAATCATCAAGCCAGCGACGGACGGGCCGATGACGCGCGCTCCATTCACGATCGAGCTGTTGAGTGAGATTGCGTTCAGCAAATCTTCGCGACTGGTCATTTCGACCGTAAACGCCTGGCGCGCGGGCATGTCGAACCCCATCGAAATTCCGTTCAGCGCGGCGACGATGATGATGAACGGAGTCGTCGCGAATCCAAGCCACACGCCTGCGGCGAGCAAAAACGCACAAATCATTTGGGCTGCCTGCGTCGCAACGAGGATCGAGCGTTTCGGATACAGGTCAGCCAGCGCGCCGCCCCAGATGGATGAAAGCATCATTGGCGCAGATCCGACCGCCGACACTACACCGAGCAGAAGTTTTGAGTTTGTGATTTGGTAAACGTACCAGCTCATCGCAGTCTGTTGCATCCAGGTGCCGGTGAGCGAGACGAGCTGGCCCCAGAAGAACAGCCGATAATTGCGATGCCGCAGCGCACGAAATGTATGCCGCCACGTGATTCCGCCCACGGGCATACGCCGCTGCCGGCCGCTGATGTCTTCCGGCACGCGCGCGGTTTCTGTGGTTCTCGTGGGCATCACTCATCATGGCTGGCAAGATCGCGAATTGCAGAAATCGATCGCGTTCTGTGAACCGCTGCATTGTTGTAGCGGCGTTTGTGCGCAAACGCCGAGTTCAATGGCCAGAGTACGCGACAGCACCTCTACAATTGGCTCGATGTGCTAATGTTCGGACGTAGTGGAAAGCACAGAGGCAATTCTCCTTCGGAAACGAAAATTCAGCGACACGAGTTTGATCGTGTCGTGGTGCACGGAATCATTGGGCTGCGTTCAGACGATCGCCAAAGGCGCACGCCGCCGAAAAGTCCGTTTGCCGGAAAACTGGATTTGTTTTTTGAGGCTGAAATTTCGATCGTGCGGAGCCGCAAAACCGATCTGCATACGCTCGCGGAAGTCGTCCTGAAAAATCCGTTCGCCGGAATTCGCAGCAATTATCTGCGTACGCAGACTGCCGCCTATTTTGTTGAGTTGATTGAGATTTGCACCGAGCGCGATCATCGCGAGCCGGAATTGTTCGGGCTGTTGCGCCGGGCTTTCGGTTATCTCGATGCAAACGACCCGACGGCGCGCGCGGTCGCGCATTTCGAGACTGAGCTGGCGCGTATCGCCGGCGTGCACGATCAAACGACGATTGAAAGCCGATCCGGCGTTTGCGCTGGGAAATTTGTTCGGGCGACTGCCCCTTTCCCGCACGCCGCTCTTGAAAACACTCGCGACGGAGGCGAAAAGAATGTCCCAATGAATTGCGTTTGGTTAGCGCCAAAGGCGCAACGTTCAGATGAAGCCTGGGGCAACGCCCCAGGAATCGAACGTCCCGAAGAACATTAGCGCTGACAGCGCGATTCACCGTCCGCTCTGAATGGCGCTTTCAGCGCTTGAATGTACGAACAATTGGATCCTGGGGCGTTGCCCAGGCTAGAATGACAAAGCGCCGTTGGCGCTAAGGAATCGATGACATTACAGAAGCTTTTCGCCGCAGCCGTAATCATCGGCGTAAGTTCCGCCGCATCAGCGACGGAGAGCTACAAGTTCGATCCGTCGGGCTCCACGATCGGGTTTAGTGTGCATCAATTCCTCGGCACGACTCGCGGCAAGTTCACGAGCTTCAGCGGCAGGATCGAAGTCGATCGCGAACATCCGGAGAATTCCTCGGTCACTGCGCAGATCGACGTGCGGAGCATCGATACGCGCATCAAAAACGCGACGATCATCTGCGCAGCGCGGAATTTTTTAATGTCGAGAAATTTCCCCGGATGACGTTTAAGAGCCGGAGCGTAAAACGCACCGGCCCGCAAAGTGGCGACATTCTCGGCGACTTAACAATGCACGGCGTGACGAAGCCAATCACGCTTCACGTGAAACTGCTGACCCCGATTAATGAAACTGGACGGACGCGCTGGTCTGTGACGACCGATCCAATCACGCGGCGTGACTTCAATTTGATGTTTGCTCCAGCGGCTGAATCGGTCTCCGGCATCAGCCAGACGGTGGCGATCAATATTGAGATCGAAGCGAAGCGCGCAGAGTAATGATCGCGCGAGCTGATATGCCGTGCGAGCGTATGTCAAAGCATCGGTCATCCTGAGCGAAGCGTAGCGGAAAGTCGATATTTGCTTCGCGCAGCATTGAGTGCGACGGTCCTCGCGTCGCTTTTCGCTGCGCTCGGTATGATTCGGAACTGATGGAAATCATCCCCTCGGAGATTCCGCGCTGGTCGTGCGCGTGCGCGAGCAATTTGAGGATGCGCCTGAAGAAACGCTGGACGAAGTGCTCCGAGTATTTCAATTGCTTCAACGCGCGGACATTCCGGGCGTGATTGAACTTGCGCCGGCTTACACCAGCGTTGCCGTTTTCTTCGATCCTATCGCCGTTCTCAAGTCGAATGGCGCAGCCAATGGGGTGTTTGACGAGCTCGCGACAAGAATTCGGAGCGCGATTATTCCTGCTTCCCGGCGTCATCGCCGCCGGACCGCAGCGCGTGGTCCGCGTTTAATCGAAATTCCCGTCTGTTATGATGCGGAATTTGGGTTCGACCTGGATCGCGTAGCTGAACACACAAAGCTTTCCGAGCGCGAAATCGTCGATCTTCACAGCACACGCGAATACCGAGTGGCCTGCATTGGGTTCGTTCCTGGTTTTACATTTCTGGCAGGGTTGCCGAAGAATTTGGCGACGCCGCGCCGCGACATGCCGCGCAAAGAAATTCCTGCCGGTTCGGTTGGCATCGGCGGTGCGCAAACGGGAATTTATCCGTTGCGTTCTCCGGGCGGATGGAATCTGATCGGCCGCACTCCGCTGAAGCTTTTCGATCCGACCAAAGATCCGCCGACCCTCCTGTGTCCGGGTGATCGCGTGCGTTTTCGCGCAATTACGCGGGAAGCAGCTTCGCCGAGTCGTTAAAACGAACTGAGATCCTCACCCGTTCAGGATGACAATCGATGAATGCGGTCGTAACCCGGGCAGGATTTCTAACGTCGGTGCAAGATCTGGGCCGCACCGGCTTTCGCCAGTTTGGTGTTTCGACCAGCGGCGCGCTCGATTCGTTTGCGTTGCGCGTAGCGAACCTGCTCGTTGGAAATGATGAAGGCGCGGCCGGGCTCGAAATCACGCTCGGCGGTTTGCAGCTGCGGTTTGAGGACGAGCGAATCGTCGCCTGGTGCGGCGGCGAATTTGACGTGCAGATTGGATCACGGGCATTGCCGGCCGGGCATGTCGCGCATTTGCAAGCTGGTGACGAATTGAAATTTGGTCGCGCTCAAATTGGCTGCCGATGCTGGCTCGCAATTTCGGGCGGAATCGATGTGCCCGTCGTTCTTGGTAGTCGCTCGACCGATTTGCGCGCCAATTTCGGCGGACTTGAAGGGCGCGCGTTGCGTGATGGCGACGTCATCTGCTTGCGTTGGCCGAGTCATCCGCCTTCGCTAAGCTACGCGACAAGTCGCCCCGGCTACAGGAATTTCCTCGTGGACCGCACCACACGATTGGGCAAGCCCGGCAAGCCGCCACCCGAGTTTGCGTTTCATCCGTGGCGTAGATTGGAACCGCTTCAACGATGTCAACGATTCAACGATTCACGAGTCACGAATTCAGCGGTTTCACCAGATTCAGATCGCATGGGTGTTCGTCTTGATGGTCCGGAACTGAAACGCGAGGACGAAACCGATCTTATTTCGGAAGCGGTCGCGCCCGGCACAATCCAGGTTCCACCAAGCGGCAAACCGATTTTGCTTTTGGGAGATTGCCAAACCATCGGCGGAGTACCCAAAAATAGCTCACGTGATCACGGTCGATCTTGGCATTGCAGCGCAGCTTCGTGCCGGTGATGGCGTTCGTTTTTTCGAAGTGTCGCTACAAGATGCGCATCGGCTGTTAATGGAACGCGAGCGTGACTTGGAGCGTTTCCGCATCGGCCTGAGTCTCCAAAGATGCATGAAATTATCTGTCGATCTGAACGCCGATCTCGGCGAAGGCTCAGGACACGACGCCGAGCTGTTCGAGCTGATCAGCTCGGCGAATATCGCGACCGGTTTTCACGCCGGCGATTCCGATACGATGCACGCCGCCATTTCCGCGGCGAAGAAGCAGCGAGTAGCTGTCGGAGCGCATCCGAGTTTTTCGATCGCGAGAATTTCGGACGCAAGGAGCTGACGATGCCCGCCGAAGAAGTGTTCGACGCGGTGGCATATCAACTTGGAATTTTTCAAGCGATCGCCTCCGCACTGGATGTGCAACCGAATCACGTCAAGCCGCACGGCGCGCTGCTATAACATGGCCGTGCGCGATGCGAATCTCGCCGACGCAATCGCGCGCGCCGTCGAATCGATCGATCCGAAATTGATCCTGTTCGCGCCGGACAAGAGCGAGCTTGCCCGTGCGGGCGAGGCTCATGGTTTGCAAATCGCGCGCGAGATTTTCGCCGATCGTAATTACTTAAATGACGGCTGGCTCGTTCCGCGCACGCGACCTGACGCACTGCTTCACGACCCGAAGGAAGCAGCCGAGCGTGTATTGCGGATGTTGCGCGAAGGCAAGGTGCGTTCAATCGAAGGCCAGGATGTCGAGGTGCGCGGCGAAACGATCTGTGTCCACGGCGATACACCCGGCGCCGTCGAATTTGCG
>ERZ1370068.3732-contig-2830_pt1 | contig 41866 bp, 63 predicted proteins | sample MGYA00561227_ERZ1370068 | MGnify/ENA primary metagenome ERZ1370068 (study PRJEB38410, sample SAMEA6850437) | metagenome | study: Metagenomic assessment of the ecological functions of the soil: analysis of the soil microbiota associated with the... | reverse complement strand
TGGTTGATGCGGAGCATGGGGCCCGCGCGCGTTTTGGTGGTAAAACGGCCTACGGCAATCAGTGCCGAGGCAGCCCGGGGGTTTGCGAGAATGAACAACGCTCTACGGTCGATTCTTCTCCTTCATATTAGCCACCACGTTTCATGAGGCGCGCACCCGGTGTCACGTGAGCCACAGCAGCGAGGCAGAATGCTGGATCCAGCAGGAACACTGGAGGCGCTCAGCCGGACTTTCCTCGACTCGGCGCTCGATTGCATCATCACCATGGATGCGACTGGGCGGGTGCAGGAGTTCAACCCGGCGTGCGGAGCGAGGTATTCGGTTTTACGCCGTAGTGAGGCAGTTGGCAAAGAGCTGGCTGAACTAATTATCCCGCCAAGACTTCGGGAGCGACACCGACAAGGGCTGGCTCGTTATCTAAAAACTGGCGAAGGCCCGTTGATTGGAAAGCTAATCGAAATCGAGGCGCTGCGTCGGGATGGTAGCGAGATTATGGTGGCGCTTGCGATCAACGCAACCGAGGTCAATGGGTCGCCGATTTTCACGGCCTACTTGCGCGATATCACGGAGCGAAAACGCGCCGAAGAAACTAACCGTCGCCTGGCTGCGATCATTGAATCTTCGGGTGATGCGATCATAAGCAAAGATCTCGATGAAATAGTCACCAGTTGGAACAAGGGAGCGGAACGGCTTTTTGGCTACAGCGCTGATGAAATTATCGGCAAACCGATCGCAGTTCTGGTCCCGCCCGATCGCCACGATGAAGAGCTGGGAATTATCGAACGGCTTCGCCAAGGCAGAGCGTGTCCTTCGTTACGAGACGGTTTACCTCCGCAAGGACGGGACCACGCTCGACGTTTCGCTGGCAGTCTCGCCAATCAAAGATGAGACCGGGAACGTTATCGGTGCGTCAAAAATTGCGCGTGACATAACCGAACGTGTTCGGACCGAACGCAGACGCACCACTCAGTACGCGGTTACAAACCTGCTCGCTGCCTCATGGACGCTGGCCGAAGTGGCCAACGAACTTTGGAAGCAATGGCCTCGAGCGGAGATTGGGCATTCGCTGCAATCTGGACTTACGACGAGGCAGCTGGCGGGCTTGCGCTGCCGGAACGTGTGGCATCGAGGCGTCAGAGCGACTGAAAAAGTTCTCCGATTTATCTCTCGTAATTACGCTTCCCGAAGGCCAGGGCCTGCCCGGACGTGTTTGGAATTCAAAGAAACCAACGTGGGTCTACGACGTTACCCGCGATCCAAATTTTCCCCGAGCTCCGTATGCGGCAGCGGCGGATCTGCGCGGTGGATTTGCTTTCCCCCTTTTCTTTCACGGCGAGATCGACGGCATAATGGAGCTGTTTAGCCATAACGTGGTCGAGCCTGATGAAGATTTGCTTCCAGATGGTTGAGGCACTCGGCAGCCAGATCGGCCTCTTCATCGAGCGAGGCAGAATCGTCCAGGAGTTGCAACGTGAAAAGGAAAACGCCGGGGAGGCGAGCACGGTAAAAGATCGATTCCTCGGGCTGTTAAGTGACAAGTTGCGCGCGCCGCTTACGCCTGTCCTGAGCTGGGCCGGCAGAATTGCGGAACAATCCGACCTCAGGCTGGACGTACAGCAAGGATTAAAAATGGTCCGCGGAAATGTCGAACTTGAGATGCGTCTTATCGAAGACATGCTCGATCTTACAAGGATCGCGCGCGGAAAATTGACGTTGCAATTGCGCATGGCCGACGCGCATGAGCTGCTGCAATCTGCGCTGGAGATCGTGCGCAGCGACATTGAACAACGACATCTCACGCCTTTCGTTGCCCTCACGGCATCTCGACACGAGTTGATCGCCGATGCGCCCCGGTTGCAGCAAGTTTTTTGGAGCGTGTTGCATAACGCCTGCAAATTCACTCCCGAAAACGGCACGATTTCTGTGCGGTCGTACAATCCTAGCCCACGAAGAATTACAATCGAGATCAGCGACAATGGCATCGGCATCGAACCACAATTTGTAGAAAAAGTCTTCTACGCCTTCGAACAAGCCGATTCGCAAAGCGAAGGATTGGGACTCGGTCTCGCAATCAGTAAAGCCATCGTCGAAATGCATGCCGGCACTATCCGTGCTCGCAGCGAGGGACTGGGGAAAGGCACAACTTTTGTGGTCGAGTTGCCTATTCGCGGATCTGAACAAACCGCAATTCTATGAGAATAGTTCGCCATTGTCCTGGAGCCTGAAAAACTAACCGAGGAAGAGCAGAAGAGGCCGTTGGAGGAAATAGCAAAAGCATCAGTATAACGAATGAGAACTGCCGGCCATCGTGCAAACAAACTTTCGAGCTAACGACGGATAACAACGCAACACCTATGAAACTAAGACCAATCCTGATTCTACTCACTCTGCTCGCAAGCATTCTTGGCTCGCCGACTACCATCCTCTCGCAAGCAGAAGAAGCCGAATATTCTCGTCATCTGGGGTGACGACATCGGTATCGCCAATGTCAGCGCCTACAGTGACGGCGTAATGGGATATGAAACGCATAAGCTTGGAATTCTGATCAGTGCGCGTGAATACGTTTGATTTTTCAGGGAAGGTCGCGCTTGTCACGGGCGGGAGTCGAGGCATTGGTCGGGCCACGGCACTGCTCTTTGCTCAAAGCGGCGCGAAGGTTGTGATCGGCGATGTCGATCCTGCCGGGTCGGAAACCGTCGAGACGATCAAACGCGACGGCGGTGAAGCGACTTTTGTGAGGACCGATGTCAGCGACGAGGCCGATGTGAAAAATCTCATCGCGGCAGCGGTCAAGACTTACGGCGGATTGCATTGCGCGTTCAACAACGCCGGTGTTCTGCCTCCGACAGGGACGCTCGTTGAGATGGACGAGTCGGTTTTCGACAACACGTTGGCTGTCGATCTAAAGGGCGTGTTTCTGTGCATGAAGCACGAGATCGCGCACATGCTCCAAAGCGGCGGCGGCGCGATCGTGAATAATGCGTCAATCGCCGGCCTGATCGCGGAGCCGGGAATCAGCGCCTATATCGCCGCCAAACATGGCGTAGTTGGATTGTCAAAGCGGCGGCCGTCGAATACGCAAATCAGGGTATTCGCATCAACGCGCTGGCGCCCGGACTGGTGAATACTGCAATGACAAAGGCGTGGTTCGATGATCCAAATATGAGCGCGCACTTCATTGCGAACACGCCGATCGGCCGTGTCTCGCAGCCTGCAGAAATCGCGGGCATGGTTTTATTTCTTTGTTCCGACTTCGCCTCGTTTGCTGTGGGCCAGACGTTTGTGATCGACGGCGGCTACACGACTCATTGACTTAAAGTTCTATGTTCGCGCTTGGCAGCCGATGCGAAAGAGATGACCTTAAAAATCGCCTGAACGAAAGTAACGCGTGATGACGCTTCCGCCTGACATCGAATTTCACGAAGACATTCGTCTGCTCATCTACAGACCGCGCGGTTTGACTGAATGAGGCGTCGGTGAACAAGATCGTCAATGTTATCGCAAACCTCAGAGGCCAGACTGAAGGAGCCTTTCAATCGATTCTTCGATACCTCGGGTCACGATGAGGTCGAGCTGAATTTCCAATACGTAATTCAGATTTCTCTCTATCGAGTGTCTCTCCTACGCCGATCGTCCACCGGTGAAATCGGCGATTCTGGCGACCGACTCCACCGATTGTCCATTATTGCCAGTTGCATGCCATAATCACTCAGGACTCGCCGATCAGGGTTCGAATATTTCAACAACGAGAAGACGCCGCGAAATGGCTCGGTGTTCCGCTGGAACGGCTCGGCTGAAAGTCCTCGCGGACCGAGCAACCAAACAGCGGTGGATCTCCTGTTAAAGAACGATGAAGCTTCCACCTGAGATTGAATTTCACGAAGACGTTCGTCTGCTTGTCTATCGACCGCGCGGTTTGATCGATGAGGCAGCGGTTAACAAAATCATCAGTGTTATCGAAGATCTCGAAGCCGCAACGCAGGAGCCTTTCAATCGATTCTCCGATACATCGGAAACTCATGAAGTTGAGCTCAACTTCGAGATACGTTATTCAGGTTTCTCTTCATCGGCGGCTCGCCCACGCCGGTCGTGCGCCGGTGAAGTCAGCGATTTTCGCTACCGATTCGACTCTTGTTCATTACGCCCGCTTGCTCATCCTGCTAACTGAGGGTTCTACGATCAAAGTGCGGGTATTTGGAGACCGCAAAGATGCCGCGCAATGGCTCGGTGTTCCGCTCGAATTGCTCGCAGCGAAAGCAGGCAGTGGTCGAAACAAGTCTACGTTGAAAGGAGATCAAACATGAAAGTGAAGCATGAAACGGAGTTACATGATCCGGGACATGGACGAGATGAAGAGAACGAAAGGAAAGAAGGCGCAATGAAGCTTCCTCCCGACGTCGAATTTCTCGAAGACATTCGTCTGCTCGTCTACAGACCGCGTGGTTTAGTGAACGAGGCAGCGATTAACAAAGTCTTAACCGCTTTGGAAGATCTCGAAGCCAAGTTGCAGGAGCCTTTCAACCGGTTCACCGACACGGTGGCAGCTGACGAAATTGAACTCAATTTCGAATATGTCATCAAGTTCTCTCTGCACCGGCGCCTTTCTTATGCGGGTCATCCGCCGGTGAAGTCAGCGATTCTAGCTACCGATTCGACGATGATTCATTACGGCAAGCTGCATGCTGTGCTGACCCAGGGTTCACCAATCAACGTCCGTATCTTTCAGGATCGAAAAGAAGCCGCGGAATGGTTGCATGCCTGTCGAACGGTTGACGCAAAAGGCGTAACCGCTCGGTAACGCACTCCACAACAATGAAAACGCACTATGACAATCCCGCAGTCTTATCAAACAGGTTGGACGTTATGGCCAGCAAATTTCTTCCATTATTGTTCGGTATCGGTCTTACCTTCGGTGTTGCGCAAGTTCAACCGCAGCTGCCGACTGGAACACCTACTGAATCCCCTTCACCATCAAAACATCGCACGTCCAAAGAAACCGGCGCGACCGCTTCGCCTGCCGGAGCGCTACCTCACCTTCAGCAGCCGAGTCGCCCGCGGCTTCGCCGAAACCGAAACGTATTCGCAGAAAAACAACGGCTGAAATGCCTGCTAGCCCCACTCCAACTCCAGTCGCGTCACCGACGCCCGCAAATTCAAAATCAGGTTCCCACGTTTGTTCAAACCGAAGAGGTCGCCGTCCGCCAGTCCAGCCGGCGTGAATTAAGCGCCTACAAGTTGAAGTGGCGCTGCGACAGGGCCAACGCTACGGCCCGCGCCGACGTTATCCGTGCGCTGGGCCGTCGGTCGAAGATTGGCCACCAAGGCTTTGCAAGAGCGATGGCAGCAAAGCCGCCAATCCCTGCTGATGGTCCGCGGCGGGATCGATTTTTCCCGCGGGCGTTAGCTTGTCGACGATCTTTGGCAGTACTCAGCCAGGAAGAGTTGACGCAATCGCCGGATCACAAGATGGTTTGGCCTTGGGCGCAGGTGGAATCTGTTTCGAATTGACCGCGACCATCTGGGTCCATGGGTGAGGCGACGCTGCGGATCTCCGGAATCGAGCTAATGAAGGCTCTCAACGTCTGGGAGAGTCGAAGAAGGGCCGAGTCAGACGGGTGCCTGTGTTGCTCTGACGAGCGATCTGGATGCACAGCCAGCGAGAAGCAGGACTGAAAACACAAAGAATAAAGTCGTCAAATGGGACGCAGAAGAAGTTGCCTAACAAGTTATGTGAAGAATTATTCTGTCCGATCCCCTTCCGGTCCTCGTGGTAGACCGATAAGAGCGGAATCATGGGTAACTCATCTTCGCTGGAAGCACGATGCGAGTAAAACTAGGTGATCACTCGCGACCTCGCAACGCATTTGCCCACTCCCGCTCATCGACAATTTCAAGCTAGTGATCTTTGATCACTTTGGGGACAGTCGCGCCCATTTCGAGCGGCGCTTGACTGTCAATTTTGATGGGCCATCCACTGCGTTCACCACACGTAAAATGCAGCCAGGATTGGCGAGGTTCGCCCCAAGCGCAATGCTGGCAGGGGACCACCTACGTCATCATGGCAACCAAGACTGGCCCCCATGCCGTGAGCACGATATTGCCAATAGCGTAGGGCACGGTGTAGCCCGAGAGCCGGGAGGTCACTCTCCGCCTCTTCCTGGACCGCGCGAAGCGCAGCGGTGATCGTCCCTGCGCCGGAACAAGCACCCAGGACAATCACGGGGTTCATCTTCAGCACATAACGACCGAACAAGATAGACACGGCGTGCGGTAGAATCGCGATCACAAGGCCGACGAAGACCAGGCTGACTCCCGACTTCTGGAGTCCCGAGAAAAGCTGGGCCCTGCGGCAAGCCCCACGCAGGCCATGAAGACGGTCAAACCCACCGTGTCGAAGATCCACATGGCGGACCCTGGGATCCGACCGAATGTCGGGTGAACCGCGCGCAGCCAGCCGAATACCAGACCCATGATCAGCGCGCCGCCGCTGGCGGTGAGCGTGAGCGGCAGCCCGGCAACTGTAACGGTGAGCAATCCCATGAAGCCGCCGAGGACGATCCCCAAACCGACGAAGATCATGTCCGTCATCACAGTCTGGCGATCGGCGTAGCCGAGCTCCTTGGCCGCACGCTCGACGTCGCGCGCGGCTCCGACGAGCGTCATTACATCGCCCCGCTCCACCTGCGTCGCGGGAGAGAACGGCATCGGCTCGCCAGTCCTGGTCAGCTTCTTCAAAAGACACCGCGGGCGAACTCCAAGGCCGCCAGATCTGACAATAGTTTTGCCGACGAAAGACTTGTTGGTGACCACCACGTCGAGCACCTCGATCGGAAAACTCAGGAGTTCCTTGTCATCTACTTCGGCTCCGATCTCTTCCCGCGCGCGGTATGCAGTTCCGAGCGCGTCAGGACCGCGATGACGTCACCCTCGCGAACGACCGTGTCTGGCTCGGCCTCGATGATCTTGCCCGCCCTGCGAATCCGGGAGATGAAGACGCGAGCTTCTTTGGGACGCGCCTCAAGTTCGCCCACGTTTCGATTGATCAAATCCGGGTTCGTGACCCTGGTACGCGCGAACCGCCAGGGCCTGGTAGGCTGACAGCGTCTCCGGCTCGCCACCGCCCGAGGCTGCGATCTTCGCACGGAGTTTTCGGGCCTCCTCCTTCAGGTTAACGCGCATCAGCTTCGGACCCACGTTCGGGAGAAACCAGACGATAAACGCCGTGCCGATAAGATAAGTGACGGCGTAGGCTACCGGGATGTTATTGATTAGGCTCGGTTTTGTCCGCGTCCGGTATGGTGGCCACGCGATTGATGGCATCGCTCGCGGTTCCGATGACGGTGGATTCTGTGAATGCGCCGGCGAGCATACCAGCTGCCGTGCCCACGTCGTAGCCGAGGAGTTTCGCGGCGGTATACGCGGCGATCAGGCACGTGAGGCAGAGGACAAGCGTGAGGGCAAGCTGCGGCATCGCATCCTTCTTTAGCGCGCGGAAGAACTGGGGTCCCACCTTGTAGCCGGTGGTGAAGAGAAAGAGATCAAAAAAGACATACTTTACCACGGCGGGAACCTGGATGTTCATTTGCCCGATCGCGACTCCCGCGAGCAACGTGCCCACAGCCGTGCCCAGGCTGAACGTCCCAATCTTAAGGCGGCCGATGAAGAAGCCGATCGCCAGGGTTAAGAAGACCGCGAGCTCCTGATGCTCCCTAAGGGCTTGGGTGAGATAGTTCATGGTGGGGCTGCCTTTCAAGGTTGTGGTTGTTGATCACGGGAGTCGTTAGGATGCGATCGACATTCCTACATGTTACGGCCAGCTTGTTAGAACTTGATCACGTAGTTAAGAATCGCGCGGAAATCGGTGAGGTTGTCGACATTCTCCTCCAAACTGCTGGACGACCGCATAGCGCAGACGCAGCGACAAGCCCTCCAGAACGCCTTTTTGGGGCCCCACTGGAGATTAAAATCGAACTCGTTCTGCCGAAACTGCCTCGCTAGATCCGGGTCCGTGCCAAACACCGCCAGGGCATAGGCGCTCAGTCCGTCGACCCAGGGAAAGTCATAACCAGCCCGAAGAAGAAACGCGCCCTCACCCGCTCGATTGAAGTCTTGAACCTGAACACTGGTATAGCCGGGATAGCCGCTCCACGGGTTTTGCAGGTTGGCAGTCCCCCAGGCTTGGGTGAAAGCCGCGGTAAACAGCGCCTTCTTGACGGGCAGGTCTAGTTTGATGCCGAATTGATGGCCCGAGAAACTGTGGCCCTGCAGGAGGTTATTCGCCGACACTACCCTGATCCACATACTGGCCAGCGAACTTTAGCTTCCAGTCATCGGCAAGCGGGACTTCCAGCTTCGATTCGGCATATGCGATATTGATGACGTCTTCGCAATAATACTCGATCGCACCGATGTTAAATTTTCCTTTCTCGTAGAGGGCTCCGGCTGACCACACGCCGTGCTGAACATCAGCGCCCGCGTCTTGCTGCCATCGAGACAAATTCGCTGTCATTTCGCTCTTTGATTGCGTAGAAATACCCGAGCTCCGATAGCTGATAGACGCGACGTCCTCGGCCGGGGTTGGCGTCGGGACCGCGACCTCTTTTCCATCTTTGCTCAGGCCCATCGCCGTCCGTGGTGCACGGCGGCGTCGCTGCTGCTCGTGCCAAGCTTGGTGCGGCCCTGCAAAACGACCGCCTCAAACGTATTTGGCGTCATGCGGGTGTCGTTGCGGTTGATAAAGGCGTGTCGTAGCCCTTGGCTCCGACAGTAATGCCCACGTCTTTGACGATCCGGAGTTCGGTGTAGAACTCGCCCAGGACCGTATACCCATTCTGCCCGGGCGCCAGGAGGCGCGGTTCCATCCCTGTCGTCAGGGGCATATATCGGATTGGAAGTGTAAACCGTCGCTCCGAACGCAACATGGTCGAGAAAGTAACCGGTCTTCACTCCCAGCCATCCGCCGATGGCCCACGCCTGTTTCTCTGCGCCACTGAAGTCGCTGCGATCGAAATAGAAGCTGCGCAAGTTCAATTCGAACTTTGTATCTTTCAGGGCTTGCCGGCGCTTTTCCAACCGCCATTCACGGAAGTCAAATGACTCAACGAGGGGCGTTGCGACCTTGCTCGGTAGATGTTAGCGCGCTGTCCGTCGGGAGCGACCTGCGTCACCGTTAGCGACGGGAGGGACTTGCGTCACCGCCAGGGTGAGATCGGACGGAGCGGCCGTCCAGATGTCGATCTCCTTCTCCTGCTGGCCGAGGGCCGTACCTGTGCCGCTCAACACCGCCAGTAGTGCCACTGCGGTGCATGCGTAGTCACGAAGAGAAGTTCGTAGACTCATAATGGTTTGCTGGGGCTAACCTTCACCGGAGTCTGCTAGCATTGGCTTTCTCCCGTCAAGGGTAATATTTTTTCACCCTTCTTTCCTTTCTATTTGCGACAGCAGCATCGCGAAGTAACCGAACTAGCGTTTCGTTCTCGTCGGGGCTGGCGGGGCAGTCTTGCCTGTAGCTGCCTCATAAGCCTGCCTGTATCCGCGCGCGATGGCGCGCACCGCCCGACCGATGTCGTCGTAGACATGATTCTCCAAGTTTGCGAAGGATATGCGCACCGACCAATCGGGAGCGGCAAAGCCGCCGCCGTTGAGCAGGACGATGCCGTGGTCCTCGGCCAGCCGGAACACGATGTCGAGCGGGTGCACGTTCGCCTTCATCCACTTGACGACGTCCTCGCCCAGGTGTTTGCGGGCAAAAAACTCGAAATCGATCAGGCCGTAATAGTAGTCGAAGATACTGATTCGGACCGACTTCGGATGTCCAGTCCTTCGATCGTTGCCTCGACCCGCTTCTTGCAGATGCCGATGCAGGCTTTCTGATAGAGCCTTCTTTTCGTCCATCAGCTCGCTGAGCGAGAACAGTGTCATCATGACCTGCTGCGGAAGCGACAGCCCGGCCGTGTGATTGAGCGCGATGTCGCGGCTGTCGGCAACGATGCGGTCGATGAAAGCGAACTCGCGCGGCTTGAGGGTGAGCCCGCCGTAGCGCTTGTCCAGCAGTTTCTTGATCGGCTCGGGATGCGCGGCGATCATCTTGTCGAAGATGTTGTCCTCGTAAACCGCGATGGTTCCGAGCCGCCACCCGGTGCAGCCGAAGTAGCTTGCTGTACGAGTAGACGCCGATCGTGTTCTCCGGGAACTCTCCCATCAGCGAACGGAAGCCCGGGACGAACGTGCCATAGACGTCGTCGGTCAGCAGGATCAGATCGGGCCGCTTCTTGAGCACCGTCGCCGATTTTCTTAATCGTGTCTGGAGAAAGCGCGACAGCGAACGGATTGCCAGGATTGACGATGAAGAACGCCTTGATCTTCGGGTCGAGGAGCTTTTGATCTCTTCATCCGGATACTGAAACTGATCCTCCTGCTTCGCATGGATCTCGATGTAGTGGAGGTCGTAGTCCTCCAGATGCGCCATCTCGAGGTAGGGCGTGAAGATCGGCACGCCGAGCGCTATCGTGTCGCCGGGGTTGAGAATCCGGTTGCTTTTAGCGACTTGAAAATGTAGCACATGGCGGCGGTGCCGCCCTCGACCGCGTAGATCTTGAACTTGCCTTTCGGCCGCGGGTTTCCGCACATGGCCCACTCCAGTACTCGTGAACGATCTGTTCGTTGTGCACCAGCATGCGGTCTGGCACCGGATAGTGATCGCCGATGATGGAATCCACCAACTCGTGCACGAACTTGTCGGGGTCGAAGCTGAACTTGTTCACCGCCCACGGCACCATCGCCTGCAGGAAAGACGCACCCGGCATGTCCTCGTGTTTCGCGAGCCAGGCTTCAAGTCGGCCGGCAATTCCCTCTGCGCTAGGCATCCCGCCCACGCCGGGTGGCAGGTCGAGCACCCGCTTGCTCTCAGTAACTGCGAACTGCCCGAGGAGGAAGAACGCTTCGCGCGGCTCAGTGGCGACCCAGTTTGGGTTGCCACGACCGGCGTTCAGGTACGACAGGGAATTTTCCAGCGCCGTTTTCGATGCCACTTTTTGGACGAAATCCTTGATCTCGAACGGACCGAGTTTGTCGAACTCTTTCAGTTTCGCAGTATCTGATAATGGGCGACTGCGACGATGACCTTGTCCGTTAGTTTTCGCAGCCCCAGAGGGTTTGCTTTTTGTTGTCATAGTTTTCTTTGTTGTTGAATCACGTTCGGAAAATGTGTTCTCACGAGAGTAACATGATGATGATCATGCCCCAGATGGTGAGCAGAGTGTTACCCACGGCGTAGGTAACGGTGTAGCCGAGCGCCGGGATCTGGCTCTTGGCCTGGTCGCAGACCAGACCAAGCGATGCCGTCGTCGTGCGCGCCCCGGAAACGATGCCGAGGTTGAGCGCGTCGTGGAAGCGGAACACGTATTTCGGCGACGAACATGCCGAGAATCAGGGGACCGTGGTGGCGACCGCGCCCCACAGGAAGAGACCGACGCCCTGCGTTTTCAGGCCGTTGACGAAGCCCGGACCGGCGGAGATGCCGACGATGGCGATGAAGATGTTGAGGCCGACCGAGTTCATGAACCAGACGGTGGGCGTCGGAATGCGGCCGAACTTCGGGCGCACCGAGCGCAGCCATCCGCCGATGATTCCGGCGATCAGCGCTCCGCCGGCAGTCGACAGGGTGATGCGGCGCCCCGGCCACCTTGAAGACCAGCGCGCCGATCAGCGCGCCGACCACGATCGCCGCGCCGACGAACGCCATGTCGGTGACATCGGTCGGACGGTCGGCGACACCCAGCATCTTGGTGGCGGCGGCAATATCCTCCGTGCGGCCGACAAGGGTGAGCAAGTCGCCGCGATTGACCTCGGTGCCCGGCAGGATGGGGATATCGGTGGCGGTAGCGCCGCGCGTGATCTTGCGCAGGAACACGCCGCGCGCCGCCGGGCGCGTCGCCAGCTCCTCGAGCGTCTTGCCGTCGACCTCCTTGTTCGTTACCAGGACGTCGACGCCCTCCACCGGCACGGCGAGCAGTTCGCGGTCCTCGACTTCGACCGCCGCTGCCCCGAGGATGTTCACCAGCACTTCGCGCTCGCCCGCGACCGCCACCACGTCGCCTTCCTTCAGGACGATGTCCGAGGTCGCATCCATGATCTCGCCCCCGCGCCGAATGCGCAGGATGAAGAGGCGCGCATCGGGCACCAGCGACTCAGCCTCGGCGACGCGCAGACCGGCGGCTTTGCCACCCGGCTGCACCTTGTAGGCGCGCAGCGCCCAGCGTGTCCAGGCCGTGCCCGGACCGCCCAGCTGCTTCTTGCCGCCCCCATGTTTCTCCTCGTAGTCCTTGCAGGCGGCGACGAGATCGATGCCCAGCAGCTTCGGGCCGATGACGGCGATCACGATCGCCGAGCCCATGGTGCCGAACATGTAGGTCACGGCGTAAGCGATCGGCATGTTATCGAGGTAAGCCTTGGTTTGGTCGGCGGCCAGGCCCAGCCGGTTGATTGCGTCGGTTGCGAGAGCCCCATCGCGGCAGAGATCGTCTGCGAGCCCGAGTAGAGTCCGGCCGCGTAGCCGAGGTCGTAGCCGGCGAACTTTGCGACCACCACGCAGGCGACCAGGCTGAATACGCACTGCACCACCGAGAAGATCGCCTGCGGCAGGCCGCTGCTGGCAATCCCGCGCACGAACTGCGGCCCGACGGCGTAGCCGACGGCGAACAGGAACATGAGGAACGAAAACGCCTTGAGCGGCTGGTTGACCGTGATCCCGATCTGCCCGATCACGACGGCGGCGATCAGGGTGGCGGTCACCGACCCGAGGCCGATCCCCTTGTAGGTGAACTTGCCGAAGTAGTAACCCAAGGCGAGCGCGAGAAAAATCGCGATTTCCGGGTAGGTCTTAAGCGTCGTGAAGAACCAGTCAATCATAGTTATGCTCCGTTTTTTGTTGGTTGGGCCGGATTTAGGGTCATCAATTTCGTTAAAAGTGTCAAGCGCGAATCAGCCTACTTCCTTGCTTTCCTTTTGGCTCCGCCAAGCTTTTCCGGCTTGATCAGTTCCAGGCCCAAGGCTGCCTGGTAGCCGTGGATTTCCTTCACATCGAGCTTGCGCATGAAGTCGATGGTCTCCTTCGTAATGACCTGGCCCGGCACCATGATCGGGAAACCCGGGGGATAAGGGATCACGAATTTTGCCGAGACGGCCCGGCCATTTTTGACCATGTCATCGATCTCCTTGCTGTTGAGCCTCACATGCGTGCAGTTCTCCGCGTCATAGGCGAGAAAGAAAGGTGTGCGCATGTCCCCTTCGTTTGTCTTGCCGCGGGGATCTTCGCGGAAGGCGTCGTGGAAGCGGCTGAAGTTGGGAAGATCGGGAACGTCCGTGACCAGGCTCTTCACGCGGGCGTCAAACGCCGCCTTCTCCTCGTGATCAGTCGAGAGCCTGCGCTCCAATTCGCGCGACATATCCGCGAGAACCTTGATCAGGTAGGCAATGTCACTGCGGGTGTTGTTAATGTTGGTCTGGAGCAGGACGCTGTTGCGCGAGGTCTTGTTCAGCTGGATGTCGAACTTACTTGCCAGCAATCCCTTGAACTGGGTGCCATCAAACCCCGCGGAACCGCACAACAGAGTGATCCGAGTGGGATCCAGAACAAACTCGTCGGTCGCCCAGGCGTCATAGATGGTTTTCCAGCTCACCCCATCCGCATGGAAGTCTTCGAATCCGCTGGCCCGGTGCTCGGCGGGCACCATCTGGGCGTTGGTCGCGATGCGGAAATTGCTGGAGATGAGCGGATGCTTGTTCACCTCACGGCGTAGGATCAGGGAAAGCTCGATCGAGCGGCCCACCAGCTCATACCCTTCGAGTTCTGCTTGTCGGCGGGCCACGTCGAGTGACGCGATCAACTGGAGATTTGGCGAGGTGCTGGTGTGGGCAAAGAACGCCTCTTTGAATGACGCCTCCGTGCTCTCCCAGCAATCATCATTCACCATGATGTAGGACCCCTGACGGAAGCAGGAAAGCGACTTGTGGGTCGAGGTCGTCGCATAAACCCGGATCTTTACCGCATCCGGATCGGGCAACAGATGCGTGTTGAGTAGTTGCTTCTCATTCTTCGGGTCAATTTTACCGTGCTTCTTCTTGAACTCGTTATACTCGGCTCGGTAGGCCTCGCTGGCATACTTCTCGCGCAGGGCTTCGCAGGCACCCATGGCCGAACGCATGCGATGGAAGGGCGAGAAGCGGCTGTAGGCATACCAGGCCTCATCCCAGAGGAAGACCATGTCGGGTTTGATTGCGAGCACCTCCTCCATGAAGCGCTGCACGTTGTAAACGTGGCCATCGAACGGTGCAGTTCGTGAGCAACAGCATGCGCGCGCGGTCGAGGCGTCCTTCCGCCTTTAGGTCGAGCAGGGCCTTCTTGATCGTGCGTAGCGGCACCGCGCCATACATCGAATATTCGGTTAGCGGATAGGCTTCGACGTAGAGCGGCTGACCGCCGCAAAGCACGAGACCGTAATGGTGCGATTTGTGGCAGTTCCGATCCACGAGCACGATGTCTCCCGGCCGCACGATGGCCTGCGCCGCAATCTTGTTAGAGGTGGAGGTGCCGTTCGTTCCGAAAAACAGTTGCTGGCAACCAAAGGCCCGTGCTGCCTTTTCGTGGGCGACTTTGATATTGCCCGTCGGTTCCAGGAGCGAATCCAACCCGCCAGTGGTGGCGGAAGATTCAGCCATAAAAATGTTGGCGCCGTAGAAGTGACCGAAGTCCCGAATCCAGTGTGAATTGAAGACCGACTTGCCGCGTGCCACCGGCAGGGCGTGGAAGGTGCCGATCGGACGGCGCGCGTAGTTTTTCAGGTTATTGAAATACGGCGTGTCGTAGCGCTGGTTCACCCCTCCATGAGAGCCAGGTGGATCTCCATCAGGTCTTCGATCCCATAGAAGACGCGCCGGATGTTTTTGGAATCGAGATGGCTCGCCATCTTTTCCACCGCGCCATCAATGATTAGATAAACGTCCAGCTCGGGCCGGATCTTCCGAATAGCCCGGGCGAGAGCCACTCCGTGATTTTTCGGCTCCATCGAGCCGGGTTCCAGAGAAAGATGCTGCTGCAGATAAGTGCGCAGGAGAGGCGCGTCGAATTGGGATTTGAAGCGGAAGTTGTCCCTGATCACCACCGCCTGCACATCGGCATTCAGCACCACACCGAGGATGCCGTCTTCAAAGCTCGGCACCGTGACCGCTTCATACACAAACGGGTCTTCCGGACGACGAAGCTGCCGCAGTTCGGGCACGACTCTGGCGCACCTGTTCCGGCGTCGGGTCGTCACTGACAATCAGCACTTCGAAGTAGGGTTTGGTGAGATCGCCCGTGTCAAAATAGTCCTTCATCAGGCGATCGTTCCCTTCCTTCTCTCCTTCCTCGCCAACCTTCCAGGCATTCGCGGAACGGCGATACGATCCAGTGATGATTGCCTTAGCGATACGGTTGGTGATTCTCGAGAAGCTGGAATAGTCACGCCGGCTGAGCGCATCTTTCAGCGCACTCATCATCGCTTCGCCCGGATAAGCGCGGAACGTCTCCATGCGCACTAAGCGGCGCGAGCAGAGCTTCCACCGTGGCGAGCGTTTCCTTTGTCGAAGAGCCGGAGGAAGATTGGGCGACAAGAGTCTGGCCGGCATGAGCCAGCTCCTGCCAGCGATCACAGCGAGCCTCGCCGGCACTAAACATGCCGACGGAATGACTGGGATGGGGACTTGGATGTTTTTGACGATTGAGTAGGCATGATTTTTGTGGCGTGAATTAATGGTTAACCATTTGCGAGGTCCGTTTTCTGTGGCGCAGATGTCTTGCTTCGAACTCTGCCGCGAATAAATACTCGAGCTTCCGGTTCTAGGACGCCATAGGACTTGGTCCAATAGGAATGAACCGCTCATCGCATTGTCAGTCCTTGGATCCGCCACGCATAGATGTGAGCAACGATGCGACGCAAAAGTCGCGTGAAGTTCTTCCCGGCACGGGTTTCACGCGCTCCGAGATTTACATCTTCAATGGAATGATTTAGCGCAAATGCATAGACCGGAAGATGGCGAGGCGAAGAAAAAATGAAGCGTTTTGCATAGATACCTCGATCCTGCGAGCCGGTTGGGCGAAATTCTGTTTGGTCTGGATCATGGTGTTGACCGTCACGCTGACCGCTCGGATTGACGGTGGCTGAAGGGGCGGGCCGGAGTTCGTCAGCTTCTGCTCGCCGCCATCGGCTGCAATCTCGCGTGGGGGATTATTGATGCGGTCATGTATATCATGAATTGTTTAACCGAACGCAGCGGCAAAGTCCGGACTGATTGAGGCGGTTCAACGTGCTCGCGACAACCGCGCAGCCCTTGACATCATCCAAAATGAAATCGAGCCGGAGCTTCAATCGCTGTTGGATCCCGAGGAGCGTGAAGCTTTCAGCCGGTCCATTCTTAGTCACATGGTAAAGGCGCGGATCACGAGACCGGGCGTGATGAAAGATGACCTTTACGGCGCGCTTGCCTGTTTCCTGCTGGTTCGTCTCGTGCCTGCCAGCGGCAATTCCATTTTTCATTTTTCCCAGCCGCATTTTCATGCTGCGCGTCTCTAATTTTCTTTGATCGCTTCTGCTCTTCTTGGTTGGGCGAAAATGGGCGCAATATGCTGGAACTGCATCGCTCGGGTCGCGGGATCAACGATGGTTGTTATTGGCCTCGTCCTGGTCGGTGTCGCGATTCTTGCTGGGAGGTTAAGAATGAACCTCCAAGGCGCAGTTTTGGCGGCCGCTCTGGCTTCCATAGTTTCCGTCTCGTTAGGAGGAACTGAGACAAATGTTCGAATGGAAGTCGCCGACGAAACAGCGGAAACCGAATGGGAATGCTCACTATCCATTTCCACTTACCTCGCGCAGCACGCGCGCGACTATGCGAACCCAAACTTCACCGCCGACCGCGACTGGCTGCATCCTCGAAGCCCGCTATAATTATGAAGCGCTCAAAACGGGTTCACTCTGGTTGGGCCACAATTTCAGCGTCGGAAAGAAGTTGACGCTTGATGCTACGCCGATGATTGGCGGCGTGTTCGGAGACATAACCGGATTGCACCCGGATACACGATCTCGATCAGTTACGAGCCGTTCGAGCTGTTTACTCAAGGCGAATACTTCTTTGATGCCGCGATTCATGCCGGAAATTTTTCTATAGCTGGTCGGAACTCAGTTGCGCTCCCGCAAGCTGGTTCAGAGTTGGCGTCGTCGTGGATCGGACCAAAGCGCTCGGTAGTAAATTCGACATTCGTCGCGGACCGCTGGTCGGATTCAAATATAAAAAGTCGATTTTACAACGTATTGGCTTAGTCCCGGTTCGAAGGATGCGACGTTCGTTTTTACCGTAGCCCTGAATTTCTGACCGATGGCGCTCCCCTCGCCATTTTTTCCGCCGGTTCTTGTTTTCACAGCCTAGGCTTCACAACGTCTCGAACGCACCAAACATGTCCAACTGGTTTGCATCTTGATGCTCGACGAGCCGCGACTTACCTTCACGAAAATAATTCTATGAAGCTCAAGTTTTATGGGTACGCGGGGATCCATCCCCATCTGCGATGCCGGTTTTCAGCAATTCGGCGGCAACACCACCTGCCTGCAAATCACGTTCACCGATACGAACCGCATCGCCATCATTGACGCCGGCACGGGACTGCGAAATCTGGGCAGAGACCTTCGCGCCATCGGCCACAAGCAGGAACAAATCCTCATCGCGTTCACGCACTTTCACTGGGACCACATCCAGGGCTTTCCGTTCTTTGCCCAGGCTTATGATCCCAAGCAGAAAATCACGCTCCTGACGCTCGGCCGCGACCAGACAATTACCAATTTGCGGGAGATTTTCGAAGTCCAAATGCAGGCGGAATATTTCCCGGTGCAATTGGATCACATGGGGGCCAATTTCGAGTTCCTGCAAATCGCTGATGCCAGCAAACACTTCACCGGCATCAACAATGTGGCAACCGATGGTTACCGCTCAAAGGCACAACCATCCCGGCGGAGCGTATAGTTTCCGGATCGAGCGAAACGGGCAAAGTGCTCGTCGTTTGCACGGGATGTCGAGCATGGCGAGCAGATCGATCCGCGGCTGGTGGAGTTGGCGCGCGGCGCGGACTTGTTGGTCCATGACGCGCAATACACGGCCGAGGAACTGCAGAAACGGCGCGGATGGGGGACACAGCAGCTTCGATCAAGCCATGCAAGTTGCGGAAATGGCCGGCGTGAAGCGCCTCGCCCTCACGCATCACGACCCCGACCACGACGACGAGTTTCTTGAGCGCATCGAAAATTGTGTCAAGAACGGTTCCCCAACGCGGTGCTTGCTCCGCGAAGGAATGGAAATAGCGATCTAGGAAGTAACCTAAGGCTTCATTTCCAGGTTAACGCCCCATTCCACGCGCGCGTAGGGCGAGAGTTCGCCGCTCGAGTCGCCCCATTCCACACGCGCGCAAGGATGGCAGCACATTGATGGACAAGATGGAACAGCAATGAAATCGGCAAATTTGTTGTGATTTTTGCTGTGACTCAGTCAATTTTCGGACAGTAATTTGTTGTAAGTTACTGTGAATCAAAAACATGAGGCGGGGGCGGGAATCGAACCCGCGAAGGGAACCATCATGGCAGCGGCGCTGGCATGGGAAGTCCCATCCGAATGCGCTGGGAGAAATCTGGATCCTTATCTGCCGCATGTGCGCGCTCGTTTACGTGGCAGAGTTTTTCTAAATCAATAAATGGCTTTGTCGCATCGATCCGGCCGAGCTCGTAGAGATAGCGGGAAGATAGCCGCTCAGCAAAACTTTCCACGACATCGGCGGTGATTCGGGATTCATCCGGGTATGCATGAGAATGGTCGTCGTGCAGTTGGTTGTCAGTGTGTTGTAAAAGCGCGGATGCTCACGGATGTCGTTAATCTTCTGAATATAGTCGAGAAAGACCCGGCGGATATTTCTCAACGGCGTGTTCGTGCGGTAAACATAGACGTCTTCCTGAGGCTCGCGATAAGTGGTGCGGACACGGATCACGTCGCGCTCGTCGGCGACGACGTAGTAGAGTTCGTATTGCCGGAAAAGTCCGGCCAGGGTTGAGTAGCGCTTGCCTTTCGCTTTGCGCATCTCGATCGACACCGCCAGATAATCTTTGCCTTGGAATCCGAAGCTCACCATCATGTGCGCGATCGCCTTGCCGGCCCAATAGACGGCGATGATGTCGGCCGAGTCGAGCTTGCGTAAGTCGTAGGTGCGTTCCTCCCAGCGCGGAGTGAAATCCGTAGCACTGCGGTAATCGAAGTTTCTGACACCGTAAATAGTTACGAGATCAGCATTCAGCGTCGCCGACGGCGTTACTGATACTTCGGGCTGCCAGTCGCGATCGTTCGATGCGCGTGTGCGCAAAAACAAGATTACAAGAATCGCGAAGACAGCGAGAGCGGCGATCGCTGTTCTACCCTGGTCCGGCAGGAGTGCAAAAGCCAAAACGGTTGCCGCCCCGTAACTCGCGGCAGCAACAGCACGCCATCGCGCCGCCAGCAGCGGAGAGAAGTACAATGCGCCGACTCCCACAGCGTTATCGGCGGCATGGTGATCCAAAGAAAAATGTTCAGGAGAAGTCTCACGCCCTTCGCCTAACAACCACGTATTGCTGGCATCACTGAGCGAACCGGAAGAGTCCGGGATCGAGCCGTGTCAGCAATCGTTGGATTTTCGCCACCTGAGTGATTGCAGCTTGTTCGCCAACCCGTGAAAGTTCTTCTGCGCGCATGAACTCCGACAGGTCGAAATCTACGACGTCGGGCTCGATCACCACCTCCGCAGGCAGTGCGCCGACTCTGTTAAGGTTAAAATTCTGGACCTCGAGAGTACGTAAGAGCGTTTGCAGGCTTGACGGAATTCGCATCCTGAGCGTCGGCGTGTCGGGCGTGTTGGCGCCAAACTCCCTCTTGATCTTGGCCGTAACGCTGACGGCGATGAGGAAGTTGCAGTCCTGAGAGGTAAGCACATCCGCCGGAATATTATTGACGAAGCCGCCATCGATCAGCGCCTGTCCGTTGCGGCAAATCGGAACCGAAAGCATAGGCAAGTTGATGCTTTCGAGAATCGCATCGACGGCGTCTCCCCGATCCCTGACAACCGCATGCCCAGTCACCAGATCAACCGTAACGGCGAGACACGGGACCGCCAATTGCTCCAGCTTCCAGTCCTGAATGTAGTCGCGAAGCATCTGTTCGAATTGGCCGCGCCGGTATGCGTACAGCAGATACCAGTAACCGCCGCTGGGAAGCTGACGGAAGATCCACGGGAGTTTGAGCGCCGCGCTGAACTTCTTGGCGAGATAATCGCCAATCCAGACCCGCGGAGTAGAGGATTCCTGTCATCGCACCAACGCTCGTGCCGACAACCACATCGGGAATGATGCCGTTGTTCTCGAGGGCTTTGAGCACACCTAAATGCGCCATCCCGCGGGCGGCCCCGCCGCCCAAAGCCACGCCGATGCGGACACCTCGCAAGTAATGGATCACGCGCTCGATACCGCCTGCATGCGCGTTACCCCAGGGATGCGAAAGCGGTGATTCGCAGATTTTGAATTCCCGTTTCGCGAACTCGTGGACCTCCGGTATTCCGGGCGCAACGCTGGTCCCCTCCTCAAGCACCCAAGCGATGGCAATCTTGTCGAGCCACCCTCGCGACGCAGGGTCCAGCGCGCGCAACCGTTCGATTGCGGCGCTGACCTCACTCGGCCGAATGAACACAAGAGCGCAATCGGCCGCTCGCAAGAGCACGGCCCAGTCGAGGTTCTGAGCAGCGGTGATATCAACTACGATTCGTTTGGCCTGGTTCCAGTCGCCAATCTGTCGGCGAATCTCCGCCACTTCCATGAGCCGATTGCCGTCCAATAGTGAACGGAACCGCACATCCGGCATTGACCGCCAGGAATCGGCATCGCTGAGAACGCAGACCGATTCTCCCACCTGTTGCAATCGCTCGATGATTTTTTGCGCGATGCTCCGCGTCCCTGGTGACTGGTGGATCATCGCGATCACCTTCGGTGACTGTCCGGCGACAGGCTCCAGGAATCGCCGCCGGAGGTTGCGGGCGTAGCTCTGTAACCACGGCCGGCGCAGCTCGGGGCACAGGAGCATCAACTCCATCGACTTCTCGTGATCCAGGCTTAAGATCGTCGAAGGTTCCACTGCGAAAATACGGAGGGGCAGTGATTCGCCAAGACCGCCGAGTATCATCCGTATTGCTCGCCGCGCTCGAACATCTGAAACAAGTGCTCCTCGCCACGCGAGTCCACGCGCACGGCTTTTACCCGGCCGCGGAGTATGAAGCAGATAGACGTGAGAGGATCGTCAAGCTGGTGAACGATCGCTGCAGCATCGTAGTTGGTAACGGTCGCGAGGCGGGCGATTTCACCAATTGTAGCGTCGCTGACACCATGAAAGTACTCTGATGTGTTTTGAGCAGATCAATAACTTCGTCGACCGGAGTGCTTTCATTGAATCTCAATGCCATGGTATTGGTTGCGTCTGATGCACGCAGAGTTTGCCGGTCGATCTCGTCTGTGTCACGAATTTCGTCGGTTACACGAGCACAGTAGTCCGTGCTGAGATGCTGCTCATCTCCCTGCCGTGCCTTCCAGACAGCGCGCGTTCCCGCCTGGGCAAAACATAAAACCTCTTCTTTCGCGATGACAATCTCGAAGCAGCCTCTCAGACGCCGCCCGATCATTTACAATCATGCACAACCCAGACTGCTGAGCGGTCAACACTTTGCTAAAGGAAGTGTGTGAATCGCCACCGCTATCACCGTCCGCGCGCTTTTGCGCGACTATCGGACCTTGGTCTTATCGACGCTGCTGATATTTCTTGATAGCATCCTCCAATGACCGCGTCGCCTTCTCCCGTTGCACCCAGCGACGAACATTGGTGATGCACCTACTGAGCTGGAAAGGAATCATGCGCCTTGTCACTGCCGCCGTAGGCACGTTCATCGGCGTGCTGGGCACGACGCTCCATGCGCAGGATCTCGAGCCGCGCGCTTACAGCAACTCGCCGATCGGTCTCAATTTCGTGATCGCCGGATACGGCTACGCATCGGGCACCGTGCTCACCGATCCGTCGCTACCGCTGGAGAACGTGAGCAACGAATCGCACGTCGGCGTCCTCGGTTTCGCCACGACCTTCGGCGCGTTTGGCCAGACCGGGCAGTTTGGCCTCATCGTGCCCTACGCATCGATCGCCGCGAAAGGTCTCGTCTTCGGTCTGCCACATGCGCGTTACGTCGACGGCTTTGCGGATACGGCATTCCGCCTTTCGATGAATTTCGTCGGCGCACCCGCGCTGACGGCGGCGGAGTTCAAGAACTACCACCAGGATTTCATCTTCGGCATGAGTCTGCGCGTTACCGCGCCGCTGAGTCAATACGACGGGGATAAGCTCGTGAACATCGGCACCAACCGCTGGTCGTTCAAACCCGAGATCGGATTCTCGAAAGCATTCGGGCCATGGACGGTTGAGCTCGCTCCTGGCGTCACTTTTTACACGGATAATGGCGATTTTTTGGCGGCAAGACGCGCGAGGTGGCGCCGCTTTACGCTGCGCAATCAGGCCTCAGCTACACCTTCGCGCCCGGCGGCTGGGTGGCGCTGAACGCTGGTTATTTCAAAGGCGGACGCACGACGGTCGATGAGGTCGAAAGCGACGTTGAACAGCAAGGCATTCGCTTCGGCGCGACGCTCGTGCTGCCGGTGAACCGTTATCAATCCGTGAAGCTCTACAGCATCAGCGGCTACAACGCGCATCGCGAGCACGACTTCAAGCCTTCGGCATCGCGTGGCAATACCGCTGGGGCGGCGGGTGCATGAGCCGCTCCAGCGAGTCGCTTGCCGGCGAAATTTGGCTCTGCGAGCGCGGGCATCGCTCGCCGCTCATTCGAGAAACCGCACGAGGCCCGTTTCGATTTCGTAGATCGCGCCGACCAGCTTCACTCGCCCTTCGGCCTGGCGCTCGCGGCCCTCCGGCGTTTCGAGAATCTGCCGCATGGTCCAGCGCACGTTGGCCTCGACGGCTTGCGCGAGCGATTGCCTCCGGGGTGAGTTGCGGATCGAGATCCTCCAGTCCGGGCAGGATGCATTCCACGCAGAAGCTGAATCCGCGAATGCTGCCGTGTGCCGCGCAGCCGCGTCTCGATCGCTGCGGCTACAGCGCCGCAATTCGTGTGGCCAAGCACGACGAAAAGCGGCGTGTGCAGATGCCGCCCCGCATATTGCAGACTCCCGCGATTTCCGGCGAGAGGACATTTCCCGCGACGCGGATGATGAACAACTCGCCGAGCCCGGCGTCGAAAATCAGCTCTGGCGGTACCCGCGAATCACTGCAACTCAGGATCGTCGCATAGGGATGCTGCCCCTTGGCGAGATCAGCGAGGATCTCCTTTTGCACCGTCGGAAATCTCGCCGTGCCGGCGACAAACCGCGCGTTCCCCGCTTTCAAGCGTTGCAGGGCGTCCTCGGCACTCCGTCCGGAATCGGGAATCGTGCTCATGCCGGCGGGCTCGTCGCTGCGCTCACTCCTAGCTCGCTCTACCGCCCGGGCGCAGGCCTCAGCCCTCGAGGACCGCGGCTTTGCCGCGGCTCCGCACGACTGGTTGATCGGTAATGATGACTGTCGTCCCCGGTGTGAGCGTGTCGTAAACCTTGGCCGCAAACTCGGGGTTGACGCGCAGGCGCGACGCGATCTTGTCGGCAGGAACGCTGCGGCCACTGCTCGTCACGGTCATCCACTTTCGCGCGGCCCGGCCGGGAGCCAGCGAGCTTTGCCGGTCGGTCGTGCCTTCGAGGAGCGAGTAGACATGATTCCCCAGCGAACCGCGGCCACTTACCTCCACCGGAGCGCGCCCGATGACATTGCCGTTTCGATAAACGTAGATCGCTTTATCGGCCGCGCTGACTACCATCGTGATCGGGCCGCTCGGGCTGCGTTCTGGCTTCCAGTCGTATTCATTGCTCGCGAGCGGACGCACCATTGCAGATGAGAGATCCTTCGGCGCCAGCAGTAGTCCGGGGCTCGAGGCGAGGTGCGGCACCGGGACCTTGCCATCGCCCACCACGACGGTCCCGCCCGCCGCCGTCACGCTGAAAAGCAACTGCGAGAAATCATACGGCATGCGGATGCAGCCGTGGCTGGCGGGGTAGCCGGGGAGATTCCCCGAGTGCATGCAGATGCCGGTGTCGGTGAGCCGCTGCATGTTGGGCATCGGCGCATTGTCGTACTTTTTCGAATAATACTCTCTACTCTTGCCGAGAATACTGAAGACGCCGCCCGGCGTGGAGTGTCCTTTCGAGCCAGTGCTCACGGTCGAGCGGCCGATGAGAATGCCGTTGCGATACACGTGCATGGTCTGCTCGGGAACGCTCACCAGCACCATGAGCGGACCGCTCGGAGAGAGCTGCGGTTTCCACCAATACTCGCCCGGCTTGAGTTGGCCGGTTGGTTTTCCGGTGGGCGTGCCTTTGGTATGAGACGACGGTTGTTGCATCGCCTGCACGGTGGTGAGCAGGGCGACGGAGAGAGCGAGGATTTTCAGGAATTTCATGAGATGATTAGAGACGTGAGCTGCGATTAGAGCAGAAAGCCCCGCATCCTCAATAAGACTTTCGTCCTATGCCGCAGCGGACCGTCGGCCGACGATCATCGGCACTTCCTTCTCGTATTTTTGACTGATCGAAATGACGCCTAACGGGGAGGCGCCGGTCTGTCTTCGAGTTTCAAAATCTCCGCCGGCACACCCAGCCAGACGGCTGCCTTGGCGCGGTCGCGAAATGCGCGCGCATCGATCGGCGTTTCCTTCATCAGACTTTCGTATAGGCGGGCAATGCCAAAACCGACCCAATCTTCGCTAAACAAGGCCGACTTCACCGGCGTGACCCCGGCGAATTGCTCGCACTCGCTTCCGGGCAAACTTAAAAACATGACTGGTGCGAACTGCCACCATCGTTAATCGACTCAAATCAACGAATCTCTTCGACGGCGGTGACGCTTTCTTCGATGGCACAGAGCCATTCACCAATCTCGTCCAGCAGACGATCATCCAGTACGCCTTGTGGTTGCCAGGCAATCAGATCATGAGCGGGATATTGCCACAGGTGAGCCGGCTCAGGGATAATCGTGGAAGCCGGCAAAGCTTCCGAATCATCAGTTGGATTGTCAGGCATAACGGCTATCTGCGAGCGTGCGCCGCGCGCCTGGCCGGGCGCACTCTCTCTTTCACCCTAATCTCTAGGCTTGCTTAAGGGCGTCTCGAACGGCAGCGATAAATTTTTCGTTATCCAGGGGCTTGATGAAAAAACCAGCGGCACCGGCCCGCATCACGGTGGCTTCGGCAGCGTGATCCTCATGACCCGTGATGAAAATCACACGAGTCTCGGGCGATCTCGCACATAGGTGTGCTAGTAATTCCATTCCCGTCATCCGTTCCATCCAGATATCCAGGACAACAAGTCGCACGTGATTTGTCGCCATTTCATTGAGAAAATCCTCTGGATCGCCAAAGGCACGTACCTTGAATCCCTCCAATTCGAGCAGGCGACTGATGGATTTGCGCATCGATGGATCGTCGTCAACGACATAGCATATCTCCTCGGAGGTAGTTGGAGAAGAGTCAGGCGCCGGCTTTGTTTCAGTTGTCTGGGTCATAGATGCGAAGAACGCTGCCGAATTAGACAGCGTCAGTCAGGCCAAATGGAAATGAGACTTTGGTCTTATGCCCTGCGATCGACGGCATCTTCGATCACGAATACCGATGGATCTGGCGCCATCATGTTTTCTTCTTTACCGGTAAAGTAAAATAGAAGCGCGCGCCGCCATCGGCGACATTCTCCGCCTGGATGTCACCGCCGTGAGATTCTACGATGGAGCGCACAATCGCCAATCCCATTCCCAGCCCCTGTTCCTTGGTGGTAAAGAACCGGTCGAACAAGCGTTCGTGCACTTCAGCGCGAATGCCTGTGCCATGATCGCGAACGCTCAAGCGCACTTCATTGTCGCCATTGCCAGCCGTGCTAATCTCTACCTTGCGTCTGTCCGGTGGTGTCTGCCGCATGGCATCAAGAGCATTACTGACCAGGGTTCACCAGGACCTGCTGAATCTGGACCGGATCTCCTTCGATCAGTGGCAGGTCCTTGGCCAGCGATGTTTCTACCTCGCAGGAATAGGCCACTGCATCAGGCCTGACGATATGCGCTACTTTAGTGACCAGCTCATTCAGATTAATTCGGCGCAGGGTAGGATCGCTTTTCTTAATTGTGTTACGCACGTTGCGGATGATATCGTGAGCGCGGCGCCCGTCTGCCTTCCACGTCGACAAGGATCTCGCGCAACGTTCCAGGGTCCTCCTTACCCTTGTCGATAGACCGCATTCCAGCATTCGCATTGCGTGATGATGGCCGAGAGCGGCTGATACAGTTCATGGGCGAAGTGAGGCAGTCATCTCACCGAGTAAGCTAACGCGGCTAAGCAGGTTAATTTGTCCGCGTTGCCGGTGTGCCTCGTCCTCCGCCTGCTTTCGCTTGGTGATATCGACCGAAACGCCTAGCAACCGCGTTAGTTCCCCTTTTTCGTCGGCAAGGCAACGAGCGCGTTCACCGATCCATCGGATGGCTCCGTCGCGCAGGGGGCCACGATACTCAAGTTCGTAATCGCCTTTGCGTAGCGATAGCCTTTTTGATCGCGGCATCGCGCGCGGCGCGATCGTCGGGATGCACACGCGCTTGAAAGTCTTCGTGTGTCGGCGCATCACCATCTAGTTGAAGTAGAGTGCGAACCTTGTCCGAGACCCACAACTCGTTGGTAACCGTGTCTAATTCCCACACACCGTGCTGCGCGGCTTCTGCCGCCAGCGCGACGCGTTCTTCGAATTGACGCAGCGTTGCTTCCTTCTTCAATAACTCAGTGATGTCCACGCAGGCCCCGACATAGCCGCGGAAATTCCCGCGCGGTCCATAACGCGGCGCTCCTTGATCGGTAATCCAACGATATTCTCCATCGGAGTTCTTCAGGCGATATTGCATGACGAATGGTTCGCGCGCATCGACGGCGGGGCGGTGGGTCTGAGAAATTTTCGCCAGGTCATCCGGATGGACGCCTTCCTTCCAGCCGTTACCAAGTTCCTGCTCCATGCTTCGCCCGGTAAACTCGAGCCAGGCTTTGTTGAAATAAGTGGAAGCTTGTCTTCGCCCGACACCCAGCATCAGGGACGGGCGCAGGCATCGGCCATGGTCTGAAAACGCGTTCTCGCTTTCAGTTAACGAAACGCTCCGCCCGGCGGCGTTTCACGAGATTGGCCAGCAAACCGGTGATCAAGCAGTGCTTGCAGAATGCAGATCGAAATACCGGCTGATGATCCACGCCCGGTAGCGATCCCAAAACCGTCGGCATCGCGGAACAAGACCGTGCTTCCGGGCGGCAGTAGTTTTCGTCGATCTTCCATCGCTGGAGCTCGCGCCAGTCGTAACGCGGAGGCAGACGCTCGATCATGGTTGGAGGAAAACTGGATGCCGGTTCGCCACGCAAAATGCGAATCGCGATCTGCGCAGCTGCCTTTCCGACGCGCTCGCTCTGGTAAAGACGCCCACCAACGATCCCTAAACCGAGTTGATGATCGAAGATGCCGTTAATCGGAGCGCGCGCCACGGCATGGAGCCGTTGCAGCGCCTCATCGCCGTTGATGGTTACACCTCCGGCATCGCGCAGCAGCAGGGAAAAAATGTAGGAATCTGGCGGCAACGTCGAGACCCGCTCCTGCATTTGCTTGAAGGAGAGATCGCTGAAGTAGGTGAAGTTAATCCGGCCTGCGAACGGCTCGGCTGCCTTTGAAACACGCCCTGCCAAAGACGTTCGAGCGGCGTTGCGCCCACTATGACCACGATATTTTTGTCGCGGGCGCGATTTGCAGCATGTCTTCAAGGAAGCCGGGAATTTCATATATCTGCCCGACGTAGGCTGCGTTCTTGTCCAACGCGCCCGGCGGCAGTAACCGGCGATCGGCTGAGGCGTAAAGGATGGGGGTTTCCGGAAAAAGACGGTCGCGATAGGTAGCCACGAAGATCGCGGCAGGGCGACCCGATCGGCACGACGAGGTCGGGTTGCCATTTAGCCTGGCGCTTTTGCAGATAATCAACAATCGCCTCCTGCATGTCGCGGTCGGGATAACGCGCCATGTCCAGCGAGACCTCGTCGAGATCGACGCGGTCACCCATCTTGCTCACCAATTCGGTCTCGAACGCCGTGGACTCGACCGTGAAAGGCGGCGCGGCGCTGCCAAAGGAATGGACAAGCAGAACCCGCTTCGGCTCATCAGCCGCCGCGTTTTTCACCCCGAGGAACGCCATTGCCGCAATCGCGACAAGGACGAGAGAATTGTGCGCGCCGCACTTTCCAGATGTCACATAACTGTAACGTGCAAGGCAATAGGTAGCTTTAACGCTACCCCCGTCGCAGCGCTCGCTCGCGGCGCCCTCGATACACAGAGACCGGCCGCCCAAGCGTGATTGTTCCAGTTCACGAAAGGCTGATGTGCCCTATCCTAACACGTCGGGACGGGCGGGAGAAGCACGCTTTGGAGTGAGATTAGACTTCCGTGCTACGAAAATTCGCTCGATGCGGCTCGCCCGCCATCATGTTGTCTTAATTACCGGCAAAGTAAAATGGAAGCGAGCGCCGCCATCGGCAACATTCTCCGCCGTCGATTTCACCGCCATGAGATTCCACGATGGAGCGCACAATTGCCAATCCCATTCCCAGCCCCTGTTCCTTGGTGGTAAAGAACCGGTCGAACAAGCGTTCGTGCACTTCAGCGCGAATGCCTGTGCCATGATCGCGAACGCTCAAGCGCACTTCATTGTCGCCATTGCCAGCCGTGCTAATCTCTACCTTGCGTCTGTCCGGTGGTGTCTGCCGCATGGCATCAAGAGCATTACTGACCAGGTTCACCAGGACCTGCTGAATCTGGACCGGATCTCCTTCGATCAGTGGCAGGTCCGTGGCCAGCGATGTTTCTACCTCGCAGGAATAGGCCACTGCATCAGGCCTGACGATATGCGCTACTTTAGCGACCAGCTCATTCAGATTAATCCGGCGCAGGGTAGGATGCGCTTTTCTTAATTGTGTTACGCACGTTGCGGATGATATCGTGCGCGCGGCGCCCGTCTGCCTCCACGTCGACCAGGATCTCGCGCAACGTTCCAGGGTCCTCCTTACCCTTGTCGATAGAGCGCATTCCAGCATTCGCATTGGTGATGATGGCCGAGAGCGGCTGGTTCAGTTCATGGGCGAGCGAGGCGGTCATCTCACCGAGCAAGCTAACCCGGCTAAGCAGGTTGATTTGTTCGCGATGACGGTGTGCCTCCTCGTGGGCTTCGCGCAGCGCTTGGTGTGACCGCTTTTCGTCCTCCAGCAGCACGCTTAGGAACATGAGAGGAGTACCCGTAACGATGAGAAACATCTGCAAGGCGAGCGCATTTTCCGCCGGACTCTGGAGCAGAAACGGACCACGTCCGTGCATCGCCCCCAAATCGCTTCAAAGGTGACCACCAGCATGGCCGCGCTGATTCCGCCCAGTCCGAAACGCAACGCCGCCCAGATTAGCAGCGGGATCGGCGCGTAGAGTAAAGCCGGCGAGGTGTCCGGTCCGGCCGGCACAATGGCAAAACATACGCGCCGACAATCATGATTCCCAATGCCAGCAAACTTCCCTCGAGCAGGCGCACCGTCTTCGTTCTACTTCCGCGACGCGACAAGCGCTCGGCGACGAGCAAAAGTGCCGGGACTAACACGACCGCAGTGACTCCGTTGGAAATTCCCAGGTTACGCCATTCAACCCAGTAATCAGTTCCGAAACCGTTGGAGATGGTAAAGGCCGCGCCCCAGAACGCCGTGCCGAAGGGAACGATGATCACGGCAATCAAGACGAAAACAATGGCGTCGCGCAGCGTAATTTTGTTTAAAGGCGACTTGATGAAAAGACGAATCCCGGCCGCGGCCAACACGTTTTGCACGGCATCGAAAGCCTCGCAGTGCAAAGCGTAAAGCACCGGCCAGTGCGCCTGCTGCGTGGCGACGAAATGAGCCAGGATTGTGGCGAGAGTGTACGCCCACCAGTGCCGCGTTGGCACCAACAGCAGAAATGACGACCAGAACAGCGTGCGGCGGAAAAGAAGAGAAACTTTGCTGTTGGGAAAGCAAAGGGCCCACGCAATCTCTGTCGCCACATAATAGGCGAGGCCAGTTAGGAAAACCTGGAGTACGATCCGGCCGCACGATTCAGCCTTTTTCTTCTCGGTGCTGCTCATTCGAATGAGTGAACCGCGACTGGCGGCGCGGCACCGCTAAACGAGTGGACAGTGAGAATACGCTTCGATTCCGCCGCTGACGCTTTATTCGTGAAGAGGAATGGGATTGCTGCACCTACCGCGGCGGCAGGGGAGAATTGCACGCGCTGTACGTTCCAGATGTCACGTAATCGTAACACTCCTCCCAGTGGCCGCTTTGCCGCTGCGCCCTTCGCAGCGCTGGCTGGCGGCGCCTCCCATACACAGAGACCGGCCGCCCAGGCATGATCGTTCCGGTTCACGAGAAGGCTGTGAATGAGCATCATGTGTAACACGCTGGGAGTCGAATGAAAAACGCGTTGTGGAAGTGGTATCGACTTTCGTTCTCCGGAAACTCGCTCAACGCGACTCGTCCCGTTACGACCAAACAGCGATGGAATTCCAGCCGTTGCTGGATCAGGTCGCCGGGAAGCCGGAGCAGGTCATGAACAATTAATCGCTGACAAAACCCGGAACATTGGGTCCAGCTTACATGCACGGGGCAATCGAGGAAATGTCAGAGAGCGTGCACGACGAAAGTCCAATAGCTTTTCGCCGGAGAACACTGCGATGATTCCACGCGTTGGACTACGATGGCGTCGGAAACCAACACTGCGCAGCGAAGCGGCGGGGCAAGCAATTACAATGACCTTCGTTCGCGACGAATTTCTAGACAAACGCACAGCTGAAGACGTATAAGGCCGAAAAGGGGAGTTGATAAACCATGAAAACAAAACATTCACTCATCCGTTTTTATGCGAAGCCGCGTCGGCCTTGCGGCAGACACTTCGTTCCGCTCATTGCTCTCGCGCTCCTGGCACTGCCGTCGCGTGCCCACGCCTCGTTTCTCCACGGTGAGACGCTCGATACAGTCGCGGGCGCCATTGCGTGGTTCGCGTTCATCCTCGTCCCGCCCGTCTTGATCGGGGCCTTCCTGCTGGTCCATATCCTCCCCGAAAAGGTTGCCGAAAAGCGGCACCATCCGCAGCTCGGGGCTATCAAGTGCCTGTGCCTGCTCTCGCTTTGCTTCGGCGGACTGCTCTGGCCACTCGCCTGGCTTTGGGCCTACTCGAAGCCAGTTTTCCACAAGATGGCGCACGGCACGGATGTCGATCTCTCGCACGAGCAGACGGGTGGGGAAAAATCCGCCACCAGTGAACTCCGAACAACTCCGCGCCCGCGTCGCAGAACTCGAAGCGGAGATTAAAGGAGGGAAGGCGTAATGGAAGTCATCCTGCTTGGCATCTACGGGTTCTTCGTCTGGCTCATTTTCTATAAATTCAAGTGGCTGCCCATGAACTTTACCGCCGCGTGCATTGTCATCACGCTGCCCATCGTGGCAATGATGGCTCTTTTCCTCCTTCTGAACATCGCCGCGCCCGCAACTGACGACGTGCGCGCGATGAATTATGTCATCCCGATCGTTCCGCGCATAACCGGTCAGGTGACCGAGGTGCCGATTGAACCAAACCGGCCGATCAAGAAAGGCGACGTGCTTTTCAAGATCGACCCGATACCCTTCGAGGCGGCGGTTAAAGCCGCCGAAGCCACGATACGCGGATTGCAGGATCAACTCAAAAACGCGACGGCCAAAAAAGCGGCATTGACTCCGCGGATCGATCTGGCGAAAAAGCGCGTCGAGCAATTCACGGCACTCGCCGCGACCGGGGCCGGGAAGCGGGCCGACCTCGAGCAGGCGCAAAGCGACCTCGGCAATCTTGAAAGCGAATTCCTCGCCGCCGACGCGACGGAAGCGCAGGCCGGGGCGCAGATTCTCAAGGCCGAAGCCGACCTGCGCGATAAGAAATTCGACCTCGAGGGCTGCGTCCACCTTGCTCCCTCGAACGGGCGCGTGGCCAACCTTTCCCTGCAACCCGGCGTACGCGCGACCCAGTTCGCGACAATGCCCGTGATGAGCTTCATCCAGGAGGACGATCCGTGGCTGCTGGCATTCTACCGGCAAAACGAACTGCGCTACGTCGAACCCGGCGACGAAGCGGAAATCTTTATGAAGGTGTATCCGGGCCGCATCATCAAGTGCAAGGTCGATTCCATCCTTTGGGCGACGGCACAAGGCCAGCTGCCAATCAACGGCAACCTCCCCAACACCGCGCCCATGTCGGCACCCGAACAGCGCATCGCAGTGCGACTGCTCACAGAAGGGAAGGATAAAGACGTCTTCCTCGCTGCTGGCGCCCGCGGTGGGGGAGCGATCTACACGAACGATATTACGGCGATCCAGATCCTCCGTCGCGTGATCGTCCGCATCGCGGCCAAGTTCGACTGGTTCGTCATCAAACACCTCTCCGCTCTCTTCGGCGGCCACTAAGGATCGAAACGATGAACGCTCGGCGCTGCACCCTGCTTCTTGTTACCGCCAGCAGCCTCGTGCTTGCCAGCTGCGCGATTAGGCAGCCGCCCGTTGGTGCTGACATCATGCCTGAGCGGACTCGCGCGAAGATCCCGGGAAGCTGGGCCGGCCCGCATCGCAGCGGCGACCGTGGTGCCGAACTGGATCCGCAATTTTGGCGATCCGGAGCTGACCGCGCTAGTTGCCGATGCCGTGGAGCGGAATCCCGATCTGAAAGCTGCCGCCGCCCGCGTGGAAGCATCGCGCGCTGCTGTGCGCGTTGCGGCATCATCACTCTACCCGCGGATCGCGATGAAGGGATTGGGCGAGCGCCAGGGACAGCGACTTAGCGGCGATCTCGGTCGCGACATTAATCCGCCGTCCTTCGGGAGCGGGGGAACGGAGGACAGCGGCGGCGCGGGACTCGACACCAGCATGGATTCAACGTCACAACGTTGGGTGTATGGGCTTCGCAGCCGGTGCCGCATGGGAGGCCGACGTGTGGGGGCGCATTCGCTCGAAAAAGCTGCCGCCAGGGCGGAAAGCTATGCGCTGGAAGCCGACTACGAATTTGCCCGGCAATCTCTGGCCGCTGCGGTGGCGCGCGCGTATTTCACTACGATCGAAGCCGGGCAACAGGAAGCGAACGCACAGGAAACGCTCGATATCTACCATGAGTATTCGAAACTCACCGACGAGCGCAAACAGCAGGGTTTTGCCAGTGACTTCGACGTGTCGCAAATTACATCGCGCACCGCCGCCGCCGAGGACGCGCTCTACGCCGCACAGGCAGCGCGGGCGCAGACAATTCGCGCTATTGAGGTCGTCACCAGTCGCTATCCTGCCGGCAGATTTGATGTGCGACGTTCTTTCCCCGGCCAACCGAGAAGCGTCCCCGCCGGTATTGCCCGCGCAAATCCTCGAACGCCGTCCGGACCTCATCGCCAGCGAGCGCCGCTTCGCCGCCGCTTTTCACAGGTGAACGAGGCGCGCACCGCCCGTCTGCCGCGCTTTGTGCTCAGCGCCACGAGCGGGCTCGGAACCGCGGACACTCGACGGAGTCGGCGCGCTCGATGCCCTCGTCTGGAGTTTCGCCGGTGGGATCACGCAACCGATTTTCTTTGGCGGTGAACTCAAGGCTGCGCAAGATATTCGCACCGCCGAGCAAAAAGCCGCGGCCGCGACTTACGTGGGCCACGCGTTGCGCGCGTTCCAGGAAGTGGAAGATGCACTCGCCGGTGATTACTATCTGCGCAAACGCGAAGGCGCGCTTGGCACCGTAGTTTCCAGCAGTGCTGAATCGGTGAAGTTCAGCAAAGAACAGCTCGAGCAGGGCCAGATCGACATGTTCACCGTCCTGCGTCTCGCCGGGGAAAATCTCGTAGCGAAAGTCCAACTCACTCAAATCCGCGCTTCCCGCCTTCGCGAACGTGTGAATCTGTATCTCGCTCTCGGCGGTGACTTCGAAGGAACGAGCGCGCTGGCAAAATAAGTTCCTCAAAATTGCGATAAGAACGCCAGTTAATGCGCACGATTACCAATGATTATCACGATGCGCAGATTTTGAATCTCGGTTCCGGCAGCGAACGCGGACCCTATCTGGTGACGCAAACCGGCGTCGCGCCACGCGATCGCGTTACCGAAGACACGTATGTTCGTGCTCCGCCCGGATGGATTCTGGGTCGATTTCAACGCCTACGCTTCGCAGGGCAAGCCTGAAGCCATGGACGAGATTGTCTTCTCAACCACGACGCAAGTAATGGAGACGTTTGGGAAATTGTTCGGCGCGCCTCGTGTTCTCGACCTGCCGGTTAATGAAGAGGGACTTAAGGCTTGGATCGAGCGCCAGGAGCATGGCGACCCGCTGGAGGCAGCTCGCGCGTGGGCCAAAGATTACAAGATCCGCCATCGGAAAGACCGAGGTCGTTAGGGCCGCTGTTCAAGAGGGCCGGAGGTTGCCGCCATGAATGCACCATCTCTCGCTCGACTGATTCCGGCTTTCAGTTGGTTGCGTGCCTACGAGCGAAGCTGGTTGCGGACGGATATTTTCGCCGGCATTACGCTCGCCGCATATCTGCTTCCCGCCGGTTTGGGAGACGCATCTCTGGCCAATCTGCCGCCCGAGGCTGGACTTTACGCCTGTCTGTTCGGTGGACTCGTCTTCTGGTTGTTTTGTAGTTCGCGGCACACAGTTGTCACTGTCACTTCTGCGATCTCGTTGCTCGTTGGTGCGTCCACTTGGCGAAATCGCAGGTGGCGATACCACGCGCTTTGGCGCACTCGCTGCGGGAACCGCTTTGCTTGTTGCATTCATCGCGTTCATCGCCTGGCTCGTCAAAGCAGGCGTCATTGTAAATTTCATTTCCGAAAGCGTGATGACCGGCTTCAAATGCGGCGTCGCCCTCTTTCTGGCCAGCACGCAACTGCCCAAGCTCTTCGGCTTTCACGGCGCGCATGGAGATTTTTGGGAGAACAGCGGCCATTTCTTCAAGCATCTGCACGAAACAAATCCTACATCGCTCCTTGTCGGAGGAACCGCGCTGGCTGTGCTCATTTTGGGAAAGATTTTCCTGAAAAACAAACCGGTAGCGCTGTTCGTAGTCATTGGTGGTATCGTGGCCGCTTCTGCACTCTCGTTAGGCGAGCGTGGCGTAAAGCTGCTCGGCAACATCCCGCAGGGATTGCCTCCGATCGGCCTGCCCGCCGTTTACTGGCACGATCTTAACGAACTGCTTCCGCTAGCCTTTGCTTGCTTTCTGCTCGGCGCTGTGGAAACCGCAGCCATCGGGCGAATGTTCACTGCCAAACACGGCGGACGGTTTAACGCCAATCAGGAATTTCTGGCGCTTGCGGCTTCAAACCTGGCCGCAGGACTCGGGCGCGGATTTCCGATCAGCGGCGGCATGTCGCAATCACTCGTCAACGAAGGGGGCGGTGCACGCACACCGCTGTCAGGCGCGCTCGCTGCAGGAATGATTTTAGTTGTCGTCCTCTTCTTCTCGCACCTGTTAAGCGCGTTGCCCCAGCCGGTATTAGCAGCTGTGGTGCTTGTCGCCGTTGCAAGTTTGTTCAAGCTCTCAACGTTGAAACAACTCTGGCGCGTGGACCGCGCTGAATTCGTCGTAGCAATGGCGGCCATTCTCGGTGTTCTCAGCTCGGGCCTGCTTCGCGGCGTGATGATCGGCGCAATCATTTCGCTGGTGCAACTGTTGCGAACAGCGTCCAGACCGCACGTGGCTTTTCTCGGGCGCATTCCAGGCACTCGCCGTTTCTCGGATCGCGAACGTCATCCAGACAACGAACTCATTTCCGGTGCCCTGATCTTTCGGCCGGAATCAGGTCTCAGTACTTCAACGTGGACCATGTCTGCGAGTCGATTCTGAAACGCGTGCACGCTGAACCGACGCCACCGAAGTTGGTTGTGCTCGATCTCTCCGCTGCGCCGCGCTTGACTTGCAAAGCGCTCACGCTCTTGCCGGCATGGCCGATGAATTGACCGCCGAGCGCATCCGGTTCCAAGCGGTCGAAGCACGCTCTTCCGTTCGTGACCGGCTCCGTAACGAGGGTGTGGATAGTAAATTGGGCGGCATCAATCGCTTCAAAAGTGTCGCAGACGCGATCGAAGATTTTCAGAAAACCTCCGATCAATAGCCATGAGAACATTAACACCGCGATGATCACTAACCTTTTAATCGGCTCGGGCCTGGTTGCGATAACTGTAATAATTCACGCCATGGGCCTCGGCATGGTGTTAAGCCACGTGTTGCACTCCAGCGCGCGGCCGGATACACGCTTCTGGCCAATTGCATGGCTGTTGATTCGCATCGCGTGGTTCCTGATTGTCATTCACTTCATTGAGATCGCCGTCTGGGCGCTGTTTTTCTGGTTGCATAAATGTCTGCCCGACCTCGAGTCGTCGTTCTATTTTTCCGGTGTTACCTACGCCACGATCGGTTACGGGGACTTGGGCATGCCACAAGAATGGCGACTATACGGGCCAGTGGAGGGATTGACTGGCATTCTGATGTGCGGGCCTCGACGGCATTCTTCTTCGTCATAGTGAGCAAAAATATTCTTCAACGCATGGACGATGTTGACCCAAATCTGACTGCGTGAAAATGCGATCTGATCCGGCGGGTTCGCCAAACCGAGAGCCACAGGAAAAAAGAGATGGGTTGAGCCTGTCACGGCTTTGCTGATGGCGCTCGCGACACTCAGCACGGCATGGTGCTCATATCAGTCAGCGGCCTTCACTCGAAGGAGTAATCGGCTGATGAATGAATTTAACTCCCTGGAGCGCCGTGCGAGTCTGCACACGATGCAAGGGATGCAGCAGGCGACGATTCACACCGCGATGTTCATGGAATTCCTGGCGGCGAAGCACGACGGCAACGAAAAGCTCGCGAACTTTTACGTCGAACGTTTTCCACCCGATGTGCGCAAGGCTTACGACGCATGGCTGGCGCAGAAGCCTTTTGAAAATCCGAAGGCCGATCCGCACCCTTTCGTGCCGAACCTTTACGAAGTGCGGGAACGCGCGAGGCCGCCGAGGCCAACGCTAAGGCTGCAAGCAGCCTGCAGGCATCGCGCAACGCCAGCAGCGTTTCCGGTCAATACCTCGCGAACACTGTTTTGTTTGCCACAGTGCTTTTCTTCGCCAGCGCCTCGGGAAAGTTCGAGCAGCGCAGAGTGCGTGTCGTCGCATTCGCTTTTGCTGTGGCGGTTTTCCTATTTGCCGTTGTGCGAATAACCATGCTCCCGCTGTGACTCGGCATACACACTGAGTCGAAAACCAAAACATGAAACTACACCTCTCTAACAACCCAGGCTTGTTGCACCTTCGTCGCCGCGCTCATCCTAACGATTGTCTCAGCTGCATCAGCTGCGCCAAATCCCGAGCGTGACGTGTTCTTTGGCGAGACACACGTCCATACCAGCTGGTCCTTCGACGCTTATACCTTCGGCAATACTTTAGCTGGCCCGGAGGATGCGTATAAGTATGCGCTCGGCCAACCAATCAAGCATCCGGCGGGTTATGAGGTCAAAATCACCAAGCCGCTTGATTTCATGGGCGTGACCGATCACGCCGAGTATGTCGGCACCGTACCACTCGCGAACGATCCCGCGTCTCCCATTAGCAAATTACCCATCGCTGAAAAACTGAAAGTGCGGGGACCGGAGGACATTCAGAAAGTCTATCATGTCATTGGAACTTCGCTTCTTAAAAACGAGCCAATTAAGGAACTCGTTAGTCCCGAGGTAGCTGGGAGCGTTTGGAAGGAAATCATCCGGATCGCCGACAAATACAACCAGCCAGGAAAGTTTACCACCTTCGTCGCTTACGAATGGAGTTCCACACCGAATAACCGGAATCTGCATCGTAATGTTATCTTCAAAGACTCGACTCACGTCCCCGCTGCGCCATTTAGTTCACTCGATTCGCAACATCCCGAAGACTTGTGGGCCTGGATGGATGCGCAGCGCAAGCAAGGCAACGAACTGTTGTGCATTTCGCACAACGCGAACCTAAGCGATGGCATCATGTTCCCGATCGAGGTGGATAACAAAGGCCGCCCGATCGACGCGGCCTGGGCGCAGGAGCGGGTCAACAACGAGCCTTTGACGGAGATCCATCAACTAAAAGGAACTTCGGAAACTAACCCGCAGCTTTCGCCTAACGACGAGTTCGCAAATTATGAGATTCTTAATTATCTGCTCGGCGGAGAGGATCGCGCGCCCAAGATTCACGGCAGTTACATCCGGGAAGCGTGGGAGAACGGTCTGGCGATGGAGGAAGGCCGCGGTTACAACCCTTACAAGATGGGCGTGGTCGGCGCGAGCGACTCTCATAATACCGCCTCGGGTTATGTTCAGTCGGACTATTTCGGTGGCCACGGCATGATGGACGCGACCGATAAGAATCGCTTGAGTGGCAAGAAGGAACTCGGTCTGGATGTCGCGCAGCTGAGCACGTCTGGCCTGGGAGGCGTGTGGGCCGAAGAAAACACGCGTGCATCGCTTTTTGATGCCATGAAACGCAAGGAAACCTTCGGCACCAGCGGAGTGCGCATCAAGGTGCGGTTTTGGCGGTTACGATCTGACCGCTGACATGCTGAATGATAAACAGTGGGTAAAGGCCGCCTATGCCAAAGGCGTGCCCATGGGCGGCGATCTACCGCCCGATCAGGCTGGAAAGCCGCCATCGTTTCTGGTCTGGGCAGTGAAGGATCCTGACGATGGTAATCTTGATCGAATTCAGATCATCAAAGGCTGGACGAAACAAGGTCAGATCTTTGAGAAGGTTTACGATGTCGCGTGGTCGGGCGATCGCAAGCCGGATCCGCAAACCGGCAAGGTGCCGCCAGTCGGCGATACCGTCGATATCAAGGACGCGAGTTACAAGAATACGATTGGCGCGACGGAGTTAAAGAAAGGCTGGACCGATCCTGAATTCGATCCGAGCCAGCACGCGTTCTACTATGCGCGTGTCATTCAAATCCCGACTCCCCGCTGGACAACCTATGACGCAAAGAAACTGGGCGTCCCGCCGCTGAGCAGTGTTCCGGCCTCTGTGCAGGAGCGGGCTTGGACGTCGCCCATCTGGTTTTCCCAACAAAGGATGCCGCTAAAAAAGCGGCTGCTGGGATGACGGTATCGCATGCTTAAGGAGCAAGGTGCCACCGCTTTGGACGACGCTGCGTTGAAGGCGTTGATTGTAGGGAAAACGCTCAAGATTCGAAACAATGTCACTAAACAGGAATACGAAATCCTTTACGGCACAGATGGGCGCCGCCTGATTACCAAGATCGACGGCAAGCAGCCGGAAGCCGGGGAGATGTGGGACGTCTGGGGCAGCGGTGAACCAGGATCGCCGGCGCCTTATGAGATCAAGGATGGACGGATCGTGACAACGCTGTCGGGAACTCCGTTCGAAGTTATGGTCTACAAAGTAGGCGACAAATACATGGCCGCGCGCAGCAACGAGTTCGGCTATGCAAACTACGAAGTTGAAGCAGCCGACTAACGATACGGACTTCAAGACTGAGGGAAAGTCACCATTCCTATATGAAAAAGGAATTTCAGTTCTTTACGGTGGCATTAGTCGTTGGGCTCGCGAGCCGCTTCTGCATTTTCTACTGATCGGAGCGGCCCTGTTTGTCATCTATCATTGGCTTAATCCAACTGCGGCTAACTCGGATACCTCGCGAAGAATTGAGCTGACTAACGATGACATTCGGCAGCTTGAAATAAGCTGGACTGCGCAGTGGCAGCGCCCACCGACGCCGGAAGAGATGCGCAACCTGGTGGAGGACAAGGTGCGCCAGGAAATCCTTTACCGTGAAGGACTGGCGCTCGGTCTGGATCGAGGCGATACGATCGTCAAACGTCGTTTGGCCCAGAAGATGGAATTTCTGGCCGACGATGTATCGGCGTTGCGCGATCCGTCGCTCGATGAATTAAAGAAATGGTACGCGAAAAACGGATCACAGTTTTCGCTGCCTTCGCGAATTACGTTCCGGCATCTTTACTTCTCACCGGACAAACGCGGCGCGCAGGCGCGTGATGCGGCCGCGAGCGCGCTGGCAAAACTGCCAGATAAATCGGCAGCTACGATCGACCTAACGACTTTGGGCGATCCATTCATGTTTCAAGACCACTACGGTGATCGCACACCCGACCAGGTAGCAAATGTGTTCGGCACAAAGTTTGCGGAAGAGTTGTTTAAGTTAAGCACCTGGTGAGTGGAACGGACCGGTCGAGTCCGGTCTCGGCTGGCATCTTGTTTGGGTGGATTCGATCACCCCGGGACGCACGCCTGAATTCGAAGAAGTTGATATATCGCAAATAAAATCGCAATGGCTTTCGGCGCAACGCGCAGAAACCAAGCGCGAACTCTTCGCGGCTATGAGAGCACGTTACGAGATCGTCCTTCCGCGTGGCCAACAATCGGTCGCCGATACGACTTCCTGGCACGGCACGCGATGAACGAGGCGATTCGACATCCGGCCTGGCGCTATCGATTACTTATAAATCTGTTTCTCGGTATCATCGCTTTCGCCTCAGCCGCGAATGCGCATGAATCGCGTCCCGCCTATCTCGAAATCGACGAGACAGCGCCCGGGCGTTACGATGTGATCTGGCGCACACCGCTCAACGCCGGAATGCGTCTCCCGATTGCATTGAAATTTTCCGAAGGCGTAAGCAATGTTACCGAGCCTGCGGTTCGCGAACTACCGGACTCACTGGTCGAGCGCCGCATCATCAAGGTAAGCGACAGTATAGCCGGGAAGCGGATCGATTTTGTCGGATTGCAAGCAACCATCACTGATGTGCTCGTCCGCGGTGCGGCTGCTCGACGGCAGCGAATCGACAGACAGTGGTGCGGCCCTCGAAAGCATGGGTGGAAATCACCGGCTCGCGAGGCCTCCTCGCGGTAGCCAGCAGTTACGCATTGCTCGGGGTGGAGCACATTCTATTCGGCGTCGATCATCTGCTGTTCGTGCTCGGGCTGCTTATTCTGGTTAAAGGATGGCGCAGACTCGTCGGAACCATCACCGCCTTTCACGGTCGCGCACAGCATTACACTCTGCAGCCGCCACGTTGGGATTCGTGCATGTCCCAAGCAAGCCGGTCGAGGCGACGATCGCGCTGAGCATCGTCTTTGTGGCTTGCGAGATCGTTCATCGGCGCCAGGGACGATCCGGTCTTACGGAAATGTGGCCGTGGGTAATAGCGTTCAGCTTTGGCCTTTGCACGGACTCGGCTTCGCGGGCGCGTTACGCGAAGTCGGCCTCCCGCAAAACGCCATCCCGCTCGCCCTTCTTTTCTTCAACGTCGGCGTCGAACTGGGCCAACTCCTCTTCATTGGCGTAGTCATGGCGGTAATCGCCGTGCAGTTCGCGCTGCCAAGAAGTTCAGTCGATGGAGCGCCGCACCGCAATCGGCTTTCGCATGGTGCGAGAACATTTCGGCTTACGCCATCGGCGCCGTCGCGGCCTTTTGGCTGATCGAACGAACCCTCAGTTTTGTTGCATGAATAAGCGCCTGGCACCTGCCTTGATTTCCTTCCATCCGAATCTGAAGTGGCAGCGCGTGCGAACTGCCATGCTG
>ERZ1370068.9095-contig-7899_pt1 | contig 41878 bp, 44 predicted proteins | sample MGYA00561227_ERZ1370068 | MGnify/ENA primary metagenome ERZ1370068 (study PRJEB38410, sample SAMEA6850437) | metagenome | study: Metagenomic assessment of the ecological functions of the soil: analysis of the soil microbiota associated with the... | reverse complement strand
TTGCTAATTTATTGTTGGTTCAATGTTAGGGAAGGAAAGAGTTGTTTGTTGTAACATCTTCTGACCAGGAAAAGAGTTTCTTGTCTCTGCTGAAAAGTTAACTTCTATGGTGGTTTGTCGTGATCGATCGCCCCTAGTTGGTGAAAAGTGAATTCTGCAGATTGGTGTGTAATGTGGTTGTCTGGGTTTATAGACTTGGGTGCTGGTCTTTTGTGGTTCTTGTCCTTCCTCCATTCATATTTTTTGATATCTTCTTATAGTATCTTTAGATAATCGTTTGATCTTTTCTTGAGTTTGGTTTCCGTTAATTTTTTGTGGTTGTTCGTAACTCTTATGGTAAAAGAATGTCCCAATAAAAGATCAGTGATTTATGGTTGTAATTTGAAGGTTTGTGCCCAGCGAAATAACCATGGTTGGATAACATGATTTATGGCTTGGTGCGTATGCGGTGATGATTCGTGGTCTCGCGCTTAGTAAAAGAGTTAAAATAGAGAAGATCGTTCAGGTCTGCAGACGTTTTTGACTTTGATTTGATCATGTGTTGCTGTTCTGATGTTAGATTGGTTAAAGTTGTCTGGAAGAGTTAACATGATGTCTGTTCACAGTAATAATTTTTTGTGTTTTTATACTTAGAGGTGTTTCTCAGACAAAGAAAGTTAGAGACATTCTCTTCTGATCTGGGATGCTCAGTTGTCGTGGTTGAAAAAGTGAACAATCGGTCGTGTTAACTGGGAAGTTGAGTTCAACAGATCCCAGCTGTGGGTTTACGCTGATGACTGATCGCAACTGGTAATAATAACGAAGCGATGTGAAGAAGGCAGAGAGAAAGTTCGGAGAGTAGATCGCGCCGATCCATCCGCTTCGGCAAATGATCGAAGAGTCTGGTGGTGATCGCAGGTTGTCTTATGCTATGCGCGGAGCGAGAAAGATCGCGATGACACGTTGTTCAGACACTGGTACGTATATCTTAATGGTTTATCATTTATCGTGAAAATAGAGACTTTGAAAATGAGTGAAATGAGGTTTCAACTATTAAAGATCGCGTCTCTTGATCCTTAGAGGTGTTCGCTTGGTTGTTTCTTAACATCGTAATCTTCAATTGAAAATAATGCTTGCCGCTGGTGTTTTGTAAATAATGATGTTTCATCGCGTGAGATCGCCCAGATCTTCCATGGTTTCACGCCCAAACATGGAAAGGCAGTCGTTAGAAAGAGTAACATTGTATGGTTGGTGTTTTGTCAGTTAGCGTTGTTGGGCGTAATCTATGTGAGTTCCATCTCGACTTCTTCTTGTTTAGACACTTCCAGTCTTCTTGTGTATAAAGGTATGGTGAAAAGACACGCCGACTCCGTGGTGTGGCATGAGTTAAAACGCTTACACCTTCCATCAGGAACCTTTAGTCGTGAGTCAGAAAAACCCCGCTGAGAGTTGAAGAACTCATAATAGGTTGTTGCTTCGCCAATGAGACTGAAAGCGTTCTGGATGATCATCGATGGTGGTTGGGTGAGAGTGGCAGGAGTGCTTCGTGTTTCTTTGAGATATAACGAATAACAGGTGGAGTAAGTCTGTTTGACATTCCAGGATGTTCATCAGAGGTCGCGTACATCGGATTCAGACAGATTGGGTCAGATGTGCTGTGATATCATCCGCACCGATCGTTTGAGTTGGTGGTTCCCCGGTTCGTAAGAATATGTTCTCAATAAAGCGTAACCAGAAGTGTTGGTTTCAGTAGATTCAGCTTCGCGATATGCCTAAAGCCGTGGATCAGGCGAACGCCAGGTAAGGTGAGACTTGACTCATCTGGCAGTGATGTTAATTCCGTTGGTTCGTCTTCGATCACTGGGCGAAGCTTTTGAGACTTCTCACTATCAACAAGATGGAGTTCAGCTTCCCACTTTGAAGTGATGGATGTCTTCAATTCGGAGTTTGTGATCGAACAATGAAAGGTGTATAACGTGGGATCCGTGTCGTCGAGATCTGTCCCAAGCCCGAGGTGTCGCTGAGATCGCGTAAAACCATCCCAGCATGGTAGAGCTGAGCAAAAAGGTGGAGCCGCATACGCCCCAGCCAATAATACGTGATTATGTGGAAAGCTTCACTGTCTGCTATTTCTTAAGCTGATCTCCTCGATCAGTGCGTGATCTGATGTCGCGTGGCTACCTGGATCGATATCTCTGGTCTCGGTCGAATGCAATGAGGCGGTGGCGGTCTTCCACCGTGGTGGGTGCACGGTGATGTGCTGTAGCTGTAACTGCGGCAGCGCCATAACATCGCCGCGAGATGAGCAAAAGTTCACTTATGATGGTGGTAGATCGTCGAGCTGGCCGCTGGGGGTAGCTTCAGCCTGATGGTCCCGGCGACCGCGTTCTGCAGCAGACCATCAGGAGTCGCCAGTGGCGAGCGGTTCATGTCGGTGGTCTCAGAGCGTGAGTACCCATCGAGTATGTGAGATCGGTGCTGATCCATTGCGGTATAACCGGCACACCCCGCTGTTCGCACGCGCTCGCGAACGGGCCCGGGCGGCGTCGCGGTCGGGGTCGAGAGTTCCTGAGGTGTCGAGCGCGCGGTCTGAACGCCGCGGCAAGAACTGATCGTCAGCGATCTGCTTGCGGGCTGGTGAGGCGCGGCGGGTGCTGCGCGAGGGGCGGGCGCGGGTGAAGCGGCTGGGCGCGGTGGTACCCGAGATCGTGGTGGTCGACCCGCCGCGCGCCGCTCCACCCGCGCGTGGTGGCGCATCGCCGAGCCACACTCCGGCGCGTGGTGTCGTGCAACCCCGGGCGACGCCGGGTTCGCGACTAGCGCGAGGTTCTGGCGCCTTCACCCCTCGCCGAGGTCCACCTGTTCGACATAGTTCTCGCACACCCCGCGCACATCGAGTGCGTGGCGAGTACCGCGCGCGTGACCGCCCGCCGGGGCCGGGCTGCCACACTTGACAACCGCTTCAAAGATCTCGGGCCTCTGGGCTGTGTTACCCTTCGGCCCATGAACGCCCGGCCCTGATCGCCATCTCCCGGCGCGGGCTGGGTCTTGCACCCGCACGCGCGAATCGGTGGACGCAGGGCAGCTTCAAGGTCCACTGGTTCGACGAGCCGCTCGGGGCCGAGACCTCGCGATCACCCTGGGGTACGACAAAGCCTGGCGGTCATGGCCCGCAGCCAGCGCCTGACCCCGACTCCCAACGGCGGAGCTGATCGAGGCGAGGGGGAATGCCGACCTGCTGGTGGAGCTGCACCGACTTCTAGCTGCGCGGTTTCACCTCCACCCGCACGTTCCAGGGACGGACCATCAAACGGGCGTCACCGTTTCTGACACTCCATCACGTGTGCTTCCGACAGGACGACGGGCGGCGAGTGGAGTGTCCTACGTGCCCCGCCGGGTCCGCATCTACGTCATGGACTCCAGCTCATCACCATGTTCGATCTCATCTGCCGGAGTCGGTGGACCAGGGCGCGTTCCGGAGCCGCGACATCAACCCGCTGGCGCTGGGGCCCGCGCGACACCATGTTTCCTTCACGCTCCACCGCGCTTAGTGCGGCCGGGAGCGGTAATCCATCCGCTTTCAGCGGAGTTTCAGACCGCCCGCAAGCCGCCGCTCAGCGTCGACGATCAGGACCATCGTTCATCTTGTGGATCGGCCCCCAGGGCCGCCGCTGCCAGCCTGGTCGAGCCGGTGGGGCTGCGCGCCGAGCGCGCCCCGCCTGGGCAGCCCTGGGACTAAGGGCGGCTCCGTAACCCGCGACTCTCCCAAGCCCCGGGGCTGAGCGGTCTGGCTCTGAACACCCATCCCGGAACGTCAGGCTCCGCGCCCGGCGGGCTGAGCCATTCGAGCAGGAGCCGCACTCTGTGCCGGTAAGCCTCGCGTGGCTGTAGCGGCAAAGGGATCGTGACCGGCGCCCAGGCGGTGCTGGTGATGTCGTGAGATGCACCCACGGCATCCTGCCCATGAAGGTTTGAGAAGATCGCGGCCTGGCATCAGCCGGTAGCCTTCCCGCATTCCGGACGAGTTCAGGATGTCGGCGGTGTCGCTGCGCATCTCCGGCGCGTAGTCAGTCCTGACAGCGGCATAAAAATACACCTGCTCGCCGCTCGCTTCGGCCGCGGCGCAGCGAGCTCACTGGCTAGCGCTTCGTCGCCGGTAAAGAGCCCGGCCGCGAGGTGCTCTGAGAGTGCGAGCGTGATCGCGCTTATCAACGGGCGAGAGATCACGCCACGGAGCGAACTGGCGTTGTGCAGCCAGCGCGTCGGCGGAGCAGCGCAGCCGGCCTCATGTCGGTGTTCGTAGGAATCTCGATCGTGACCGTCCATGTCTGCACCACGTTCCGGGCTTGAGCGCGCCCGCCCGGCATGTTTCTGGCGGAAGAATGGTGCCTAATACGCGGAACGGCAGGTCGAGGTCGGGCAGCGCTGAGAAGACTCCTGCGCACCGCGGCCGCCCCCGCTATGTCAGAGTTTTTATCCGGTGCATGTTCTCGTGCGCGCGTGGTTGATCGAGATGCCGGTGTCGAACGTGACGCCTGCCGATCAGCACGACGTGGCCTGCCGGGCGCAGGTTGCCGCCAAACAAGGCGCTGGGCGATCGAGCACGATGGCATCGCGGCGGGTATCGCCAAAGCATGGCCGACCGCGAGCAATGGCGGTTCCATGCTGTGAGGCGCTCGAGCGCGGCACGCCCAGCACCTCGACGCGGGCGCTGCGTGACGCCCCGGATCTCGCGCGCGCGGGCGCGGCGAGAGCCGCTCGGGCACGAGATCCTGGTTGGCAGTGGTGCCGATCAGGGTCGCGCGCCAGGCATCGCCAGCGTCTGGCCCCACCGGGCGTGCCGCGCCTGACGCTGGCGCCAGCGTACGCGCGCGGAAAGCGTGGCGTCGCGCTCCAGCACTTTCTGATCTGCCGCAGCGCCGGCGTGCCGGCATCGCGCTGGAAAGAGTGCGTGAAGCGGTGTAGTGACTCCGAGAATCGAGCCTCGGCGCGCATCGCCCGTGCGGCCCAAAGCCGGATCGCCGCCGCGCCGGCGCTGCGCCACCGTGGCCAGCGTTCCGGGGCGCCGAGTGCGGCAAGGCGCGCCGTGCGGGCTGGGTGAGCGTTGCAGCAGGCGCGACGCGCCCGCGTCCAGATTGCGCGCGCGTCTGAGACCGATCAGGATCACGCGCTGGCGCGCACGCCGCGCGGATAGAGCACCAGCGCGTCTCGAGAAAGCGCCTGGTAAGCCGCCGCTGCGAAAGAAGTGAAGCGGATCGTGGCCCCCGCAGTGGTGCGGTTCACGGCCGCCAGGTTCGGTGATGGCGCTGTACTAGCCGCCTGAGGATCCTGAGCGCGAGCGCGCCTGGCCGCTGGCAGGACGACGTCTCCAGCGCCTCATAAAGCAACACGTCTATTCTACCCTCCTGGTCGCAAGTCGCCGCCGGATGCGGGCAATCCCGGCCGTTTCGCCTCGAAACGGGTGCGTCTCCGCAGCTTGCAGTATCCGTGAACGAATCGTCGGTTGGCGCGATATCACCTTGTGTTGTCGCGCTCACGCTCGACGCCCGGTTTCGGCCCGTACTTCCCGCTTGAAACGCGGGCGGTTCGCGGGTTTGTCCAGGTCTGATGGGCTGGTAGCATTTCTTCGTCAGGCAGCGTTTGCAAAGTCCTTCGCGCCAATGGACGCAGCGTGGAAACACTGGCGGCCATGGGATGCCCCCGGCAGAGGTCAGCGTTGTGCCGGCGGACGCCGGCGTACGAAGGGAGTGATTGCGATGCGCAAGACCCTGCGGAGTGACATGCCTCGTCCTGGCTCGCGGTCGCGCGATGATCGCAGGCTGTGGCGCCAGCAAGGCCAGCGAGCAGGCGATGGAATCGAGCAAAGCGACAGCCTGCTGGCCGCCAACTCAGCTGCCGAGCCGGCCTCCGGCAACATCACGCCAGCCAGACCGAGTAACCAGCAGCCCGGGCAGCCGAAGCCGGCCCAGGAGGCCCCTCGGCCCCGGCGCCCCAGCCGAGGTCTGGGCTGCACGCCGCACCGCCGCGCAGCGCCGCTCCCAAAAGCCTCGGCGCCCGATCAGCCACCGGCGTGACGGGTCCCGGAGGGCACGCCTGATCAGCTGCGGCGGTGGACGCCGAGAATCACCTCCGAGACGGCGCAGCCCGGCGTGACACCGTGGACCGGCGTGGTCAGGAGCCGGTCGTCATCGGCACCGCGCGCCGATCCCGGCCGGCAGCGTCGTGCACGGCGTCATCACCGGGCAGCCTCGCGGCCGGGGAAAGCTGGCGACTGCGCTGACCCTGGCGCTCGCGGTCAAGTCCATCACCGTCGGCTCGACCGAGCACTGCGGTCCCGGGCCGGCACCGGACGGCACTCATCGCCGGCCTCGCCGCGCAGCTATCGTGAACCTGGCCGGGATCGCGGCCGCAGCGCGCCGCGGGCTTGTAGCAGCCCTGGATCCGGCAAGGGCGGTCGGCGGCGGCGCAGGGAGCGTTGATCCGGTGGCCTGCTCGGCTGCCGGCAGCCGCGACCGGTGTCGTGGCTAAGTCCAAGGGCTGACCAGGTGGTGGGTCAGCCCGTGACCGAGCTGACGTTCACCGTGAGCCAGGTCGGTCGTCGAATGTGGCTCGGACAGACGTCATGCAGTAAGCAGTGCCCCGCGGCCGGCCTCCGGCTCCGCCCGCTATCGTTGGCCATTCGGGTCCAGACTGGCTAGTCCCGTTGCAGGCCTGTTCCGGTCGACGGTCGCCTGCTCCCGCGGGTATTGCACTCATGGCCCCGGAAGCCAGCCTGGCCGCCCGTTGCGCCGCACGACGGCTACGCCTCCAGTCCGGTGCGGCATGCGCGCTGCACCGTAGCGTCATGCGCAGCACGCCCACGCCCTGGATCACTTGCCGCGCCCGGCTCGTTGCCGGCCGCGATGGGAGGCCTCCGACGAAACCGCCGTACTCGTCTCGCCTCGCATTCGCCGTTCTCGCTTCGCTTGATCGCGCTGCTCGCCGGATGCTCGACCCGGGGACCGCTGAGCAGCCGGCCCACCGGATCCGGCACGACCAGGGGTGAGCTGCCGAGAACGGGCCGAAGTGGCCGCGTACCGCTCGCCGCCCAGTCCCTCCTACGTGACGACGACAGTCCCCGGAGTCGTCCGGCTCCAGACCTCCATGCCGGCGGCCACACCGCGCCCTGGCCGGCCTCTGCCCGAGAGCGAGCCCCGCCGCCGCCGTCCGACCGCTCAACCTTCTGGCGGCACGATCCGGCGGCATCGACCGCCGGTTCGAGTTCCGCGCCTTCGCCGACACCGACAGCATTACCGGCCGGCCCACCACCCGGCGATCGTCACCGTGCATCAAGCGACATATCCTCGGCACGCTCAACCTGCTGGTCGACGACGAGGTCCCCAGGGTAGCCCGCCCCTCGGCGCACGTCGATCCACAAGCCGCTCGTCGACCACGCCAGGTGCGCCGCGACGCTGACCCAAGTCGCGTGCCGCGTGCCGGACGCGCACGTCGGGCCGTCGATGCAGCGCCTGTGCGGGTGGTCGCGATCCTCGGGCGTGCGAGATCACCGCGCCGCGTGACGCCACAGTGACCGCATCGAGAGCACTGCGGGGATCCGAGCGGCGCCCTCGACACGACACGATCACCGAGCCGCTGAAAGTCATTCTTCCGGCTGCGCCGGATCATCCAGCCGGATCCGCACGCCGACGTCACGCTTCACCGCCACCACGCTGCGCGACGCGACGACGTGAATTGCTGCGCTCTGCCATCGCGCGATCGCCGCGCTGCCGCTCCACAACAACGGCGACAACGCACCTGCACCATCCACGTTCCGCGTTCCCGACCGACGACCGGTCTCCACCACGTCGGCGTGAACGCGCTCTCCAACGGCACTCCTTGTTCGACGACCGTGGCGCCCCACGACTCCCAGGTCCTGGATCGAGCACCCTTCATCGTCCACCCCTGCTCTCGCCGCCGGCACCCTGATCGTGAGTAGCCGCAACCAGGCGCTAAACAACCCCGGGCGGCTGGTCCCCAACGACCGGCCCGCCCCATCTCTTTCAGCCGCAGACAACTTGCCAGAGAGAACAAGCGCCGGCACGCGGCGGGCGGGAAACGGGGGCGCCGCAGGGAGCTCAGTTCCGCAGCCAGTATCGCGGTGGTGGGAAACGGGGGCGCTGCAGGAGACGCCTCAGGCTCGCGTAGCCAGATGGCGGAGCGAGCCGGGGACCCAGCAGAGGCGGCGCCCGGAAGGCGCCGCCCCCAGTACCTGAAAGCCTTCGTCGCCCGCCTGCCTGATCGGTGGTTCCGTTTCCTCCGATCATCCGAAGCAACTCGGCGGACTGAACAATCGCCCACTTCATTCGCTTGACATCGCTGCAGGGCTTCCGGCGGTTTCCTGGCCGCGCTTCCTCCCGCCGCCCGAGAATGCCTGAGGAACAGGATCCGCGGTGAGCGCGATGTCGGCGCCCATGGGGCCTGTGGTGGCGGTCAGCGCCACCGTCCACGAGGTCGACTGTGAGCGTCGTGCTCTGGATACTGATGCGCCTCGACTCAGGCGGATGATCGTTTCCGAGCTCGAGCCAAAGCCGCGAGAAGCGCACTCCGACCTGGCTGCCGCCCCTCGTCGTGCGCCGCCCCCGTCGCCGCTGCCGTTTAAGACCACCACAGGAACCGTGCGCCCTCCGAGCCCATCACTGGCCCGCCAGAAGCAGGCTGGACCAGCCTGTTTGTCGCGGGACTCTTGCGCAGGCGCAAGCATCCGCGCCTGGCTTCTGAGCAGGCCGGGAAGGAGCTGCGGTGCATGAGGTAAGCTTGTATCCGTCTGACCAGGACCAGACGCACGGCATCACTCGTCGCCAGTCCTCCATGGCCGGCGCGGCGGTCTGCTCAGCGCCTTCGCGCCCAGCGCGGTGTGTGGATATGATGGTGCCCGAGTGTCCCCACCGCCTGCAGCCGCGTTGCGTGTCCGCCCACGGAGTGCTGCAGCCCAGCATCTCAGCTGCTTGCCGGCCGGTGCTTCGAGATCTCGCGGCGACCAGCTCAGGCCGCCGTCTTCTTCGGTCTTGAGCACCGACCCGGTGGCGCTGGAACTCCTACCTGCATAACTCGGCCAGCCAGCATCGTCTCGGGAAATGGAGCCTGCAAGACCGTGAGCGTGACGCCGAGATTGCCGATTCTGCCGTAGTCACCTGGCTGGCCGCTGGACGTCGTGACGCGTAATCGGGGGCCGCGCCCCGGCCCGACCGCCCAGGCGGCAAGAGTTAAGCAGCCGCGGCGCACCGCCTGGAGCGTGGCGCTCGCAGACCGAGTGGCGCAGATCCGGCTCGCGTACGTCACGCCCGCGTCGATCGTGCCCTCCCAGGATGTCGCCGCAAGCGTCGCCGACCGCCCAGCCCCTCAGCGCGCCGGCGAAGGCGACGCCGCGGAGCGTGATCGCGGTGAGAATCAGCCTTCGGTCCAGCGGGTGCCCGCCGTCTCACCGCGAAATGTGCGCGCGACGTTGTTCTGGATCGCGTGCCGGCCGACTCATGAAGCTGGTGTCGCGTGGTTACGAACTGAAATCGCGCGTTCAGGTTCTCCGCCGATGGTCACGGCAAGATCGCGTCCAGTGTGCCGCGCCGTGATCGCTGGTCTGGAGAATGGTTTGCCCGCGTTGCCGACCGCGAAGCCGGTGTCGCGGTCGGCGAAGAACACGCCGTTCAGGTTCGCCGGTGGGCTTGCTGGTCTGCGCGCGCCAGGTCATCTCCCGGCGTCGGTGGTGTGCACGACCATTCCGCCGTCACCCACCGCCCAGCCTTCGCGCCCGTCGGCGCTGGAAGAACACCGCGTTCAGGTTCCGCGCCGGTGCTTGCTGGTCTGGACGATCCAGCCCGAATCGGGGAACACCGCGGATCGCTGGCGCTGTCCCCCTGCTTCCCGACCGGTCTGGGCGTAGACCCAGGCGCACGCCGTCCCCCATCGCCGGTCACCTCGGCCGGTCGAGGTGACCGATGAACGACTGAGCGTTACCGCTGCTCCAGTGAACCCGGCGCCCGCGACCGGCTGGTTGAGGGTGTCGTAGGCCACCGGCTTGAACTGGCGGGTATGCGCCCTACCCGAATCGTGTCGGCGGCCGGGGTCATGACCACGGCCGAGCAGCGGCGGCAGGATGACCGGGCGACACCGGATTGGTGCCCGAGCAGTCGCAGCCCCCGATCGGCGCCAGCGCGGCGAGGACCAGCAGGATACGGGCGGGAAGCCACGGCGGCGGGGCGGGACTCGATCACGGCGGAGGGATGCACGGATACCATCGTAAGAGAGAGTGGGGTGGGATGTCATCGGTCGCGCCAGCTTCCCGGAGCGTTCAGACACGCCCGAAACGCGGTGCACTCCGCACGAAACGGTGCAAGACGCGGGGCCTTCGCGCGCAGCCATGCCCTTGCGTGACTCTGAGCACCCCGAAGACCCGAGCCGTACCTGAACGCCCAGAGCCCCAGGACCCAGAGCCCCCGCGAGCTCCCGCGGTCCCCTGGCGGGCGGGCGTCTGAGGCCCGGCAGTGCCGGAACGCACCGCCGCCCGGGCGATATTCGGCCACCCGCATGCGCGAAGACGGCCCCGGCATGGCTTAGTCGGCGGGGGTACCTCGTCCCCGCTTCCGAGGCCTTGCCCCAGCTCCGCGCAGGCCCGGCCACCGGGCCCGAGCCACCGAACGGACGAGGAAGCCCATGCTGGAAGTTCGCGACGTCCTCAAGAGCTACGACGGCCGCGCGGTGGTCAACCGCGTGTCCTTCGAGGTCCAGGCGCGGGCGAGATCTTCGCGCTGCTCGGTCCCAACGGGGCCGGCAAGACCACGCTGATCCGCATGATCACCGACATCCTGCGCCCCGACAGCGGCACGATCCTGGCCTCGACGGGCCGTGCGGTCGCGACCGCGCCCGCAACGGAGATCGCCTACCTGCCCGAAGAGCGCGGCCTCTACCGCCGCCCCAAGGCGGTCGAGACCCTGGCCTACTACGGCGAGCTCAAGGGCATGACCGCGCGCCGCGCGCGCGCGAGTCGGCGTCATGGCGCTGCTCGAGCGCGTCGAGCTGAGAGAGTGGGCCCTGAAGCCGATCCAGACGCTGTCCAAGGGCATGCAGCAGAAGGTGCAGCTGTGCACCGCGCTGATCGGCGACCCGCGGCTGCTGATCCTCGATGAGCCCTTCACCGGCTCGACCCGCTCAACGTCCAGATGTTCGAGGACGCTGCTCACCGAGCGCCGGCCGCGGGCGCCACGGTGCTGCTCTCCACCCACCAGATGAACAAGCGTCGAGCAGCTCTGCGACCGGGCGCTCATGATCAACCGCGGGCACATGGTGCTCTACGGCTCCGGTGCGGGACATCCGGCGCCGCTATTCCGACCACGCGGTCACCCTCCGCACCACGAGCCCGCCTCGACACGGTGCCGGGGGTCAAGTCGATCGTGGCCAACAACGGCGAGGCGACGCTGTTGCTCGAAAGCGCGACCACGCCCCAGACGGTGCTGCGGGCATTGCTCGACCGCGGAGTCGAGGTCGAATCGTTCTCGCTCGCGAGCCTGCCGCTCGAAGACATCTTCGTGAAGGTGGTGCGCGAGGGCCTGGGGCTCGATCAGGGACAGAGCGGGCGCCCTGGAGCCGGAGCCCGAGATGGCGGGCGGAGGCGGGCGATGAAGATCTCCTGGTCCCGCATCGCCACCATCGCGCGCCGCGAGTTCCTGACCACGGTTCGGCGCAAGGCGTTCACTCTTCACCGTGATCGGCACCCCGGCCTACTTCGCATTCGTCATGTGGATCTCCTCGGCCGGCGAGCTGAAGGAGCGCAGCCAGGTGCTGAAGGAGCTGTCCACCGTCGGGGTGGTGGATTCCTCGGGGTTGTTCCGGGACGCCCAGACGGAGTTCCGCACCGAGGTGAGCAGCGGAGTCGGGCAACATGTTCGCCAGGAGTGCCCCGGGCGGGCTGGTTCCCGCCACCGTGTTTCGCACCCAGATCCGATCGTTCCCGGACTTCGCGAGCGGGCGACGCGGCGCTCCGGGCGCGCGAGATCAGCCAGCTGGTGGTCGTCTCCGCCGACTACCTCGAGACCGGCAAGTGCGCCGCTACGCCCGCACCAGCAGCCTGTTCTCTCCGCCGACCGGCGCGCGGTGGCTTCGTGGCTCGCCAACGGGTTGGTGCGCGGACGGGTGGATTCGCACGCTCGCCGCGCGCGTGTCGCGGCCGGCCGAGAAGGAGCAGCTCTTTACGCTTGGCAAGGACGGCGCACTTCGAGCTCAGCGACGACCGCCGCGAGATGCTGGACTTCATGGTGCCGTTCATGTTCGCCATGCTGCTTGGGGTATCGATCGTGCTCGGGGGCCAGTACCCGCTGCAGGGCGTGGCCGAGGAGAAGGAATCGCCATCCTCGAATCCCTGCTCGTGCACGCGTGAGCCCGGAGGAGCTGATGGCCGGCAAGCTGTTCCGGCCTCGGCGCGGCCGGGCTGCTGGTGGTGGCGATCTGGGCCGGGCCGGCGCCTGGTCGTCGGGTCCGATCCTGCTGCTGGCCGGCGTCAAGCTGCCGGCCGGCCTGCTGGCGATCGCGCTCTGCTACTTCCTGCTCGGCTACCTCGTTCTACGGCAGCATCAGTGACCGGGATCGGGGCGATGACCGGCACGATGCGCGAGGCCCAGCAGTTCTCGGTCTGGTTCACGTTCCTGAACTTCGCGCCCTTCATCATGATCACCTTCCTGCTCGGGCGCCCCAACGCACCGCTCGCCGTGGCGCTCTCGCTGTTCCCGCCCACCGCCCCCGGGGCCATGCTGTTGAGGCTCACCGCACCCTCTTCAACGGTGCCGCCGTGGCAGGTCGGCCTCTCGCTGGCGATCCTGGCGGCTGCGGGCTGGCTCACGCTCAAGGTGTCGGCGCGGATCTTCCGCATCGGGCTCCTGCTCTACGGCAAGACGCCGAATCTGCCCGAAATCCTGCGCTGGGCGCGGCAGGGATAGGGGATTTCGAGGGTCACACGGGCCCCCAAGGCCCCCAGGCCTCCCCCAGAGGCCGCCCAAGGCCCCAAGGGCGGTTCCCGGGGACCCCCGGCCCCAAGGCGCCCGGCCAGGCCCCCAACCGGCACTGCCGGATGGCATTATGCCGGGTCCCCGGCCTGAGGTTGGCCGGCGAAATTGGGGCTTGGCTCTGGCCTGTTCTCGGTGCGACAATGAGTTTTAGCAATAAGTTGAGGCGGCCGACCCGGGAGGAATGGCTCTTGCCACTCCCCCGAGCCGGTGGCCGGACCGAGATCCGGCGCCTCACATCGGCAGAAGCCCTCGCGCAGCACGTAAAGACTCGGGTCCGAGAGGCCCCGTGCGCGAAGAGGGACGGAAGCGTGGCTTGCAGGCAACAAGCGCCGCGATCAATCGCTTCCCTTCTGCGGAGCGGGTTCCAGTGTCCGCTCCGATAACGGGATCGCCCGGTCAAAGACCGGGCGCTTTCGTTTTCACCCCGCAATCGCAACGAGGGCCCGCGGCTCTGCCGCGGGCCCTCATCGTTTCCCGGTGCAGCCGGCCAGGCCGGACCCCTAGTGCGTGGGCGCGGCGCCCCGGGAGCGGTCCTCGGCGCATCCCACGCGGACGGCGGGGAATGACGATGTCGTGCGCGCCCGGCTTGGTCCCCGGCGGCGCCTTGTCCGGCACCTTGTGGCTCACCGGCGGCAGGCTCTTGAGGTACGCGGCGATCGAGTAGGCGTCATCGTCAGAGAGGTTCGTGTACATCGGCCACGGCATGGGCGGGAGGACCCTCACGTCCCGTCGGCGCGCTGCCCGGTGCGGATGGTCTTCACGATGTCGTCCTCGTCTCCACTTGCCGATTCCGGTCTCCATGTCGGGCGTGAGGTTGCGGGGGTAGGTGGTGCCCCACGGCCCGATCCAGCCCAACTCGGTGCCCGCGAGCTTGCGCGAGAAGTCCGAGGCGCCGTAGAAGGTGCCCGGCGTGTGGCAGTCGTTGCACCCCATGAGCGTGGTGAGGTACGAGCCGCGCTCGACCTTCTGCTCCTGCGTCATGGCAGCTGGGGCAGGGGCAGCCTTCTCTGCGGGCTTGGCGCACGAAAGCGTGGCGACGGCGGCGATCAACGCGACGAGCGTCGAGACGAGAGCGGTCCAGCGTGTCCAGCGCATGATGCGACCTCCAGGCGATGAAGTGGATGGGTGCGGGCGTGCCGGCGCAGGAGAATGACCACGCGGTCGCTGCGTGTCAACGAACCGCTGCCCGCGCCGCGGGCGTGGTGTACGATGATTGCGTGCGCGCGTCGCGCACACCCATCACCTTCCATCGATCGGGGAACACGCATGGAACGAACCCGGAGCCCGCGCCTCGGGCTGGCCGCCCGACTCCTGACTCTCACCCTCGTGGCCGCCGTTTCGGGCCTGCTGCCGGCTGCAGTCCTCGCCGGGCTCGGCGGCCTGACCAAATCCGTCAAGGACAAGGCCACCCAGGCGGCGAAGCCGACCCCGCCCGCCGCCAAGGGCACGCCGCCCCAGTTCGACGCGACCACCGTCGAGCTGACCGGCGACGTGCTCGACAAGCTGATCGCCTGCCGCAAGACGGCGAACGAAGTGACCATGGACCGCCCGAAGCTGGTCGAGCGCAGCGCGCAGATCGAGAAGGAGCTCAACCAGCTTCAGGAGAAGAATCACGACGCCATCTTCGAGAATGGCAACCAGCGGAACGATGTCCAGAACTGCCGCTCGGGGGAGTTCGAAAGGCTGAGGGGAGAAGATCGGCCCAGCTCATGGTGCGCGCGCAGGGGAACGCGCAGCTCATCCAGAAGCTCACCGACGTCAGCACCGCGACGAGCCAGGCGTACGCCGCCGGCGACACCGCGAAGGCGAGCCAGCTCCAGCGGGAGCTCTACCAGCTCGCGGGGTTCGCGCGCGCCGACACGCTCGCGATCGACAAGAAGTGCGGCCAGGTTCCGCCGGTGCATCCGGCCCAGATCCGGCTCGACGCGCTCAACGCGGAAGGGAACGATGTCCTGGCGAAGATCCGCGCCCTGGACGAGCAGGCGATCCAGGTCCAGAAGGAGAAGTCCGGGATGAACGGGGAGCAACCTCGGCCAAGCCTGGGATCGGATCAAGAAGTACTGCGCCGGCGACCTCTCGGCGGGATTCAGCGACCCCGAGCTCAAGGCGCTGGGTGAGCGCAAGGACGTCCTGAAGCCGCTCGCCTTCTAGGCTTCACGCCCGTCGTGATCCCCGCGCCGGCCCGGGCCCCTCCTCCTCGCTCCGGCCGGCGTGGCGTTCTCGCCCTGCTCCTGGCCGCGTGCGCCGGCGCGGAGGGCTCGACGCTCGCCGTGCGCAGCGGCGATACGCGGCAGGAATGGTGGCGCTCTCGACCGTGCGCCCGAGCGCTGGAGCGGTCCCTGACCCGCGCCTCCGCGCCGCCCTCACCTGGCAGCCGCTCGCCGGCGGCGTGGCCTGGGCCGACCTCGAGCTCGAGGGCTCGGCCCCGGCCTGGCGCACGCGCCTGATCGTGGTGCGCATCGATCCCAGGCGTGTGCGGTTCTCGCTCGAGATGGGGCTCGCCCAGCGACGGCCGCCCGGCGTGGTCGATCGATCGCGCCCCGCCCGATGCGCTGGTCGCCGTCAACGCCGGCCAGTTCCTGATGACCATGCCCTGGGGCTGGCTGGTCATGAACGGCATCGAGCGCCTCGCCCCGGGGACCGGCCCGCTCTCGACCGCGATGGCCGTGGATTCGGCGGGCGTCGTTCACTGGATCGCGGGGATTCCCTCGCGGACGCTCCGCCCGCGGCGGTCACCGCGTTCCAGTCCTACCCGACCCTGCTCCAGGCCGGCCTCGTCCCCGGGCCGCTGCGCGTGCCGGGAGCCGGTGTGGACCTCGAGCATCGCGACGCACGGCTCGCGATCGGCGGGACACGCGACGGTCAGCTGCTGATCGTGATGACCCGCTATGCGACCCTGGGCGAGGTCGCCGAAGCCCTGCCGATCGGCCCCACCACCCCCGAGATGGCGGCCATCCTCGGGGCGCTCGGCGCCGTCGATGCCGTGATGCTCGACGGCGGCATCTCGGCGCAGATGATCCTGCACGATCCCAGCACCGGCCAGAGCCAGCGCTGGCACGGCTGGCGCAAAGTCCCCTGGCGCTGATCGTCAAGCCGCGCTGATCGTCAAAGCCGTGCTGATTCATACTCCGGCGGGCGGGGCGAGAAGGGGTGACGCCTCGGAGACATCGCAGTGGCGGCGCCTTCCGGGCGCCGCCTCTGCTGGGTCCCCGGCTCGCTCCGCCATCCCGGCTGCGCGAGCCTGAGGCGTCTCCTGCGGCGTCACCCTTCTCGCCCCGCCCGCCGGCGCTCCATCCAGCGACCCCTGGGCCGCAATCACGCGCCCGGCTTGCGCCCACTTGACGCCAGGCCCACAATCGCCTGCCATGCGCCAACTGCGAATCGGTATGGCCCAGGTCAATGCGACGGTCGGCGATCTGGACGGCAACTCCGGAAGCTGGTCGAGACCATCGAGCGGGCACGCGCCCAGGGCGTGGACGTGCTGGCATTCCCGAGATGGTGATCACCGGCTACCCGCCCGAGGACCTGCTGCTCAAGCCCTCGTTCATCGAGACCGCGATCACACCGCACCCGTGAGCTGCTGCCCCATACCACCGGCATGACCGTGGTGGTCGGCACCGTGGACCGCGACGTCGATCTCTACAACGCCGCCGCGGTGCTGCACGACGGCCGCTGGGTCGGCACCTACCGCAAGCGCTACCTGCCCAACTACGGCGTGTTCGACGAGAACCGCTACTTCATGCCCGGCACGCGCAACCCGGTGTTCGTGCGGGACGGCACGGTGATCGGCCTCAGCATCTGCGAGGACATCTGGTACGCGGGAGGGCCGCTCCAGGAGCAGGTGATCCGCGGCGGCGCCGAGGTGGTCATCAACCTGTCCGCGTCCCCGTACCATGCCGGCAAGGCGCAGGGCCGTCGCCGCATGCTGTGCACGCGCGCCGCCGACAATCTCGCGGTGGTGTGCTACGCCAACCTGGTGGGCGCCCAGGACGAGATCGTCTACGACGGCAACAGCCTGATCGTCGACGAGCAGGGCCAGATCCTGGCCGAGGGCGAGATGTTCGTCGAGGACCTGGTGGTGGCCGACGTCGAGCTGGACGCGGTGTTCAACGCCCGGCTGCACGACCCCCGGCTGCGCAAGGAGCGCGCCCTGATTCCGGCGAGAGCACGCCGCGCATCGAGCTGCCGATGGGCGGCGACTCGTCCGCCGCGGCCCCGGCGGGGGCGGCCCAGGTGGCACTCCAGGAAGCGGGGGCGGAAATGGCGGCATCGCCACCGAGGTCGTGACCCGGCCGGCCCTGGCGCGACGCGTGGCGGTCGAGCAGCCCGACCTGGTGATCGAGGTCTACACCGCCCTGGTGCTCGCCACCCGCGACTACGTGCACAAGAACGGATTCGACACGGTGGTGCTCGGCCTTTCGGGCGGCGTGGATTCGGCGCTCACCGCCTGCATCGCCGTCGATGCCATCGGCGCCAAGCACGTGGTCGCGGTCTCGATGCCCTCCCAGTACACCTCGGGCGCATCCAAGGAGGACGCCGAGGCCCTGGCCCGATCGCTCGGAATCCGCTTCTACTCGATTCCGATCCAGGCCACGTTCGAGACCGCGCAGGCGGCGCTGGCGCCGGCCTTCAGCGGCCAGCGCGCCGGATGCCACCGAGGAGAACCTCCAGGCGCGCATCCGCGGCAACTACCTGATGGCGCTCTCCAACAAGTTCGGCTGGCTGGTGCTCACCACCGGCAACAAGAGCGAGTACTCGGCCGGCTACAGCACGCTCTACGGCGACATGGCCGGCGGCTTCGCGGTGCTCAAGGACGTCTACAAGACGCTGGTCTACCAGCTCTCGCACCACCGCAACCGGCGCGGCGGCGATCGCCGCCGATCCCGGAGCGCATCCTGACCCGCCCGCCGAGCGCCGAGCTTAGGCCCGACCAGACCGACCAGGACACGCCTGCCGCCCTACGACGTGCTCGATCCAATCCTGAAATTCTACGTCGAGGAGGATCGCTCGGTGAAGGAGATCGCGGGCCTCGGCTTCGACGAGGAGATGGTGCGCCGGGTGATCGCGCATGGTGGACCGCTGCCGAGTACAAGCGCCGCCAGAGCCCGCCCGGGATCAAGATCTCCCCGCGCGCCTTCGGCAAGGACCGCCGCCTGCCGATCACCAACCGCTGGACCGGCTGAGCTCCGGTCCGACCGTCGGCGGGAGGATCAGGCGCCGGGAGGCGGGGAAGGGTGATGCCGCAGGAGACGCCTCAGGCTCGCGCAGCCAGGATGGCGGAGCGAGCCGGGGACTCAGCAGAGGCGGCGCCCGGAAGGCGCCGCCACTGCGTGTCTCCGGAGGCATCACCCTTCCCCACCTCCGGAGCAGAACGTAGGGTTCTACGTCGGCACGCTGACCGTCACCGTCCCGGTGATGGTGATCTTGACCTTCATCTGCCAGGTGAAGTTGGTGGGCACGCCGCCCGGCAACGATTGCCCGGTGATGTGGTAGGTGATCGTGGTCAGGTTGGAAGGCGGCGAAGCGCCGAGCTTGAGCGCATCCAGGATGCTCTGGAGCATCGCGTTCAGGTCGGTCACCGCCGCACCGCCCGGATCGAGCGGTGCGGGCTGCCAGTCGCCGGCGGCGCCCGCCCCGGCGTTGAAGTTGGAGACCAGCGGCAGCGCCCCGCTCCCGTTGCGGTCGGTGGTGACCGTTCCGTTCACGATTTCGCGCGTGGCGTCGGGATCGGGGATCGTGACCCGGTAGTCGACGCCGGAGATCCTGATGTTGGTGACGTTCGACACTTCGACCCCCGCGTCGTTCAGGATCTGCGCCAGGTTGAAGCCGCTCAGAACGTCGAGGGTGCTGGTTTCATTGAATGTGTTGAGCGTGCCCGAGGAGACGAACTCCACCTCCGTCGCGCCGCCCACCGCCAACTCGACGATCCGGTCCTTGATTTCGGGGATCAGCATGCACCCGCCGTTCATCAGCCCCAGGGCGAGAACGAGGGTCGGCAACGCGAGGCTCTTGATCGTGCGCATGGGGAAGCTTCCTCAGTAGCCGAAGCTCAGGCCGACCGCCAGGCCGTTGATGGCGGCCACATTGGCTTCGGCATGAACCAGAACGAACGCCAGCTTGGCCTGCACGCCGGCGGTCAGGTGAATGTGATTGGTCCGGTCGAAGTGGACCGCGACGTTGGTGCCGGGATTGGTGGCGTCCTCGTAGAGGACGTCCATGTCCATGCTGTCGAACCCGATGGCCCCGTAGGGTTGCAGGATCGAGTAGCTCTTACTGCCGGTCAGGTCGACGTGGTACGTCTTGCTGTCGATGAGCTGGTCGCTGAGCTTGAGCTCCTGGTAGAAGGCGCCCAGCGCCAGATCGAACGGCAGGGTGGTGAAGTACTGCGAGATGGAGTGCTGGCCGCCCACCCCGAAGTACTTGACCTTGGTGACCAGGTCGTGGGCGCCGAAGTTCTGCGAGTACCAGCGCACCACCGCCCGCGTGCCGAGCAGCGAGCCGATCGAGACCTGGGGCGCCGCGAAGGCGAACTCGTCCACGTCGAAGCCGCCCGGGTAGTAGACGGTCGCCCCGCCCTGGCCCCCTGGGCCACCGCCTGGGTGCTGCCGATCACGGTCGGCGCCTGCTGGACCGGGGACACGCTGGTGAAGCCCGGCGGGTCGGTGGGGGTGTAGACGCGGTTCTGGTTGCCCATGCTCACGCCCATCACCTTGATCCCGATCGAGAAGTTGATGCCGGTGATCGGCACGTTCCCGGTGGTGAAGATGGCGGCGTTCATGGTGCCCGAGAGGGCCTCCGGCAGCGGCTCCAGGTACTTCTTCGCGTTCTCGGACGTCAGGGCCCCCAGGTTCTCGATCAGTTGGGCAGCGGCGGGTAACGCCCCGAACGCCAGGACCGCCAGCACCAGGGCAACCGACGCCGCAATGGGTCGCTTCATGGGTGGGTCTCCCTCGGGTGACGTCGGCCGGCCGGTTTCGGGAACCGGCGGCATCGGAGCGACGAAGGCGGGCGGGCGCGGCCTCCCTCGCGATCTCCGCACAGACCCTTCAAGCCTAGGGTTCGCTGCGGAGGAGGTCAATCCAAACCGTCAGCGCGCGACCCTCACGGCGGTCACGTTCGCCGAGATGTAACGCGTGAGACGGTCGGCGATCCGCTCGAGCGAGGTCGTCGCAGTCCGAGCCCGCGCGCTCGACCGGGCAGAACAGGACCACCAGCAGATTCCGGCTCTTGGTCTGGACCGCGGTCCGCAACGAGTCCGACGTCGGAGCCCTGAACGGGCCATCCTCGTCGGCCAGCAGCAGCCGCCCGGAGAGGCTGACGCGCTGCTTGCGGATCCCCTGGTAGCCTTCGCCTTCCCTCCCGACCCGTGCCATGACCGAGCCGTGCACCTGGTCGCGGTCGTAGAGGCCGAGCGGGATCTGGTCTTCGAGCGAGCACAGGTTGCACACGTCCACCGCCGCGTTGACCTGCGGCAGCCCTTGCCCTGGAGCACCCGGCGCAACAGAGCCTCGCTGCTCGGGCGTGTCTTGGTGGGATCGAGGTCGAGTTGGTGGAACAGCGCCCGGGTCTCGGCCACCCGGGGATGTCGGTCGGCGACTTGCCGGAGCCGCGCGCGCTGAGCCGCGCGGTGAGTTGATCGCGCTCGGTGGCGAACTCCGGGGGCAGCGTTCCCAGCACCGCGCCCTCGGCCTCGAGCAGGCCCAGCGCCAGCACGCCACGCAGCCCATCGTCGAGGGTGAGGCTCAATCCCTGGATGCGCGCCTGAAGGGACATCGCGGGCCTCCCCTGTGCTGCCGGCGCGCGTACGGACGCGCCGCGTCGCACGGGATGGGTTCAAAATGGTGGGCGGCGGGAAATCCCTTTCCGACCCAACGGAAGAGATCGACACAAAGGTCGTCTCGTGGTTGCGGCCACACTTCAATGTCATCGCCGCCCACCGACACCGGGCTCGAGGGCGCGGCGCGCGCGACCGTGCTCGGCCGGGCCCTGTGTCTTCACACCGCGTCCCTTCGACCCCACTTCACGCGGGGGCGGAAAACCGTCGGCGCGGAACATAGCCCGAACCGCCGCGCGCGACCAAGCAGATTTCGAAAAAATCCGGACGCGGCTCCGCGCGGTCTCGGCGGGGTCATGTGCGCGTCGAGCGCGTGAACGTCGGACGTTGCACGGCTTACGACGCCCGCAATCCACACGGTACGCGGGATGCTTCGCGGGCTCGAAAGCCGCACCGCGCACAGCGGCTACGCGGGGGCCGCGGTCTCGGTTCCGGCCTCGTGGGGCGGCAGGCGTCGTTCGATCGAAACCACGCGGTAGCGACGTCGCGCGCCATCGATGTCGATTTCGATCTCGTCCCCAATGGCGTGCCCCATCAGCGCGCGCGCCACCGGCGTCTGGAACGAGATCACGTGGTCGCCGTGATGGTGCTCGCCCTCGCCCAGGATCCAGTACGTGGTCATATCGTGCTCGCTCTCGAGCACCACCTCGCTGCCGAGGCCGACCACGCCGTCCTTGAGCTCCGCTTCCTCCACGAACCGTGCCCGCGTCAGGCGCAGCTGCAGCGAGGCCACCTGCTTGCTGACATTGGCCTGCTTGAGCTTCGCCGAGTGGTATTCCGCGTTCTCCTTGAGATCGCCCAGCTCCCGCGCCCTCTGGATGGTGGCCGGGATCGTGGTCGTGAGCTCGCGCTCCAGGCGCTCCAGCTCCTTCTTGAGCCGCTCCCAGGTGGCGCGTGTCATCACCGGGATCTCGACGTCCGCCTGCTTGCCCACCTGCTCGAACATGCGCTCGGTCCTTTCTGACGAGCCGAGCGCACCGCGCCCACTGCCTCCTCGAGCCCGAGCCGGGACGCGATCTCCAGCGCCGGGAACAGGAACCGGTCGCTCGAGCGCCACTGCCGGAGCAGCACGCCCACCCGCAACTCCTGCTGCTCGGGTGCGGGCGTGCGTTTGAGCAGCTGGTCGAAGGGGCCATCCGGCTCGAGCCAGCCCAGCACCTTCTCGGCCACCGACGGCTTGGGCCGCTCCTCGATCAGCGCGCAGGCGGCCCACAGGAGGGTTCCAACCGTCTTCGGGCGGCGGGGTGCGGAACAGCTCCTCCTCGAGCAGGCGAACCGCCGCCGCCGGATAACGCTGCGCGTGGTGTACCAGCGTGCCACGCAGCGCGGCACGCCCGCCGTCGTCGAGCAGATCGCGGAAGCGGATCGCCGCCTCGCGCACGGCGGCGAAGCGCGAATCGAGCGCTGAAAGAATCGCGTCCGATTCGACGCCGACCGCGTGGGAGACCTCAAGCAGCGCGATCTGCTCGTCCTCCCCGCTCAGGTCCGAGATCGTCAGCCCCTTCTCCCACAGGTCCTTGAGCGCCGGCGTCCAGTCCGGCTGCCGGAGCGGGAACCAGCGCGCGAAATAGAGCCCGGCGCGCGCGCGGTCCGGACAGCGTTCCCTCCTCGTCGAACGCCGAGCGCTCGACGAAGCGGCCGAAGCGATGGGCGAGCGCATCCTCGGCCTGCGGATGCTGGGCCAGGAACTTCCGCAGCGTGCCGAGATTGCTCTTCACCGGCTTGCGCGGCTCGATCGCCGGCAGCGGCGTGTCGACCTCGCGCGCGGCGCCCGATTCGCCCTTCGGCGCGAGCTGGTAGTGCTGCTCGAACGCGCGCGCGTGATCGATGCGCGGGTCCTTGATCGCCGCCGCTTTCGCCTTGCGGAAGAACGCGGTCCACTCGCCGGCCGGCACCAGCCCGTTCCCGACCAGGAACACCTTGAGCTTCTGCGCGTCGGCCGCTCCACCCAGCCCGTGCAGCGAGCGCACCAGGATCTCGACCGGCTCCTCAGCCCGGAGCCGCGCCAGCTCCTGGGGCGCGGTGAGATGGAGCAGCCGGAGGTCGTCCTCGCCGAGCGGCGTGAGCGTGCGGCGTGCGGCGGCGTAGGGCATCTTGTGGCCGCTCGATTTGGCGAAGTCGATACGCACCGTCTCGCCGTCGTTGGCGACGATGCGGCCGGGCCCGAACGATCCGTGCAGCACCGCGCGCCCCGGCGCCAGGGCCGCGAGCATGTCGAAGCGCTCGAGCGCGGTGGCGAGCGGCACGGCACGATCCTCGAGCCCCGACTGGGCCATCACCGACCGGGCGTCGGGCAGCTCCTTCCCGGACCCTGGCGGAGGGCTTCGAGCAGCGCCGGGCGGAAGGGCTCGGCCGCGTCCACGCCCTGGCGGCGACGGCGGCCGCAGCCACCGCCCGGAGCGACACCTCGCACTCGCCGGCCTGGCCGGCCTTGGCGATGGTGGGAAGGCTATGTCGAGGAGTTGCTTGCACTCCCCGAGCGCTCCCTGCTCGGCCACCGTGGGCAGCGTCTCGACCAGCCGCACCAGACAATCGGGCTCCGCGTGCTCGACGAACTCGAGCGCCGCCTCCTCGAGCCCCGCGTAGCGCTGCGCCTCGGCAAAGCGCGGCAGGAGCTCGGTGAGGAGTCCGCGCCGGCGCTCACCCTCGCCGGCCTCGCCGAGCCGCACCGACCAGGAGCAGGCCCAGCTCGAGATCGTCGGGCGAGATCTCCCACGCCCGCTCGAGCGCCCGGATGCGCTCCGGGTCCTTCTTGAGCCCCTCGTGCGCCTGCACCAGCAGCCGGGCGGCGGCGTGGCTCTCCTCCAGCTCGAGCGCGCGCTGGGCGACCGCCGCGAGCACCTTCCAGCGCTTCGCGGCCGCGAGTTTCTCGCCCAGGGTCAGCAGCGTCTGGTGCGCACGCTCGATCTCGCCGTTCAGCGCGCAAGCGACGGCGAGCAGGTACTCGACCGCGGGGCTCGCATTGGCCTGGCGCAGGCGCGCCGCGCACTCGTCGCGCAGGAAGGCAACCTGCCCGTCGGCCAGCGCCTGCTCTCCAAGTGCTTCCAGTTGTTCGCGGTCTTCGGGCGCGAGGTCTTGGGCCTCGTCACCCCTCAGAATTTCCGGGCAGGGTGTCGCGAACGCTCATTGGATCTCGAAGGTGGGTGACACGCGACGCGGAAAGGGCATGGACTATGCCCGAATGACATCGCCGGAGGCAAGCCGGTGGGCGGCGATCCGGAGGCCGCTCCGCGACAGGGCCGGGCATCCGCGCCGGCAAGACTAGAGCCCCTTGGGCGCCGGGGCCGAGGCCGGCACCGAGGAGACGATCGAACCCCAGCGTCCGACCAGGTTGACCAGCGCCGAGTCGAAGTCGGCCGGCGCCTGTCCGAACTCGCTGGTGAGCTGGGACAGGTTCTCGCTGGTCTCGTACACGCTGCGATCCGCCGCGGTCCAGAGCAGCGCACCGCTGGAGTCGACCAGCGAGCTGGTGAGCGCCACCACCGCCCGGGTCCGGTCCTCGCTCTTCCCGTCCTCGTGGCGCCACAGGTCGATCCGGATGCTCAGGAGCCCGCGCACGCCCAGGGCGCGCGCCGCGGCCGGGGCGGTGGTGGAGTCGACGCGGCCGTTGCGCAGCACATCCAGCGCCACGCGCCGGAGCAGCGAGTCGCCGCCGCCCGACTTCAGGCGCTCGCGCGACAGCACGGCGGGCAACCACCGCATCCGCGGGCCGGAGGTGGCCGAGAGCCAGCGCTTCTCGACAAACGGGCATATGTCGAGCCCGCCCTCGACCGGAACCGCGGGCAGGATCGCGATCTTGGCAAGCACGAACTGATCGAGGCTGGGGTGGGTCCAGTTGCGCACCGGTTCGGGCTTCGCCGCGTGGGCGGTGCCGAGGCACGCGAGCCCTGCGAGCAGAAGCAGCGCGCGGGCCGATCGGGCAACGGGGACGAATGATCTCAGCGACATGGACCCTCCGGGGGGCGTGACCAGGATCCATCCAGGGCGTGACCCGGTATCGTAGCACGAGGCGTCGCTTGTTCAGCCCCCATCATCAATCTATTCTCGCGCGCGTGAAGATCTACACACGCGCGGGCGACGACGGCTCGACCGGCCTGCTCGGGCCGGGCCGGGTGAAGAAGAGCGATCCCCGGGTCGAGGCTTACGGGAGCGTGGATGAGCTGAACGCGACGCTGGGTGTGGCGCGTTCCCTCGATGCCGGCGGCTGGGTGAGCGCCGAGCTGGCCACGATCCAGACCCGGCTGTTCTCGCTGGGCGCGGAACTCGCCGCCACCTCCACCGCGCCACTCGCGGGGCTGGAGCGGATCGCGGAGACGGATGTCACGGCGCTCGAGCACGAGATCGACCGGATGGAGAAGGACCTTCCGCCGCTCAAGAACTTCATCCTCCCGGCCGGCCACGTGCTCGCCGCCCAGCTCCACCTCGCGCGCACCGTGTGCCGCCGCGCCGAGCGGCGGGTGGTGGCGCTGGCGGAGGGTGCCACGGTCGAGCCGCGGCTGGTTCACTACCTCAACCGGCTCGCCGACCTGCTGTTCGTCATGGCGCGCTGGTGCAATCATCGCGCGGGGGTGGCGGAAACGGAGTGGCGGGCGCGGTAGGTGGCCGTTGCTCCCACTGGACTTTCCCGTTCGCCTCGCCGATAATCCCCACGCACCCCTCCAATGAGGAGGCCGCGCACGCCGGCTGGCGGCGATTCCGCAGCCAGGCACCGCGCACCTCGGAGGTTGGTCCCACGCTCCCGTTTCACCCTTGCCGTGCGCACTCCGGCGAGCGCGTCCGGGAGTGGCAGCGCCGCGGGCGGTCCCGATCGACACTGTGAGTGACCGCGGTGGGAAGCGTTCCACCGAGCCCGCGCCGAACCCGTGCGTCGATGCTGGCGCGCAGCCCACCCATGCCGGCGTTCTTCACGGCCGCCGGCGAAGGAAGACCTGATGAGACAACGCCGTCGCCGCCCCCGTGGTCCGCGACCCTCCAGGCGGGCGGAGCCCCGCAGGCTGGCGCCCCCGTCCAGCAGACGCCGGGCCTGGCCGGTCAGCCACGCCCCGGCCGCCGCCGCCGCCGCCGCGGAGGCAACCGTCCCCCCAACAACGCCGCTCCGGCGCCGTACACGAACAACGGCATGGATGGCGGGGTGGCGCGATGCGCCTGCCGCAGGGCCCGCCGCGCCAGCGCCGTAGAACCCGCGGCGGTCCGCGCGGCAACGGCGGCGAGCGCCGGGGTCTCGAGATCCTGCGCGACATGCAGCAGGTCGGCGTGGCGCTCGATCCCACCGAGCGGCTGATCCTCGAACTGCCGCCCGGCAGGGAGATCCGCCCTACGGCGACCGCATCACCGGGCGCGCGATCGACCTGATCGCCCCGATCGGCCGCGGGCAGCGCTGCCTGATCGTCTCGCCGCCCAAGGCCGGCAAGACCCGCATCCTCCAGATCATCGCCGCGGCGGTCGCAAGAACAACCACCCCGACGTGGGCGTCTATGCGCTGCTGGTCGACGAGCGGCCCGAGGAGGTCACCGACTTCCGCCGCAACACGCCGGCCGAGGTCATCGCCGCCTCCAGTGACATGAGCATCGCCGAGCACATCGAGACCGCCGAGCACGCGATGGAGGTGGTGGCGAGCCAGGTGCTCGAGAGGCAAGGACGTCGTGCTGCTGCTGGACTCGATCACGCGGCTCGCGCGCGCCTACAACGCGGGCTTCGAGGGCAGCGGGCGCACCATGTCGGGCGGCCTCGACTCGAACGCCATGCAGTCGCCGCGGCAGATCTTCGGCGCGGCGCGCAAGATCGAGGACGGCGGCTCGCTCACCATCATCGGCACCGCGCTGGTCGACACCGGCTCGCGCATGGACCAGGTGATCTTCGAGGAGTTCAAGGGCACCGGGAACAGCGAGATCTTCCTGTCGCGCGAGCTGGCCGAGACGCCGCATCTACCCGGCGATCGACATCGCCAAGAGCGGCACCCGCAAGGAGGAGAAGCTCTACCCGCCCGAGGTGGTGCAGCGTATGCACCTCTGCGCCGCGGCCTCGCGGGCCTCCATCCGGTCGAGGCGATGACCAAGCTGCTCGAGCTTCTCACCAAGATCGAAGACGAACAAGGAGATCTTCGAGCTGCTCAAGGCATGAGCCGGCGCAGTCGCACCCGACGCTCCGGCGTCGGGTGACGCCTCCCGCGCCTTCATGGCTCGCGCGCAGCATCCGGCCGCCGGGATCGCGCTCCCCGCACCGCGGCGCTGGCGGTCATCGCGGCGCTGGCGGTCATCGCGGCGGTCCAACTCTGGCAGCATCGCCGGCGCCGATCATGGGCTCCCGCTCTGGGACCCGGCCGAGCACGGAGTCGCCGGCGTGGCGCTGGCCGAGGCCCTCAAGCGCGGCGATCTCCTGGGCTTCCTGCTCGGAATCAACCGCCAGGTGCTGTGGCCCTTCGCCCACTCGTTGCTGCTCTTCCCCTGGGCCCTGTTCCGGGGCGGTGGCTCGCACGGCCGCGGCGCAGCTGAGCACCGTTCTCTACGCGGGAACCGTGCTGGCGCTGTTCGGCGCCGGGCTCGGCCCTTCATCCCACGCGCGGCGCCTGGATCAGCGCCACCGCGGCGGACGCTCATGCTGCTCTCCCGATGGCGCGGGTGTTCGGCTCGCTGTGCATGCTCGAGATGCCGGGCGCGCTGTTCCTCGCCCTGCGGTGTGGCTTCATGTCGCGCCTGCCGCGAGCCAGCGTCGCGGTGGCTCCCGGTTGCGGCCGGCGTGAGCAGCGCCACGCTCTTCTTCTGCAAATACAACTACGGGCTGCTGTGGCTCCTCCCGCTCGCGCTTTACGAGTGGCGCGCGACGCTCGAGGCACAGCGTGCGGCTGCGCGCGCGGGCCGCGGCGTGGCTCACCGGGCGCCGCTGGCTGCGGCCGTTCCCGGTCTTCACGGCGCTCTACGCGATCGGGATCGCGGCGATTGCCGTGACCGGCGGCGGCGAGCTCAGGATCGCGGGCCAGCGAATCTCGGTGCGCTCGCCGGGGAATCCGCTCTACGGCTCTACCTCATCGCGCTGGCGCGCGTCGCGATCGCGGCGTGCGCCGCGACCGGTGGGATCCGCGCGCTGGCCGCTCGGCTCTCCGGCGCCATCGCATCCTGATCGCGACGGTGGTGCTGCCGATCGCCGCCTGGTTCCCCTGATCCTCTGCCCACAACCGCGTTCGCAACGTTCTTCGGCTTCGTCGTCAACCGCGACCACGCAGACGCTGCTCTCGCTCGAGCGCTCGGCTCGCCATTCGCGCGCGCGTTTGCGCACGACTATTCGCCGGGTGCCGTGGGTGGGCTGGATCGTGCTCGGCGTGGCACTCGTTCGCGCCGGCCGTGGGCCGCGCGCGATCCGCGGCTGCTCGTCCCGCTCGCGATGTGGGTGGGCCTCGATCGCGACCGCGCGCCACTACCACGCCGCGGTTCCTGTTCACCCGGGCGCCCTGGCGTGGTGGCGCGGCGCAGAACGCGCGCTCTCATGGCTGGATCAGCGCTGGCGGCCGTGCCGCGCCTGGCCCCGGGAGACGGCATGGAGCGTGGCGCTGATGGCGGACGCTGCCTGGGCCCTGCTCGGGGCGCCGGCCGTGGAAGACACACGCCGCGTGCGCCTGAGGTTCGCATCGCCGCCGGAGCTGGCACAGGTGCTGGCGCGGCTCCTCGATCTCAGCGCACGATCGGAGCGCCCGCCGATGCTGCTCGGCTACGCCATACGTGCTGAGCCCCGGCGCTGCTCCGCTGGCAGGGGCTGCTCACGCAGCCGGCACTCGCGGAGCGCCGGCTGCCGGGGTGGGCGCCCAGGGTCGAACCCGATGCGGACGCGCAGGCCTTCGCAGCCCGGATCGAGGCGATGCGCGCCTCGGGGCGTCCGGTGTTCGCGGCGCTCGCCACGCGGCGCTTCCCGGACGATGAGGAGTATCGCGCCGAGACCTGCGCCGACCAGATCACCGCGGCGCTTCTCGCCGCCGACCCGCGCGTAACGGTGGAGTCCGACAGCGTCTTCGCCTCGGCGGGCTCGGGTCACCGCCTGGCGCCCCGCGCCGACGCCGCGCGCTGAGCTAAACCCGCTCGACGAACTCCCCGGTGCGGGTGTCGATCTTCACGCGGTTGCCGGTCTCGATGTAGGGCGGCACCTTGATCTCGTAGACCGGTCTCGAGGATCGCGGGCTTCGACGTGTTCTGGACCGCGGCGCCCTTGATGTTGGGCGTGGTCTCCTTGACCGTCAGCTCCACGAACATCGGCACCTCGATGCCCGACCACGCGGCCCTCGAAGTAGTCGGCGCGTGAGCATCATGCCCTCGATCAGGTAGTCCACCGCGTCGCCCGAGCACGTCGGTGGCAGCGCCGACCATCTCGTAGCTCTCGGTGTTCATGAAGTGGAAGTCGTCGCCGGCGCGGTAGCTGAACTGGAGCGTGTGCTGCTCCATGTTCGCCCGCTCGACCTTGTCCTCGGAGCGGAACCGGTGCTCGGCGTTGGAGCCGGTCTCGATGTTCACCAGCCGCGTCTGCACCATGCCGCGCCAGTTGCCCGGCGTCACGTGCAGCACGTTGGTCACCCGGTGCGGCTTGCCGTTGTGCATGATGACGTTGCCGACCTTGAGCTGGGTGGCTGCGATCACTATGGACTCCTGGGAAAAGAGGCCGGTCGAGGGTGGGGCGGGCGGCCGGGCCTCGATTACGGACCCCGCGCCCGACGCGGCCAATGATTGTGCCCGAAACTGCGCCCGGGCCGCAACGATGCGGGGTGGCGTCCGGTCGGCGCCACCCCGCGATCCCCTCGACTGCCGTGCGTGACTACCGGCTGCGCGGAACGCGCCGGGCCGCGCGGTGCGGCCGCGGCGCTCGGCCTCGCGGCTAGCCTCCAGCGCGCGCTTGATGCGGGCGCGGGTCTCCATCAGGTGCGCGCGGGTGTAGTCGCCCACCGGCTCCTTGCGCCGCCAGCGTGCGCGAGCAGCGGCCGTCGATGCGCGTGAGCTGGAGCCGCGCCAGCGCCCGCGCGTCATCGGCAGGCCCCGCGAGCGGGCTCACCATCAGCGCCGCCAGCCGGTCCACGTACGCGCGCTGCAGGCTCGCGGCGCGTGCCCGGCCCGTCCAGCGCCTTGCATGGCCGCCGCCGTGCCGCCGCCCACCTCGCCCCAGATCGCCTTGGTCATCCGGTCCATGTGCTCGCTCAGCCGGTAGGGCTCGGTCGAGCGCGACTCGGCCTCGCGCACGCGCGCCAGCAGCATCGGCGCGGTGAGCGATTCCATCAGCCCGTTCTGGATCGCGAACACCTTGTCGTTGAAGTTGTAGTCGAGGCGCGGGCCGGTGGCAGATGCCGAACGTCTCGCCCACACCCCAGTGGCTCCAGCGGTCGGGGCCAGCTTGTTGAGCAGGCCGGCGTCGACGGCGAACGCGTTGGCCGCGAACGCGCGCCGCGATGAAGTCGAGCGCTTCGCGCTGCTTGGCGGCCGGGACCGGCGTGAGCGCCGCGACCGCGCCCGGCTGGCCCTTGTGGCTGCGCGAGTCTGTACTGGCCGCCCACGCACTTCACTCCCAGGTTGAGGGCGATGCCGTACTGCTCGAGCAACCCGTCCATGGCCCGCCGCAGCACCGGGTACTCGGTCCCCCGGTGCCGGTCAGCACCTGTGTCCTCGATCTGCGGGTTCTTCCACAGCCCGCTGATCCAAGTCGGCGCGCTCGCTGGCGAAGCGCCAGCGGATCGCCGCCGAGGTCGAAATGGTTGGTGCGCGGATCGAGCGCGAACGGACCGTTAGGTGTCCTCGTCGGTCGAGTACTCGTGCCCGGGCTGCTCGGATTCGTCCGCGATCTTCGCCGCGAACGCTGTAGTCGTCGTCCACGTTGGCCGCACCCGACGGGGTGTAGCCGTAGCGGATCATCCAGTCGTCGCAGCTGCCGGTCTCGGCGGCGGTAGATACTCGCCCTGGTGGGTGCCGCTGTAGTCGATGTTGGGCGTGGCGTAATCCATCACCGAGGCCACCAGCCCGTGCGCGGTCGGTCAGGCGCGGTCGTTCAGCTTGTCGACCGGCGTCGCCATGCTGGAGCGGAAGTTGTGCCTGAGGCCGAGCGTGTGCCCGACCTCGTGGAGCACGGTGTGGATCATCATCTCGCTTGGTGAACTTCTCCCACATCGCATCCGACTGCCCGGCGCTCATCCCGTCCATGCGTCGAGCGCCATCTGCGCCAGCGCCGCGCCGCCCGCCAGCCCGGCCGCGAGGTTGCAGCTGCTGCGTCGGGTCGGCACCCGGCCAGGCCGGAGCGACGACGTGCCATAGGTCGGCTCGGCGCCGTCCATCGCGACGTCCGGTCGCCACCGGGTTGCCCATCAGGTTCTGGTAGATCCGCCAGCGGCGCTGCACGATCGAGGCCTCGATCAGGATGTCGGCATCGAGGATCTCGCCGGTGCGCGGGTCGACGCGCGACGGTCCGATCGCGCCGAACGACCGGCTGGCGACGATGGTGATCCAGCGGATGGTGCTGTAGCGCACGTCCTCGGGATCCCAGTCGGAGTCGTCGGGCGCGATCCTTGGCGATGATCGCGTTCTTGAAGCCGGCCGCCTCGAACGCCTTCTGCCAGCGCTCGATGCCCTGCTTGATGTACGGCGCGGTACTTGTCGGGCACGGTGCGGTCGATGTAGTAGACGATCGGCTTGACCGGCTCGGAGACCGCGGCGCTCGGGTCCTTCTTCTCCAGCCGCCAGCGGTTCACGTAGCGCACGAAGAAGTTCTCCTTCGTCGTCGCGGCTGAAGTCCTTCATCACGGTGAGGAAGTAGCCGGTGCGGTCATCGGCGAGCCGCGGCATCATCGGCTTCTCGGGCAGCTTCGAGAACGAGTAGTGCATCGCCACGGTGACGTAGCGGTCGTCGGGCACGGTGGCCAGCCCGTAGTTCTGGCGGTCGTTGGGCGAGTAGGTGAGCAGTCGCCTCGATCTCGACGTTCTCGGGGAACACCTTGACGCGTGCTCAGCGCCGAGCGCTCCTTGTCGAAGCGCATCGACTTGCCGTTGAAGCTGCCGCGCATCCACTCGGCGATGTCCGGCATGTCGCTCACCAGGAACGGTGCGAGGTCCACCAGCAGCGACTTGGTGGAGTCCTGCATGCTCTCGATCTTGAGCGAGGCGATCACCGAGCTGCCCATCGACAGATCCACCGCCTTGCGCGAGCGGCGAGCCGTCCGGCGCGATGAAGCGGGTGTTCTCGTCCATCACCAGCACGTGGTCGCCGGCGCGGTGGAACTCGAGCAGCCGGTCGTTCGACCGGCAGCCCGCCGATCACGCCGCTCTGGCCGATGCCTTGCGCCAGGCTGAAGATGCCGAGCACCGGCTTGTCGAGCTGGTCGGGCCGGATCTCGAGATAGAGGTTCTCGCGCTTGCTGTAGAGCGTGAAGAAGCCCTTCTTCATCTCGGAGTCCTTGGTGACCTTCTTCCAGTCCTGGTAGGGCTTGTCCTTGTCCTCGGCGCCCGCTCCGGGAGGCGCCGCCGCGCCCTTGCCGGCCGGGGGCTTGTCGTCCTGGCGAGCGCGGGCAGCGCCGCAATCAGGATCGCGAACAGGGCGAGCGGTACGAGCTTGAAGAGAGAACGCGAGACGCATGGGCGGACTCCTCGCAGCGAAGAATCGGGCGCAAGGCCCGGGAATCGGTCGACGGCGCGGGCGGACGCCCGCGTCGCGGGGCCGACTGTCGATTCGGCGCAGCGAGGTTAGCGATGGGTTGGGGGCGTGGCGACGCGCCGCTGACCGGCGCGGCATCTCGCGGGCACCGGCGGGGCGCAGTGGAGACCCCAGCGTGGCGCGCGCGGAGCCCTCGGTCGGGCGAACCGGACAGGAGGTACCAGACCAGCCATCCAGACTCGCCCTGGCACGAAGGTGTACTCTGGCAGATCCAGACCAGGTGTCGTTGACCCGCCGGTAGCCCATTAGACGCAGGCGCAGGCCGGGAGAATCCGACCGCGTCGCAACCTTGACCGGGCTTTGACGCCGCGCGGCCTAGCGCCTGCGGCGAGGGGCGGGGGCCCTACTTGAGCAGCACGAAGCGCCGCACCTGGATCGTGCCGCCGGCTTCGTAGCGCATGAAGTACATGCCGGCCGGAGCCCGCGCGCCGGCCACGGTGCCGTGCCAGCTGGCCCGATGGTGGCCTTCGCCCTGGACGCCGTCCACCAGGGTCGCCAGCTCGCGGCCGGTGAGATCGAGCACCGTGATCCGCACTCGGGAGTCGCGGCCGAGCGAGAACTCGACCCCCGCCTCCACGCGCCGCGGGGTTGGGCGTCACCTCGCCCAGCCGGAAGCCGGCGGCGGGACCGTCCACCGACACCGGTCTGCTCGGTCACGGTCAGGATCATGCTGCCGGTGGCGGCCTGGCCGTCGGGATTGACGATCGTCACCGAGTACTTCTCGCCCGGCTGGCTGGGCGTCGCCCCGATGGTGTTGAGGATCCAGCGTCACGTGCGTGGGATCGAGATACGTGACGCCGTTCACGGTGGGCGGCGTGCCGGTGACGCCGGTGTTGGACACGCTGGCGGTGATGTGGCTGTACGCCGGGAACGCCCCCCGGCAGGTTTGGGCCGGGATCGAAGAATCCCGAGCCGCCGGTCGAGGTGCCGACCACGTCGCTCATCGTCGACGGCCGTCCCGCCTCGACATCCGTGGCACTCACCGCTGCGGCCGGCAGCGGCGCCAGCATCTTGATCACCTGGCAGGCGTAGTTGTTGGTCGCCTGGCAAAACATTTGAATGGTCCACATCGACATGTCGTCGACCGGATCCACCGCGGTGTACGAGTAGTCGCCCCAGCGCCGGCCCTGGCCCACGCCGCCGGGGTCTCCGGGCGGGTTGTAGGCGCTGAAGCTGGCGGTGTAGTTGGCCGGCGCTGCCATCGCGCCCAGCGCGTCGCCCGCGAGCCGGCCGGTGGTGGCGGCATCGATGCAGTTGCCGGCGCCGGCGGTGCTCATCCCCATCAGCGCGTGGCCCTGCCCGAGATCATGACGCTGGGGAAGAAGTAGTACGGCTGGTCGTTGAGGGTTGGTCGCCGGAGGCGGTGAACACCGTCCCCGCCTGGACCAGCGAGGGCACGCCCGGGCTGGCGATCCCGGAGAGCTCGTACCAGCGGGCGCCGTCGCGGGTCTTGGTGCCGCTGGTCGTGCCGGTGTTGTTCACCGCGATGTTGTGCGATGTCCACAGGCTGCCCGTTCCGCATCTGCGCCATGTAGAGCCGGTCGTCGGTGGCCGAGAGCTGCCCGCCCGCCCCGCCGGAGTTGCCGAGGTGCGGCACCAGCATCGGGAACGAGGTGGCCGGCACGGGGATCAGAATGTTCGCGGACACGGCCGGCGTGGTGGCCGGCGTGAAAACGCGCCGCAGGATCAGCCGCCCGAACACCGAGTTGCTCACGCCGATGAAGTAGCCCTCGTTCGCCGCCGGGTCGAGGTTGTCCACGCCCTGCGGGATCACCGGCCCGTCGGCGGCCGCCGCGGCGCACCAGCCCGCGCAGCGCGGTCACCACGATCGGCCCGGCGCCGAGCACCGAGCTCTTGCGCACCACGAAGCCGTCACAGCTGTTGAAGGTGAGCGTCGGCGCCGCAGAAGTTGTTGGTGCCGATGTAGAGCGCGTTGACGTCGACGCCGAGCGTCGGGTAGTCGCCGAAGCAGGTGTTGGAGATGGCGGGTGGCAGCAGGTCGATGCGGAACGCGAACTCGGTGAATACAGTCGCGGGTGTGATCACCCCGTTGCTCGCCGCATACGCTGACCGCGAGCAGCACCGAGTTGGGCGTCGAAGTGTTGATGATGATCAGGAACCAGCGCCCGGTGAAGCGGTCGTAGCGGATGCGCGGGTCGGAGGTGGAGCTGCCGTTGCTGTTGATGGGCGCGAAGAACACGTCCGGGTCGGCGTTCAGCACCCCGTCGAAGCGCGCCGGTGCTCTTGTCGTACGAGGCGATCCGCCCGTTGACGAACACCACGAACTGGGTCGGGTCCCAACGTGCCCATGGCGTCGGCCGGAAACGAGAAGGTGGGAAACGAGCCCGAGGCTGTGACGCCCGGTGAACTGGAGGCTTGGCGTCTGCGGCCCGGTGGCGATCGACGGGCACGCCGGCCGACGCCCTGAAGTGCCGGCCTGTTCCGCCGACGGCCACTGCGCGACGTCCAGTGCGCCCGGCGCCAGCGGGAGCTGGCTCCGGTCCGGGTACTTCCTTCTCACGCTCGACCAGGTGCGGCGCAGCGGTCCTTGCTGGTCTCGAGGCCCGTGGAGGCTCCATGATCTCGGCCACCGTGCGGCGCACGCCGACCGTGCCGGTCCACGGCACGACCGGACGGCCACGGCCGGGTCGGCGGCGGCGGGATCCCGGCAGGGCCAGGGACAGCGCGAGCAGCAGGGCCGGACCAGTGGATCCGCAACGCGTTCATGGGACTCACCGGGGACTCTCCGGACGGTGAAGGGCGCGGGCGCCAAGCTCGAGGTCCGGGACCGGCGCCTGGCGGCGGGCCCATAGGGCACGGCGGCCCGCCGGGGCCCATTAAACCGGATAGCCGTGCGCGGCCGGGGCTGCGGCAAGGGCGCCCGGCCAATGCCCGAAACGGGCGGCGCCCGGAAGGCGCCGCCCGTCGCGTGTAACCGGATGCGGGAGGTCTAGAGTCCTCGCCGCCGTAACCGCCGCCGCCACCCGGTGCGGGCGCGAGCCTTCTTCTTCTCCGGGATCTCGGTGACCAGCGCCTCGGTGGTGAGCAGCAGGCCGGCGACGCTGGCCGCGTTCTGCAGCGCGGTGCGCGCCACCTTGGTCGGGTCGATGATCCCGGCCTTGAACATGTCGACGTAACTGCTCGCCGTCGACGTCGTAGCCGGTGAATCTGTCCTCGCCCTTGTACTCCTTCACCTTCTCGACGACGACCGAGCCCTCGACGCCGGCGTTCTCGCACAGCGTGCGCAGCGGCTGCTCGAGCGCGCGACTGACGATCTGGACGCCCACCTTCTCGTCGCCCTCGAGCTCCGTGGCCAGCCGATCGAGCGCCGCCGAGGCAGCGCAGGTACGCGACGCCGCCGCCCGGCACGATGCCCTCCTCGACCGCCGCACGGGTCGCGTGCAGCGCGTCCTCGACGCGGGCCTTCTTCTCCTTCATCTCGGTCTCGGTCGCCGCACCGACGTTGATCACCGCGACACCGCCCGCGAGCTTGGCCAGACGCTCCTGCAGCTTCTCGCGATCGTAGTCGGAGGTCGTGTCGTCGATCTCGCGCTTGATCTGACCGATGCGGCCCTGGATGTCGGCCGTCTTGCCGGCGCCCTCGACGATCGTGGTGTTTTCCTTGTCGATCACGATCCGCTTGGCGCGGCCCAGGTCCTCGATCTGCACGTTCTCGAGCTTGATGCCGAGGTCCTCGGAGATCAGCTTGCCGCGCGGTGAGGACCGCGATGTCCTCCATCATGGCCTTGCGGCGGTCGCCGAAGCCCGGCGCCTTGACCGCGCACACCGCCAGCGTGCCGCGCAGCTTGTTCACCACCAGGGTCGCGAGCGCCTCGCCCTCGACCTCCTCGGCGATGATGAGCAGGGGCTTGCTGCGCTGCGCGATCTTCTCGAGGATCGGCAGCAGGTCCCTTCATGTTCGAGAGCTTCTTCTCGTAGAGCAGGATGAAGGCGTCCTCGAGGACGGCCTCCATGCTCCTCCTTCTCGGTCACGAAGTAGGGCGAGATGTAGCCCTTGTCGAACTCCATGCCCTCGACGATGTCGTAGGTGGTCTCGATCGAGCTTGGCCTCTTCGACCGTGATCGTGCCGTCCTTGCCGACCTTGTCCATCGCACTCGGCGATGATCTTGCCGATCGACCTTGTCGCCGTTGGCGGAGATGGTCGCGACCTGCTCGATCTCCTTCCAGTTCGTCCGTGACCGTCGCGGCTGAGCTTCTTGAGCTCGTCGACCACCGACCTCGACCGCCTTGTCGATGCCGCGCTTGATCGCCATCGGCGACGCGCCGGCGGTGACGTTCTTGAGGCCCTCGCGGAAGATCGCCTCGGCCAGCACGGTCGCGGTGGTGGTGCCGTCGCCGGCGACGTCCGAGGTCTTGGACGCCACCTCGCGCACCATCTGCGCGCCCATGTTGTGGTACGGCTCGTCGAGCTCGATCTCCTTGGCGACCGTCACGCCGTCCTTGGTGACGGTCGGCGAGCCCCACTTCTTGTCGAGCACGACGTTGCGGCCGCGCGGCCCGAGCGTGACCTTCGACCGCCTTGGCGAGGATCTCGACCCCCTCGAGGATCCGGTGCCGCGCCTGCTCGCTGAACAGCAACTGCTTGGCTGCCATGGATGCCTCCTGACGTCGATGTCGAGCCCGGCGGCCGCTGCGCGGCGCGGCTGCGGGCGAATGGTCGGTTACTTACTTGGCGCTGTCGGCGAGCACGCCCAGGACGTCGTCCTCGCGCAGGATGACGTACTCGACGCCGTCGATCTTGACGTCGGTGCCGCTGTACTTGCCGATCAGCACGCGGTCGCCCTTCTTGACCTCCATGGCGATGCGCTTGCCCTCTTCGTTCATGCGCCCGGGGCCGACCGCGACGACCTCGGCCTCCTGCGGCTTCTCCTTGGCGGTGTCGGGAATGATGATCCCGCCCTTGCGCTGTCTCCTGCTCCTCGATCCGGCGAACCAGGATGCGGTCCGCGAGCGGCTTGACGTTCATGGCTCGCTCCTCCCGGGTGACGCGCCCACCTCCGGGGCGGGTCGATGGCAACGGTTGGTTGAAATGCCGGTCGCGGGAGGCGACCGAGGCGTGCTCGCAAGCCTCCCGAAATCCAGCGCGGACAGGAGAAGCTAATGCATTCGCATTGGCGCGACGCAATACGCCGCTCGTAACACATGCTGTTGATAATAGTGTTAGATGGCTATCTTGTTAGGCTGATGTTGGGTCCGTCACTGGTGCCCAAATGGCACGACATGCGCTGGCAGTCGATGACGAGGTTCGCCAATGGGAGCCGGAGGGGGCTGCCTGCGTCGCGTCAGGGCGTCTGCGGTTCCTCGAACAGCGCGAGGCGGGGCGCCCCGTCCAGGTAGCCGATGCTCACCATGCCGGTGGCTTCGACCCGCTCGTGCAGCGACGGGCGCCGGGTGCGCGAGGAGACGACGATCGTGTCGCGTCCCTGCCTCAGGTCGAACACGTAGTTGCCGCCGACCGAGAACGTCTCGCCGGCGCGGCCCTGCACCTTGACCACCCGCCCGTCGTACGCCTCCGGATGCTGGCGGATGCCTCGCGAGCGGAATGCTCGGCTCCCGCCGTGCGGGATCAGGAACGAACAACCGGCCGCGGCGAGCAGGATCGCGATCCCCACGCCGAACACCATCGCTCTGGGGATGGCGCGCAGTCGCGTGAGCCCGGCCTCCCATATCGGGAGCGAGGCCGTGACGGCGGAGGATCGTGCACCCGCTCGGGTTCGGATAGTCTCCTTCTCCACGCATCCCCCGATCGCCGGCGCGCCGCGGCTGGGAGCGCGTCCTGGGCAAAAGCCCTGGAACTCCCCATCGGCAGCGACGGCTCAGGAAGCGCTGCAGGCTGCTGGCGCAACTTGGGGACGCTGCTCGCGGCGGCCTTCCAGGTCGAGGGACCGGCGAGTCGGGCGCCAGGCCCCTGCGTGTCCGCCGGCGTGCCGCAGGCTGCGGCCGCAGGCGGTGCGCGTTCGGCTGCGGGCGGTGGCAGGTTCGGGCGCGGGGACGACGGCGGCCGGGTGGGCGACCGGGCGCGCCGACGCGACCGCCGCGGCGCTGCTCAGCGGGCCTTGCAGGGCACGGGCTCGACGGCTTCGACCTGGTATCCGACCGTATCGGAGCTGGAGAGATCGAGGTCGGACATGCGTCAGCACCCGTGAGGTTGATGGGGCCGTGGATGGGGGCCCTCTTCCGGGCATGGGTTATCGGCATGGCCCGGGGGCGACTTTGCCCCGCTCGCGTCGTCTGGGGCGTCGACCCGCCGGGAGCGCTGCGGCTGCCCTGAGGCGGGACGGCGCCCGAGATCAGCGGATGCCGTACGTACGCCTTGATCTTGCGGTAGAGCGTTCGCAGCCCGATCCCGAGTCACCGCGTGCCGCCCGCGGCCGGTCCTGCCCGACGTGCTCCAGCGTCGCCAACGATCAGCGCCCGCACCGCTCCCCTCCACCGTCATGCCGGGTGCGACGCCTAAAGGACCCTTCCGGCCGCGGCGCTCTCCCTCGGCGCGCAGCGGCCAGCGGCAGATCGGCGAGATCGAGCGGGCGGCCGCCGGGCGCAGACACCACCAGCGGCCTCGGGATCGTGTCCCGGAGCTCGCGTACGTTGCCGGGCCAGGTCCGCCGCGAGCCCAGCACGCCGCGGGTGACGCCTTTTGACTCCGCGGCGGCGGCGGTTGGCCTGCGCAGGAACCGCTCGACCAGCGTCGGATGTCCTGCCCGCTTCGCGGAGCGGCATCGCGATCCGCGCGGTCGAGCCGGCGGAGGAGGTCGTCGCGGAAGTGCCGCGCGGACGCGGGCGTCGAGGTCGTGGCGGGTGCCGGTGATCAGGCGCACGTCGACGCGCGGTGGCGCTGCCCCCAGTGCGCTCCCGGCGCGCTCCCCGGTGGGCTCGAATGCGCCTTCCTGCAGCAGCCGCAGCAGCCGCGCCTGGGCGGCCTCGGACGCGGCGCCGATCTTCTCCACGAACAGCGTGCTCTGCGGGCGCGCACCAGCGCGCCGGCCTCCGCGTGGTCACCGCCGAACAACTTCCGTGCTCGAACCTGTCGCACCGCTGCGCTCGCAGTCGATGGCGACGAACGGCCCCGCGCGGCGCGGGCCGTGCGCATGGATGGCGCGCGCCGCCGCACCTCTTGCCGGTTCCCGCTTCGCCGTCGATCAGGGCCTGGCTGCGCGGTGGTGGCGACTCCGGTGGATCTGTTCCCGCACCCGTGCGATCGCACGCCGCGATACGCCCAGCAGCGGATTGCTTCTCCACGCCTCGTCCGGCAGCGGCGGCGGGGCGCGGTGCGGAGACGTGGCGCGCGCAGACGCGGCACGACGCGCTGGCCGACGTTTACCCGGGCGGGATCGCGACGGGGATCGAGACATCAGCCCACGGCACCGCCGGCCCGGCCGGGAACGACGCCGGACCGCGCGCCGGCGCTACCCCAGCGCCTCGAGGGCGCGAATCAGCGCCTGAGGATCGGGGACTTGGCGCAGCACCGGGGCGATGTCCTGCAGGCGATCCGCCCCTCGCGATCGACCACGAACAGGGCGCCCGCCCGGAGTGTCCGGGCCGACTCGAGCAGGACGCCGTAGGCGGCGCTCGCCTCGCGCTTCCATGTCGGAGAGCAGCGGGAACGGAGCCCGAGCCGCTCGGCAAAGGCGGTGTTCGCCCAGTTGGCTGCTCCACGCTCACGCTCAGCACCCACCGCGCCGCAGCGCGCGCTGAGGCGGGCCGAGATCCCTTCTGGATCGCCGGCAGCTGGTGCGAGCACACCGGCGAGAACGCCAGCGGATAGAACGCCAGCATGACCGGGTCTCCTGGCCCCGGTGTCCGCAGTGACGAACTGGCCGCCCGGGCCCTCAGCCGAAGTCCGGCGCGCCCAGCTGTCCGATCGCCGGCGTCATGGTCGTTTCCATGGAACTCGCTCCCTGTCAGGGTCGGTCATGGTCATCGCGCCGGACTCAGGCGCAACATGTCCTGGCTGAGCGGCGGCCAGCTCGAGGGCGAGCGCACGCCGCGCTCCGACTCCCAGCGCTCGCTGAGCGCCACCAGCACCCGCGCGGTGGTGCGCGCATCGCTGAGGCCCGATGCCGCGGCTCGGGCGGCAGCCCGAGCCGCGCCGCCACCGCTCCCAGCGAGTTGCCGCCCGGGCCGCCCAGCCCGCGCGCCGGTGCCCGAGTATCGATGATGGGATTGAGCAGCGCGGCTGGCTGGCCTGGCGCCAGCATCGTGATCCAGGAACGGCAGGTCAGAACGCCGTTGTGGAACACCAGCGGCGGCATCCCGCACGCGGCGCCTGAGCTCGGCGGCGATTCCATGGCGCCGTCGGTGCCTCCGCGACTATCGCGTCGGTGATGCCGTGCACGGCCGCGGCGTCGGCGATCGGGCGCCCGGCTGCACCAGGCTCGACCAGCCCTCGCCCAGCGCGGACGTCGTCGATCGTGACCGTCGCCACCTCGACCAGCGCGTGCCCTTCGGCGGGGCTCAGGCCCGTGGTCTCGGTGTCCACCGCCATCACCTGCTGTCCGCTCAGCGGCGACATGCGCGCTCCACTAGCGATGGGGGGCGGCCGGGCGCGGTCTGCTTCGTGTGAGTCCTGGAAGCTGACGCCCCGGTCCATGTACCCGTCCGCCGATGTATGCGCAGCACCTGGAGGAACGCGCGGGGCTTCGAGGCCAGCCCGGCACGCGCTCACCGGGTGCTCGCCGCCCGCGCGCAGGAACACGGGTGGTGGGACACCCGCTCCACGCCGAACCGCGCCGCCAGCGAGCGCGACGGTGAACGCCTTGCCCTCGTGGCGCGCCGGATCCGGACGACCTCGGCGTTGAGCTCGATCAGCACGAAGTGCTCCTGCGAGGTGGTCGCGCGCTTCCGGGCTTGCGCGTAGACCTCGGCCTTCATGCGCCTAGCACCGCCCGCACGCAGTCGGTGTACACGTCGACCAGCACCGGCCTGCCGGTTGTGCGCGACTTTCGAGGCCGCGATCCCAGGCGCGCCAGGCAAGCCTCGGGCGTCGTCGGGGCGGCATCCGTGGCAGCGGCGATCAGCGGCAGGGCGAGGAGAACCACGAACGGCAGCACCGCGTACTTCGACATGAACCCTCGAGTGCGGGGGAGCGCCGGGACTAGGCGTAACAAGGCTAGCACGCGTCCCCGGCGCTGACAACGCCCGCCGCCCGCCCGCGCCCGCCCGCGCCGGAGCCGCGGGCCGGAACCCGCCGCACCGGTGCCAGGCGGCGAACGTCCGCGCCCTCCGGCCGCTGCGACGGTCAGGCGTACACGGTGTGGCGCAGCGTCTCGGCCGGTCGCGCCGGGTCGAACCACACGCCGCACAGCCGCTGGGTGCCGAGCAATACGTAACTGAACGAAGCATACC
>ERZ1370068.2227-contig-1384_pt1 | contig 41881 bp, 40 predicted proteins | sample MGYA00561227_ERZ1370068 | MGnify/ENA primary metagenome ERZ1370068 (study PRJEB38410, sample SAMEA6850437) | metagenome | study: Metagenomic assessment of the ecological functions of the soil: analysis of the soil microbiota associated with the... | reverse complement strand
TGTACTTCGTTCAGTTACGTATTGCTCGAATTGGGTTCGCACCCTACCGTCGACAGTGACCGGAAAGAATACGGCCGGCGCCGGAAGGTCCCACGTCGATCCGTCAAGACCAGTGTCTGAGCCATCGGATCGGCAGCGGCCAACGGTGTGCAGTAAACCACTCCTCGGGGGATCCAGCCTGCGCCGACCAGCGTGTTCTTCTTGGCATCGTCCGCGGTGTAGGCATGGTTGGGAGCGCCGCCTCGGCCGTTGTTGAACAGACGGTGGATAGCCGCAGTGCCCGCGCCGCAATTTCCTCCGGCATCAGGCACCAGACGGCAGCCCAATGCCCTCGTAGGTCGGAGCAGGACTTGTTTTCAGATGCGCGCATTCAGACGCCGACGCAGTGAGAAGAAATGCGACGCCTTGCCGGCGAACGCGGAAGTGTAGAAGCGACATATCGGAACCAGACCGGCCGCCGGCGCATCGTCAACGCGGTATCGCTGCCCCTGTGCGCCACCAGCCTTTGAACGCCGGTGTCGACGCGGCAATCTCCACAGGATTGGACGTCACAGTAGTGCTCGAATTCAGATGGTAGTACTCGACCGCCCGCACGATTTCCGCTGAGGCGGGCGGAGAAGAACGCTCCCATCACCGCAAGAAGAGTGACGAACATCATTTCCGCTGCGAAATATGCTTGGACATGGTCGTGTCCTTCCCCTACATGGATAAAGTCGCCGCATCAGCACGCGCCTCGTGCACCTGTCCTCTTATCGAAAATCTAACGCCTATAGGCGACGCCCATTTCGCACCCCAGTGGAGGATTGACTGAAAGGGATGCAGCTCGAGCGGTTGACCGCCAAGGATGTTTAAGCGTGGAGTTCAATGTGCAAACCGACGTGGATGTGCCTCGGACGTCGTCGAACATCCACGCCGGGTCGAGCATGCCAGACCCGCTCATGACGAACCGGCTCACGACGAGATAGGAGGCCGCGATCGGGTCCCACGTGGCCACGCCCCACCAGCCATTGCTCCGGTCTTCGGCAAGGACATAAACGTGGGCCAGACTTGGAAGAAATATAAAAATTGTCATCCGGGTGGCTGAAACACTTGCGGTTCAAATTGGGTTCGAATCACGCGGGATCGTGGCCATCCAACGGTTCGGCCCACGGAAAATCCCACTTCGACCCGACCAACAGCTGTGTCTGCGCCAACGAGATCAGCCACGGCCAACGGCGTGCAGCCACCACGCCCTCAGGGCCCAGCCCGCGCCGATCAGTCTGTTCTTCTTGGCAGCATCCGCGACGTAGGCATGGTTCGGCGCCGCCTCGGCCGTTGTTGAACAGGCGATTGATCGCGGCGGTTCCCGCGCCGCATTTCCCTGCGCGTCAGGCACGCGGGCGAAGAACTTAACGCCCTCATAGGTCAGTGAAATTTTTCTTCAGGTACGCGCATTCGGTTGGCGACGCAGTGAAGAGTGCGATGCCTTTCCGACGAACGCCGACGTGTAGAAGCGGCACCGGCGCCAGATCTGGAGCCGGCGCATCGTCGCTGCGACGCATCTCGCTGCCCCCGTGCGCCACCAGCCTTGGAACATGCCCGGAAGTCAAGCGCGGCGATCTCCGCAGGATTCGCGGTGACGAAGTAATGCTCAAGCTTGGTGATAGTACTCGACGGCCCTGACGATCTCAACGAGGCCGGCGGCGCGAACTCCGGTCACGGCAGAGGAAACAGCGAAAATTATTCCGGCGGCTACGTGACGTGTGGCCATGTCTTTCTCCCGCGTTTGGAACTGGTCGACTACCCAATTGGTCCTCCGTCGATTGCCTACGGCATCCGCACGCCGACCGCGCGCATGCATCCGACTCGAACAGCGGCGCGCCGGCGACATCGCTGAATTCGACGACGCTGCGGTCGGTGCCAGTGGTCGGCGTCCAGCGGATTCGATCTTCTGTCACCGTGCGCTTCCACGCGCTGCGTGCCACCGATGTGGTGCCGCCGAGTGAACTGGACGAACGCCTGGAACGCACCGCTTCGTACGAGGAATCGTCCGATTGCGCTCCCAGTAGCCGAGCCCAGGGCTGCGCTGACCCGGCGAGGAACCGTCGGGTTCAGAGTTGGTCTTCGGTCATCACGTTCCGCCCGAGGCGGAGAACTGTCGCAGCGAGTCGAGAGTCGAGCCGCCGGCGGAAGAGGCACTCCCGTGCTGCACTGATCGTGCGGCGTGATCCGGACCTGCCGCGTCGCCTTCCAGCAACGCGGGGAGCCTGGCAGCCGGCCGAAGCCGTCGCCCTCGGCCGCGGCGGGGCCCGGAGACCGCCGACACGGCTTGAGCGCCGCGACGGCCGAACAGCCGACTGTCGCTCGGGTGATGAACATCGCCATCACTGCCGCGCCCGGATGGCGCGGCGGGATTTGCCGCTCCATGGGGAGGCAAGGAGTGGCCGCGCCAGGCGTGCCGCGTCTTTGGGCGCTAGTGAATCGTTCTGAAAACGCCTGAACGGGGACGGCCGTCCCCGCCGAGCCAGCCTCGACGCGGCTGTCGTCACCCGAGGCCGCGGGCAGCTTGTATGGTCGCCTGGAAACGCGGCTCGCCGCCGGAGCAGGATCCAGCGCCGGCTCCAACGTTCAGGTAGCACTGCATCTGCGAGTGGTCGTCCACGCATCGCGCGCTCGAGCGAGGCCAGTGCCTGGTCGCGCTCCCCAGCTCCCAGATGGATCGAGCGCCACCTCGAAGCTCGACGCCGAAGCCTTGGGCCCCGCAGGCGCTCGGCGGAGGCGGTCGATCTCCATCGCTGCCTCGCGTTGCGATATGCCCAGTCTGGGCGTGGGCCCGTCCCGAGATTGGAGTAAGAGCTGGGGGGCGGGATCGTTGCGGGCCTCCGGAGCAGACGCACGACCTCCGGCCCCTTTGCCGCGGATTGAGCAGCGTGTGCGCGAGGAACTGCCGCGACGAGCGGCCTGCTGGCTGCCGCCTCGACGAGCCGCGACAACTCTCGTTCAGTGACTCCTCGTACGCGCGCGCCGAAGTAGCGGACCCATCCGGACAGCGCCAGGAACCCAAGAGGTTCGCCGGCTCGACCGCCTGCGCCTTGCAGGATGTGACTCGCTTAGCGCCGGCGACTGGTCTCCGGCCTGGGTCGGGGATTCAGCGCCATCAGGGACGCATGGCGCAGCGCGAAGTCCGGCTGCGGCTTCAGGCGCCTGCAGGTAAAGTCGTGCGGCCCGCCCTCGAGATCGCGGTCATGCTGGGTCACGACATGCCCAAGCGCCGTGTAGCGCAGCGGCCGGCGCGCTTGGGATCGAGCTCGAGGGCGCGCAGGGCCGCTCTTGCCGCGCCTGTACCAAGCCCCTGCGGAGTGGCGTCGCGACGTCGAAGATCACCGTGAGCGGCGCGTAGTGCGTCCGAAAGGCCGGCGCTCGCCAACGCGAAGCGCGAGGTACGCGGCGCAGTGCCGCATCGGAGAATGCGATGGCCCGCCGCATGCGCGGCGCGTCGCGAAGCGCTCGACCTGGAACCGGCCGTTCACGCCGACTGCCAGGCCTCGACGTCCAGACGATTTCCTCGCGAGCACGCCGACAGCCGCGCCTCGTTCGAAAAAGCTCCATCGCGAGCGCGCGTTCACGAGCTGCATCGCCAGCGCGTCCTGCACCGCGAGCAGCTCGCCCACGGGCTCCGTGAAATTGTTCGCCCAGAGCGAGAGCGCCATCGTCGACCGTCGAGCAGCCGCGCCGATGAGCCGGAGACATGCGATCGTCGTGGACGTTCCAGGTTGACCGTCGACGACCGCATCGACGCGCAGGCTTTCGAGCCCGGCCTCCAGCGGATCCACATCCGGCCGCGGCAAAGCGCACCACCGAGCTCAACGGCGCGACGACCACGCCGGGCAGCCGGCTCAAGCCGATTGATCAGCAGCTCCGTGACACCGAGCTCCAACGCGCCGGGTTGCGCGCCTCCAGCAGCAGCAGCTTGAGACGGCAGCACCGCGATCGACTTCGCTTGGTCAGGCGAGGACGCTGCCTGGACCGATTCCACCAGACGCCCGCGCCGACCGCGGCCGCCGTTGCGGCCGCGAGCCGCACAGGCACGACGCGGCGCGAGAAATGCGCGCCTCCGATCTGGACGCTTGGGTCGGACCGGCTGTCAACGACTCCGTTGCAACGGCGGGACCATCGGGCGCTACCTGCGGGACGGGCTCGGAGGGCGACAATATCGTTACCGCGCTGCGCGCGCGCGCCGTCGGCCTCCGCGGAAGGCACCACGTCACCGATGAACGCTGGTAGCCCCGCCCGGCGACCGTGACAATGAATCGCGCGCGAGTCGCGCGAGTCCCCAAGCGCGCGGCCTCACCGTCGAAATCGCCTGGTTGAGGTTGTTCATCCTCGACGACGCTGTTGCGGCCAGACGGCCTTGATCAGCTCGTCCTTGCCGACCACCCGCTCGCGATTCTCCACGAGATGCGCCAGCACGTCGTACGCGCGCCCGGACGGGGTACGGCCGCCCCGTCGGGCCCGCTCCAGCCGCCGCTTGGCCAGTTCGAGGCGTGGAGCCGGCGAACCGGTAGCCGCGAGGCTGCCGCGACGTCCATGCGTCTACCGTCAGCGTCGAGGTTGTGCCCCTTGTCGATGAAGCTCGGCGACCGCCGCCACGAACGCCGCGTCGATGCCCATGAACAGGTGGTAGCCGCCGCACTCGCCCTGGTTGCTACCCGCCCCCAAGGCCGATGCGCTCCTTCGCCGGCGCCGCGACTCCAGCGCACCGATACAAGCGGTCGAGCGAACGCCGCCGCCGGTTCGTCGCCCGAATGGACCAGATCACCAGCGTCGGGCGCCGCACCAGGCGCGGCCCCGCGTCGAGATCCCGGGCTGCCATGGGGCGAAGATGATGACGCCCATGAGCTCGTCCTGCCGGAAGCTCGACCGCGAAGTTCAGGGCCCGCCAGTCGTGGATCCGCTGCCGCCGACGATCCGGCATGTCGGCACGCTGTCGCGGCCGCGCCGCATGTGGCGGACGACTTCGCCCGGACGTCGGCGTACTGCCCGGATCCTTGCAGTCCGACGTCTGGTCGACGAGCGCCACCGCCGCGAAGCCGCGCGCCGCGAACGCGCTCGCGGTTTGCGGGCGAAGGGGGCGCACCGCCCGGGCAACCGTCGGCATGGATCCGTCGTTCGCGATGCCCAGGATGCCGCTACTGCCCCGGGAGGAAAACGATGTTCGCCACCGGTGCGTCCGGGGCGCACGTAGAGGAAGCGCTGCGTCGGCGTCGCGGGTCCGGAACGTCGACGACCGTTGTGGTCACGCCGCGCCGGCGGGCCCAGCTTACCATCGCGAAACAATCAGGCGAAACAGTGTGCAAGTCGCAGGACTACCTCCCCACCAACTACCTGAAAGGCGTACGCAGCGCCGGCCCAGTAGAGGCGGCCGTGCGGGTCAGCGTACGATGGGTCGTAGCCTACCTGAAAGTTGCTGGGTCTGGTTCGAAAAGGGCGGATCCTTGATCCGAACAGGTTCGATCCCGGCCGACGGCGTCAGTTCAATAGCCCGGCATAGCTGACGCCGACGTTCCAGAGGTCGTAAACACCGATGGTTCGCAGTTGGGTGCCCGTGCCGGGTCCCGGCGACTGGTCGTACCCGCCTGTCTGGAAGTTCTCGGTCACGGTCACCGCCCACGGGCCGTCGTTCCAGTCGAGCTGAGGTAGTGGTGCCAATAGGGAATGACCCCGGGGTTCCCGCCGACAATGGAATAGTGATTGACCATGTTGGGGTAGCTCCCGTCGAGCTGCTGACGCCGGTTTTCGATGAGTGTGAGTTCCGGTGAAGTCAGCTTGACCCAGCCCCAGTCCAGTTTCGGCGCCACGAACTGGACGTTCAAGTCGATGGCCGTCGCTTTCTGCTTGCCCAGGTTGGTGAGGAACTGGTCGACCTGGACGATCGGCCCCGGAAGCGTCGGATAGTCGGGCTGTACCGGCCCGCGGTGGATCAGGTAGCACGTCGGGCCGAGTGACGCCGTTGGGACACTGCGCGAAGATGTGGACGGAAAGAAATTGATGCGGTCGTCCAGCAGGATCGACGCATGATCGTGTAAAGCGATAGTTCCCGTGTCGGCGCCCAGACGCCGCCGACGCTCCGCACCAGCGGAGTGTCGGCTGCAGCGCCGGTTGCGCCGCTAACTGGGAACTGCGTGTTTCAGTCCTGCAGCGATCGCGTGACGGGCAGCGGGCGGGGTCGCTCAGATTGCCAGGCGTGATGCCCATAAGCGGCTGGGGTAAACAGGCCCGCCAGGCTGGGCGCGAAGTAACCGGTGCCGCGCCGATGTCGCAGCATCGAATGTCTGAGCCGTTTTGCCAGCTTGGCAGACCTGCCGGATTAGTCGTACCACGCCGAAGTCGCTGTAGTGATCGTGCCTGACGGCGGTGGCGCCAGCGTGCTGGCGGGGAGGAATGCTCGCGCGGCGAACAACGCCCATATGTTGCGCGCCTGACAGTGACGGCGAGGAATCGAGATTGAGGACATCGCCGGACTCGAGCGCCGGGTCCGATATTCGCGCTAGGTGTCATGGCGGGCGCTGGCGCCAGTGGCCTGGACACCGGGCCCGACGTCAGCGCAGAAAACCTCGTTGGTCGTAGGAAGTCACAGGCGGAAATTGTGGTCGATATTGCCTGCCGCGCAGCGGTGTTGATTTCGCGGTCGACAGCCATCAGGTCATGACGGTCGACGGCAAGTTCAGATAGAATGGTTGACGACCCCGCTGTTCCGGGATCGGCATCAGCGTCGATTCGCGCGCAGCGTAGCCATCGGTCGATCGCTGGTCGACGTCGCTGCGGGAGTAATTGAACGCGCCGTTGTATGTCAGCCCATCGCGCTACGCCACGCAGTCCCGCGACAAGGTTCCACTGTTCCGTAATCGGCGAAATCGTGCGCGGCCCCAGCTCGACCGCGCTCCAGTAAACGTTGAGCGGCGTCCCGTCGATGCCGAACGTGCGTGTCAGATCGCTTGCCGGGTAAAAGGGGCTGGTCGTAAGCGGCAAGCTTCGCTGTTGCTGGAACGTGGTCTGTGGACACTTGCGACGGCCCAATGGGAAAGTCGAACTGGTTGCGGTCATGGTGCCGTGACTGGCTGGTTGCTTCCTGGTTGAGCTGCCAGGTGAACACGCCGGCGCGTTGAGGCGCTCGCTCGGGTTGAATATGGCAGCCGCGCCATTACGCCGTTCCACCGGCACTGATACCGGCCCACTGCCCACAGTGAGGGTGAGGGCGTGATCGCACGATGGGTCGGCGGCGTAATAGCCGCGCCAGATCGCCGATCCGGTTGCGCACGCCACGGGAGTATCCACGTTGGCCGGAAAGATTGATGCCGGTGCGATCACTGCGACGCCTTTATCCGGTCTCCAGTTTCTCGCGGCGAACGGCCGGTCGCGTGCCTGTATCCTCAAACTTCTGGTAGTCGACCGTCGCATACGCGTTGAGCGTATCTGCGGTCGCCGTAGCCCCTGCCGACGGTGAAATTGCTGCGTAACCGCCGGTGTGCTCGGGCGGCAGTGTCATGCTGCCGCGTGGAGTCTCGGTACCCTGGAATTTCGCCGCATGATGAAATTGATGGCTGGCAACCGCTGTCTTTCCACGTAGAATCGTCGCGGAAGGCCATTATTCCGGTTTATCGACGCGCTCGATCAGCCATCAGATGGCGTTCGGTCGCTGTAAGTGAGTGATCGCCCGATTGGCGATGCGGCGGCCGTTGAGCAGCACGAGTGTCGCCTGATAGCCGTGCGCGCAGTCCGCGGCAGCAAACACCGCCTGGGCACCACTACGGCGCCTGCTATGCGTTGATGCCATGACTCATCGCCGCGGAAATCACGTATTGACGAGCTGGGCCGCAGTCTGGATGTTGGCCCGCTCGATATCGCTGCGGGTGATGATCTGGACGGGTAATGCCGTTTCACGCTCCAGGGTCAGGATGTTGCTTCCCGTCACGATCACCTTGATTCGGCCGTCGACGGCGTCGGTTCCTGAGAAAGTCCCCGTTTTGCACGGCATTTTAAGCCGCCAAGCTGAAGCAACGACGCTTCGGTTCCAAGCGTCACAAATCATGCGCCCGTCGCAACGTCATCCCTGCCCGTCAGTCCAAACATCGTGGCGTGGCGGTGGCCGGCGTCACGTTCCGGAAGACCTCGCCTACCCCGCCTGCTTATCACTCCTCCAGCGGGTCGGCTTCCATCTGCCCGCGCAGTCCCGTACGCGATCGATGGCAAGCTGCGACAGGTAGTCGGCGGTGATGTCGCCGGTGATGTACTTGCCGTCGAAGCACGACGCCTCGAAATTCGTTGAGCTTCGGATTGGCGGCGCGCACCGCCTCCTTCAGCGCTTCGAGGTCCTGGTAGATGAGCGAGGTCCGCGCCGATCTCGCGCGCGATCTCGGCCTCGGTGCGGCCGGTGGCGACGAGCTCGTGCTGGTTCGGCATGTCGATGCCGTAGACGTTGGGATAGCGCACCGGCGGGCTCGCCGACGCGAAGTAGACCTTGCTGCGCGCCCGGCTTCGCGCGCCATCATGCACGATCTCGCGCGACGTGGTGCCGCGCACGATCGAGTCGTCGACCAGCAGCACGACCTTGTCCGCTGAACTCGATGCCGATCGCGATTCAGCTTCTGGCGCACGCTCTTCGTGCGCATCGCCTGGCCCGGGCATGATGAACGTGCGGCCGATGTAGCGGTTCTTGACGAAGCCCTCGCGGTACTTGACGCCGAGCCGGTTGCGCGAGCTCGAGCGCGCGACGGGCGGCTCGAGTCGGGAATCGGGATCACGACGTCGATGTCGCGCGCCTCGGGCATGCGCGCGGATCTTTTCGGCCAGCGCGCCGCCCATGTTGAGCCGCGGCTTCGTAGACCGACGTGCCGTCGATCACGCGAGTCGGGCCGCGCGAGGTAGACGAACTCGAAGATGCACGGATTGAGCGACGGATTGTCCGCGCACTGCCGCGCATGGAACTGTGCCGGTGCTGTCGACGAAGATCGCCTCGCCCGGGCGCGACGTCGCGCAGCACGTGGAAGCCGAGGCGGTTCGATGCGCGACCGATTCGGAGGCGACCATGTACTCGGAGCCGCCGCATCTGCTCGTTGCGTGCCGATGATGAGCGGGCGGATGCCGAAGGGATCGCGGAAGCGCGAGCATGCCCGTAGCCGGCGATCATCGCCACGACCGCGTACGCGCCGCGGCAGCGCTGGTGCACGCCGGCGACCGCGCGTGAAGATCGCGTCGGGATCGAGCCGGTGGTGCTGCGCGGCGCGCTCGAGCTCGAGCGCCAGCACGTTGAGCAGCACTTCGCTGTCGGAGTTCGTGTTGACGTGGCGAAAGTCGAGCTGGAACAGCTCGCGCTTCAGTTCCTCGCTGTTGGTCAGGTTGCCGTTGTGGCCGAGCGTGACGCCGAACGGCGAGTTGACGTAGAACGGCTGCGACTCGAGGTCGGAGAACGCCGAGCCGGCGGTCGGATAGCGGCAGTGGCCGATGCCCGCGTCGCCCACCAGGTCGCGCATGTTGCGGGTGCGGAACACGTTCTCGCACCAGTCCCGGGCCCTTGTGCATGTGGAAGATCGGTGCCTTCGCTCGTGACGATGCCGCGCGGCGTCCTGCCCGCGATGCTGCAGGAGCAGGAGGCCGTCGTACAGCAGCTGGTTGACGGCCGTGTGCGCGACGACGCCGACGATTCCGCACATGAGCAGTTACTAAGCCTTTCTGGCTCACGGGGCCGCTGGCATGCGGCCCTCGCGGGAGTAATCGAGTCGCTGCGGCCCACTCCGGCGGCAGCCACGGCGCAGGGACAGCGCGGCGGCCGCGAAAGGCGGGGCAAGGGCGGCATTCTGCCACCAATCAAGGCGCGGCAGGGGTGGTCGAGGCCCGCGACGAGCACAAACGCGCAGTAACCAGCACTACGCCACGCGCAACGCCGAATACGGCGCCCAGGAACCTGTCGACGAATCCCAGTCCCGCCTTGCGAATGACGCTCGAAGCGGCCACGCGATCAGCGCTCCCAGCACCAGCGCATCCCATGCAAGATCACCACGAATGCGATCAGATACCTGATCACCGGATTGTCGCCGATTTCCGGAAGCATTCCGCCAACGCAGCGGCGTCAGCGCGACCGCTGCGCACGAATCCCAGCACCCACGCGGCCAGCGCAATCAATTCCGCGCGTCACGCCGCGGAAGAACGCCAGCAACATGAGACAGGCCGACCACGCCGATGATGGTCCAGTCGAAGGCGTTCATCGCGATGCGCGCCCTACTTCGCCGCCGCGACGATGCCGCTTGTAGCCTTCGCCCTTGAGCCTGTCTGCGAACTTCGATCGCCGCGTCACGCGATGGGTACGGGCCGACGCGCACGCGCCACAACGTGCCTCGGCTTGTCGTCAGAGGCTCGGTATATGCCGGGATAAGCGGCCTTCTTCAACCGGTTGGCGAGCGCATTCGCGCCTTTGTCGTCGGCGGAGGCCGCGAGTTGCACCAGAATAGCCGTCCTTCAGCGCATCGCTCGGCTGGATCGACCGCGCGGTGTGGCAGGGGCCGCAGGTGGCGGCGACGGCGCAGGTGCCATCGCAGCAACCGGTGGCGCAGCGGTCGCCGCGCAGGTTTCCCGGCGCACCTAGGACTTTTGCTCCGCCTGCGCGATGGATTTCTTCGCTGCGGGCATCGCGTTACGCAGTGGTGGTGCGAGGTGGTCGCGCCTTCCGCTGAGCGCGGTTGGCGCGGGCGCCGGTGGGCGCGGACGCGGCGGGCACGGCGCGGCGGGCTCGGGCGCGGCGCGGCGCGGGCGCAGGTTCGCGGTTCGGCGCAGGCTCACTGCTGTCTCGCTCTTGGCGCGCGGCCTCCTTCGCTGCTCGTTTTCGCGCCCTTGTCCGACAGGCGATTGACGAACTTGGCGTTGTCCTCGGGCGGAATGCGAACCGAACACGTCCTCGCCGAGCGGCTCGGGATCGCTCTCGAGCAGCATCGGGACGATCACCGCGGCAGCGAGCGCGAGGACGATCGCGCCCAGCAGGCGGCGGCGCGCGCGGCGCCGCAGCTCGTCGACGTTGATATCGGGGGCTTCGGCCATGGACAAATCCGCGGGCCCGTCAGCGCCGTGTCGCCGCGAGCACTGCGGCAACCGTGAGGAACGAGCCGAAAACCGACGATTCTATCAGCCTCGCCGCGCTATCCCGCGCTGCCGCGAATGCGGACGCAATGTCCGGCAAGACCCGTATGGCAGATACATCCACGCCCGGCGGCGACGAGCCGCGTCGCGCACCGTCTCGCGCGCCGGCGCCGCGCGGGCCCGGAAGCGACGCGACGGTGAACCAGCGGTCGATGCGCGAAATCATCGCAGCTGCAACGCCCGCGATGTCCTTGTCGGCGTACATGCCGAACACGCGCGAGCGTCTGCGGGTGATAGCCCATCGCCCCGAGCTCATCGGCCAGTATCGCTTGCCGCGTGCGGATTGTGCGCGACGTCGAGCACGACCGTCGGGCGGCCGGGCAACACCTGGAAGCGCCCGGGAAGCTCGACCGCCAGCAGTCCCTCGCGCAGCGCGCCGCTGCGCTACGGGCAATCGCGGTCGCCGAGCAGGTCGAGCACCGCGAATGCCGTCGCCGCATTGCCCAGCTGATACGCGCCGCGCAATGCCGGGAACGGGCAAGCCGGAGCGCTCGCCGCGCGGTCCCCAATAGCTCCATTGCGTGCCTTCGTTCGACGAAAGCCGTAGTCGCGGCCGATGCGCAAGCATGCGGCGCCCCGATTTCTCCGCGCGCGCGACCACGCTCGCGGGCGGATGCGGATCCGCGCAGACAGCGCGGGGCGACCGGCGCGAAAGATGCCCGCCTTTTCGCGGCCGATATCCTCGCGCGGTGGGGCCGAGATAATCCGTGTGGTCGATAGTCGACGCTCGTGAGTACCGCCACCGTCGGCATCGACGACGTTCACCGCGTCGAGGCGGCCGCCCAACCCGACTTCGAGCACCAGCGCATCGAGTTCGGCGCGCGCAAAGAGCCACAGCGCGGCAAGCGTGCCGAATTCGAAATAGGTGAGCGGCGTCGGCGCGCCGTCGGCCCTGCGTCGCGAGGCGCGCATCGTCCACGGCACGCGAATGCCGCCAGCAGCTCGGCGTCGGTTGCCTCGTCGCCCAGCGATGCGCACGCGTTCGTTGTAGCGCAGCAGGTGCGGCGACGTGTACAGGCCCACGCGCATAGCCTGCGCAGCGCAGGATCGAGTCGAGCATCGCGCACGTCGAGCCCTTGCCGTTGGTGCCGGTGACGGTGACGACGGGACAGGTGATCGGGCGCGTCGAGGTTGCGCGCGGACCGCGCGCACGCGATCGAGGCCCATCGCGATGGCCTTCGGATGCAGCGTTTCGAGATACGCGAGCCAGGCGGCGAGCGTGGCCGGGCGGCTCATGAGGTCAGGCGCGCGTGCGCACCGGAGCGGGCCGATGCGAGATCAGGTCGCCGGTGCAGGCTGGCGCGACAGCAGCGCGAGCAGTTCGCGCAGTTCGTCGCGCAACTGGCGGCGGTCGACGATGCATGTCGAGCGCGCCCTTTCTCGATCAGGAACTCGGCGCGCTGGAAGCCCTCCGGGCAGCTTCTCGCGCACCGTCTGCTCGATCACGCGCGGACCGGCGAAGCCGATCAGCGCGCCCGGCTCGGCGATCACGAGATCGGCGACGAACGCGAACGATGCCGACACGCCGCCCATCGTCGGATCGGTGAGGATCGACACGAACGGCAGCCGCGCCTTGGTCAGCTCCTGCAGCACCGCCGTGGTCTTGGCCATCTGGAACAGCGAGCTGACGCCTTCCTGCATGCGCGCGCCGCCCGAGGCGCGAGATGCAGACGAACGGAACGCGGTTCTCGTAGGCGACGCGCACGCCGCGCACGAAGCGCTCGCCGACGACCGAGCCCATCGACCCGCCCATGAACTCGAACTCGAACGCCGCGAGCACCAGCGGCACGCTCTTGACGCTGCCCTGCATCACGACCAGCGCGTCGGTCTCGCCGGTCTCCTCGAGCGCCGCCGCCAGCCGCTCCGGATACTTCTTCTGGTCCTTGAACTTGAGGCTGTCGACCGGCACGACCTCCGAGCCGATCTCGAAGCGGCCTTCGGGATCGAGCAGCTGCTCGATGCGCTCGCGCGCGCCGCACGCGCTGAGTGATGGCCGCACTTCGGGCAGACGTAGAGGTTGTTCTCGAGGTCGGTGCGATAGAGCACCGCCTCGCACGACGGGCACTTGATCCACAGGCCCTTCGGGCACCGGCGTCCGGCGCTCGCCCGGCGTGCGCTTGATGCGCGGTGGCAGCAGCTTCTGCAGCCAGCTCATCGTGCCCGAGTTTTCCGCGTATGACCGCGCGTCATGCGACTGCATGCCGCGCGCTTCGCACCATCGCGTCGAGCGCGCTGCCGTATGCTGCCGAGCCACGCCCCGCGCGCGCGGCCGCGTCTGCGGCGCGGCCCGGATTCGATTTCCTGGATGATGCGGCTGCCGATGACGACCGCGTCGGCGTGCGCGGCGATCGCCTGCGCGCTCGCCGCGTCGCGGATGCCGAAGCCCACGCCGACCGGCAGCGCGACGTGGCGGCGGATCTCGGCCGAGCTTGCGCGCGACGTCGGCCGTGTCGAGGTGGCCCGCGCCGGTCACGCCCTTGAGCGACACGTAGTAGACGTAGCCGCGCGCGAGCCGCGCCACGGCGGCGATCCGCGCCTCCGGCGTCGTCGGCGCCAGCAGGAAGATCGGCGCGATGCCGCGCGCGTCCAGCAGTCGCGCGAACTCGGCGCGCCTCCTCCGGCGGGTAGTCGACGACCAGCACGCCGTCCACGCCGGCGTCCTGCGCGCGATCGGCGAACGCCGTCGCGCCCATCGCCTCGATCGGATTGGCGTAGCCCATCAGCACGATCGGCGTCGTCGCATCGTGCCGCGCGAAACGCCGCGACGACGTCGAGCACGTCCGCAAGCCGACGCCGCTGCGCGAGCGCGCGCTCGGACGCGCGCTGGATCACCGGGCCGTCGGCCATCGGATCGGAGAACGGGACGCCCAGCTCGATCACGTCGGCGCCGGCCGCGACCAGCGCATCGCATGATCGCGCAGCGTCGCGGCGAGCGACGGATCGCCCGTCGTGACGTACGGAATGAGCGCCGTGCGGCCTGCGCGCTTGCAGCTGCGCGAACGTGGCGTCGATGCGGTTCAGCCGATGCGCCGCGCGTGTCGCATTCCGGCCGGCAGCAGAAATTGAGCCGCGCGCTCGGCGACGGTGTTCATGTCCTTGTCGCCGCGGCCCGGAGAGGTTGACGAGCAGGATCTTGTCCTTCGCGCAGCGTCGGCGCGAGCTTCGTCGCGTACGCGCAGCGCGTGCGCGGACTCCAGCGCCGGAATGATGCCCTCGATGCGGCAGCAGTCGTGGAACGCGGCGAGCGCCTCGTCGTCGGTCGATCGACGACGTACTCGGCGCGGCCCGTGTCCTTGAGCCACGCGTGCTCGGGGCCCACGCCCGGGTAGTCGAGGCCCGCCGACACCGAATGCGTCTCGATGATCTGGCCGTTCGCGTCCTGCAGCAGATACGTGCGGTTGCCGTGCAGCACGCCCGGCGTGCCCGCGCGTGAGCGACGCCGCGTGGCGTGCCGCTCGCGATGCCGTCGCCCGCCGCCTCGACGCCGATCAGCCTGCACGTCTCGGATGCGGGATGTAGGGATAGAAGATGCCCATCGCGTTGCGAGCCGCCGCCCACGCAGGCGATCACCGCATCGGGCTGGCGGCCCGCGTGCTCCGGCATCTGCGTCGAGGCATTCGTCGCCGATCACGCGCTGGAAATCGCGCACCATCATCGGATAGGGATGCGGGCCCGGCGACGGTGCCGATGATGTAGAACGTGTTCTCGACGTTGGTGACCCAGTCGCGCATCGCCTCGTTCAGCGCGTCCTTCAGCGTCTTCGATGCCGGATTCGACCGGCACGACTGTCGCGCCGAGCAGCTTCATCCGGATAGACGTTCTGCGCCTGGCGCCTGACGTCCTCCGAGCCCATGTAGACGACGCACTCCATGCCGTAGCGCGCGGCGACCGTCGCGGTCGCGACGCCGTGCTGGCCGGCGCCGGTCTCGGCGATGACGCGCGTGCTTGCCCATGCGCCGCGCGAGCAGCGCCTGGCCGATCGCAGTTGTTGATCTTGTGCGCGCCGGTGTGGTTCAGGTCCTCGCGCTTGAGCCAGATCTGCGCGCCGCCCAGCTCGCGCGACCAGCGCTCGGCGTGATAGACGGGCGACGGCCGGCCGACGTAGTGCTTGAGCTCGCGCGCGAACTCGGCGCGTGAACGCCGGGTCGTCGCGGTAGCGCGCGTATTGCGCGCTTGAGCTCGTCGAGCGCGCGGATCAGCGTCTCGGCGACGAACACGCCGCCGTACGGGCCGAAGTGGCCGCGCTCGTCGGGAAGCGTCGTAGGGAAGGTCAGTCATCTGCATTGCGCACTCCCTCGATGAACGCCGCGATGCGCGCGGCGTCCTTGATGCCCTTGCGCAGCTGTGCCGTCGGCGCCGCGCTCCTCGACGCCGCTCGACACGTCGACCGCCCACGGCTGCACGCGCGCGGATCGCCTCGCCGACGTTGCCGGGATCGAGGCCGCCGGACAGGATCACCGGCGCGGGCAAGCCTCGCGCGCAGCGGCAGGCCGACAGGCGCGACCAGTCGAACGCGCGGCCGGTGCCGCCGGGCAGATCGCCCGGCCAGATACGTGTCGAACAGCAAGCCCGCCGCGTCGTCGTAACGCGCCGCGTATTCTAGCAAATCGACCCCGTCCTTCATGTGGATCGCCTTCGAGGTACGGGCGGCCGAACGCGCGGCACAGCTCGGGCGCTTCGGTGCCGTGGAACTGCAGCGACGTCGAGCGGCAACCGCGTCGAGCATCGCGCGCTACGTCCGGCGGACTCGGATCGACGAACAACGCCGACCTTGGTCACGAACGGCGGCAGCGCGTCGGCGATCTCGCGCGCGCGTCCGACCGTCGACGCACGCGCGGCGTGCCGCCCCAGAAGATCGAGGCCGATCGCGTCGGCGCCTGCGCGCCGCCGCGGCGAGCGCCGTCGGCGACGCGGGTGATGCCGCAGATCTTGACGCGCGTGCGCATGCCGTTCATGACTGCGGCGCGACCGTGCGCGACCGGCCCGCACGCGTGGGCGGCAGACGCCGAACGCGCGCGTCGTAATCAGCGCCCGCGAAGTAGAGGCCGTCGGCGGCGAACGTCGGCGCGCGCGCGCGTGCGATCGCGCGCGGCCGAGCAATCCGCCGATCCAGTCGGGCGGCTGCCTGCCGGCGCCGACGTAGACCAGCGCGCCGACGATGTTGCGGATCATGTGATGGAGGAATGCGTTGGCGGAAAAATCGAAGCGGACGAACGGCCCTGTCGCGCACGATCGACCGCGCGCGCAACGTCTTGACCGGCGATTTCGCCTGGCACTCGGCCGCGCGGAACGCCGAGAAATCGTGCGTGCCCAGCGAGGCGCGCTGCGCCGGCGCGCATCGCGGCGACGTCGAGCGGTCGATGGTACCAGCCCACGCGCCCGGCCAGCAGGCCGGGCCGCTCGCGCGCGTCGAGCAGCAGGTAGGTGTAGTGGCGCGCCGTCGCGGCGAAGCGCGCATGGAAGTCGTCGGGCACCGGCGTGCGCCCACAGCACCGGCGTGCCGCGCGGCAGGTGCGTATTGACGCCGCGGACCCAGGCCGAGTCCGGGCGCGACGCGTCCGTGTCGAAATGAACGATCTGCGAGACGGCGTGCACGCCCGCGTCGGTGCGCCCGCGGCGGTCACGCGTGACCGCGATGTCCGGCGATTTCGCCGATGGCGCGCTCCAGCGCATCCTGCACGCCGCAGCCGCGACGGCTGCGACTGGAAGCCGCAGAACGCGTGGCCGCGAATATTCGACGGCGAGCGCGAAGCGCATGGCAAATCGGTGCAACGAACCGAACGCATGAGGCGGCGGATCAATCGACCCGCCGCCCGTATGCACTCTGTACAGCGTTGCGGGTCAGGCCGAGCTTCGGCGAGCAGCGACTTCGCTTCCGCCTTCTGCTGGTCGTCGCCCTCGTGCAGCACTTCCTGCAGGATTTCGCGCGCGCCTTCGACGTCGCCCATTTCCTGGTACGCCTTGGCGAGGTCGAGCTTGGTCGCGGCGTCGTGCCACTGGCCGTCGAGCACCGACGGCGTCGGATCCTCGAACGTGGTACGCTCGGGATCGAACGAAAGGTCGAGCTTGTCGAGTTCCAGCGCCGCGGCCGGCCGCGTCAACTGCGCGGGCGCCATGCCGCCGACGGTCGCGTTCCGCCGCAGCCGTGGCCAGCGCCGGCTCGACGCGAGGCTTGCCCATCGGCGCAGGCTTCTCGGCGTCGTCGAGCTTGAAGTCGAGGTCGAACTTGGCGCGCGTCGCCGACGCTGTCGTCGCGCGGCCTCGACCTTGTCGGCGAGGCTTGCCGTGCGCGTTTCGATCGCGGCCTTCGCCCGCGGCCATCGCGGCGACCGCCAGCGCGAGCGCGACGTGCGATCGTGATCGAAATCCGCTGGCTGCTTGGCGCGCGTCTTCTCGAGCTCGCGATTCCGCGCCGGCGAGGATGTCGGCGGGCGTCTTGGGCATGGCGCCGGACGATCGGCGAGATCGAGATCTCCTCGTCCATCTGCAATTCGAGGCCGCTGCGTCGCTCGCTGGCGCGCGCGCTGTCGGCGGCTGTCCGCGGACGGAGGCCATCGCGCCGCGGACGCGCCGCGGCGCGCCGCCCTCGGCGAACATCGGATTGTTCGGGATCGAGCTGGCGGCCGAGCGCCACGGCCTTGTGCCACGCCTCGCCCTGGCCGTTGCATGACCGCGTACAGCTCCGGAGCGCGACCGTCTCGAACGCCGACGGCTTGTTGTGCTGCGCGTGGATTTCGAGCAGCTTGAGATAGATCTCCTGCCGCTGCGGATCCTTCTTCAGCGCGTCCTTCAGGATTTCCTCGGCCTGCGCATCGCGGCCGTACGCGAGATAGACCTCGGCTTCGGCGATCGGATCGACTTCGTCGGTGTCGATGTTGCCCGAGGCCCTCGCGGCTGAAGTCGCTCGCGAGCGAGTTGTCGCCGGTGTTCACGACGCCGCCGCCGGTGGAGCCGAACACCGTGTTGGTCTTGATGTCGGTGCCCGAGATGATGCTGTCCTCGAACTTGGTCGTCTTGCGCCGGCGCGTCGGCGACCAGCGCACGCGATGCCGGCCAGGACCGCCAGCGCGCCAGCGCCGATCGCCCATAGCGGCGTGTTCGACAGAAGGTCGTCGAAGAATCCCGGCGGCTCGGCCTTCGGCGCAGCCTTGGGCACGGCCTTCGGCGGTGAGCGCTCGGTCTCGGGCGGCTTCACATCCTGGGCGGCGGTGCCGCGGCAGCTCGGCCTTCGCGTCGGCTGCAGCCTTGGCGTCCGCTGCGGCCTTCGCATCCGCAGCTCGCTTTCGGCATCAGCGCAGCCGCTTTGCGGCGTCGCGCGTCGGCTTTCGCATCCGCTGCCGCCTTCGGCGAGCTCGCCGCGGCCGTCGGCATCCGCGGCGGCTTGTCGCTGCAGGCGTCGTCGGCTGCCTGGCGCGGTGTGCGCCGGCGCCGCATAGGTCGGCACGACCGGGGGCGCGCCTTGCCCTGGTGGCACCGGCTGCGCTTGCAGCTGCGCCATCGTCTGATTCTTCAGATCGACCGCGCGCTGCAGGTCCTTCAGCGTCTTTTCGAGATCGGCGATGCGGCTTTGCGCTTCGCGCAGTTCCGCATCGCGCGTGCGCACCGCGGATTCGGCGGCGCCCGCGCCCTTGCCGGCGCCACCGTCCTTCGGACACGCGTCAGCTGATCGCGCTGCCCGGACGCACGGCGGGCGTCCTGTCTTCGACCGCCGTGCCGATCTGTCCGCCCGCGGCGCGGCCGGCCGCCTCGTCGGCCATCGGCGCCGCGCCGGCGACGCGATCGCGATACGCGCGCCAATCGGCGGCCTGCACGCGCACGACCTGCGTGGCTTCGGCGGCGCTGCCGCAGCCGACGACTCCGACCGCGTTCGGGATCGTGATGATCGCGCCCGAGCGCAGCCGGTTCATGTTGGCGCCATCGAACGCGCTCTGGTTGCTCTTGAACAGCGCGACCAGCATCTGGTCGAGCGTGACGCGTTTCCGGCTTGTATTCCTTGGCGATCTTCGACAGCGTGTCGCCGCGCTTCACTTCGTATGTGTCGCCCTGGCCGCGCGCGGTGCGGCGCGCGCGGGCGCGGCAGCGGCGCGCGCAGCGGCAGTGCGCGCGCGGCGCCGCGCGTTCGCGGGACGCGCGGCCGGCGCGGTGCCAGCACGCATCGGCGCAACGGATCGACGGGTCGCAGCGATCCCGGCGGATCGAGCAGGAACGTGTAGTCGCGCACGACGCGGCCGGACGCCCAGTTCACTTCGACCAGCAAATCGAGATACGGCTCGGTGACCGGCGCTGCGTGACGTCACGTCGCAGAAATGCGTGTCGTCGCCGGGATCCGCGCTCGACGCGTAATGCGCGTGCGCGACAGCACGCCCTGATACGTGAGGTTGTTTTGCCGGTACAGCGACGGATCGGCGACCTTGCGCCGACGAGCGTGTCCAGTTCTTCCTTGGACGGACGAAGCAGTTCGATACTGCGCCGACAGCGGCTGTCCGAGCGACGGAGTCGACGGTCAGCTTGCCGAGTCCGAGCGGGTACGCCGCTCGGGCAGCGCGAGCGCGCCGGCGATGAGGCCGTATTTGAAGATTGGTTTCACGCGCATACCGCCCCCTTCGGAAACGCTGATTGGCTCAAGCTAACATAACATCATGGGTTTAGCGGTGCAAGCTAAACCCCGGTATTAGCTTGAGTTTTTGCCGTTTGCGACCGTCGTTCGATCGCACGCAACTTCATGCCGTTGCGCTATCGGCCAGCGCTAGCGCTGATGCGTGCCGAAATCGCCGGCTACAACATGTAGTAGCGGCGCGTGCCGACCGCAGTGTTGCGTTCCTGTCGAAGCGCGCTGCGGCCAGCGCCGATCCGACTGTACGCTACCGACCCGTCGCATGAAACGTGCGCAAAGACGGCGCGCGACGCCGGCGTCGCCGCATATTGCGCACGATTGCGGCAAACGCCGCGGACCACGCCCGCACAGCCGGACGCTGGACTCCAGCGGCTGCGAGCAAGATTCGCAGCATCCGGCGCAGCGGCTCGGCGGCGCCCCACAGCAACTGGTCGCCGACGGTGAACGCGCTGAGGTACTCGCGGACCCATCGCGAGCTTGCGCAGGCGTCCGACCGGAATCGTCAAGCTTGCCGGTGACCGCCGCCGGCGTCAGTTCGCGCGATGCTGTCGTCGCGGCGGTTCGGGAATCACGCGTCACCCATTCGTTGGCGCCGCCGAGCATGCGCCTCGATCTCCGGCGAGCGGCACGTCGCGCCGCAGCTTGATCGTCAGCGCCTGGCTGTGGCAGCGCATCGCGCCGATGCGCACGCACAGCGAATCCACGGGAATCGCGCGGCCCTCGTCGCGGCCCGAGGATCTTGTTCGGTCTCGGCGCCGCCCTTCCACTCCTCGAGGCTCATGCCGTTGCCCATGTCCTTGTCGATCCACGGAATGAGCGAGCCCGCCGAGCGGCACGCCGATGTGCTCGGTCGGAAAGCGGTCGTCGCGCAGGATGCCGGCGACCTCGCGGTCGATGTCGAGGATCGCGGAGTGCGGGTCGTCGAGCAGGCTCTTCGCGGCGAGATGCGCCTCGCCCATCTGCTGCAGCAGCTCGCGCATGTTCTGCGCGCCGGCGCCCGACGCCGCCTGGTAGGTCATGCACGTCATCCACTCGATCAGGTCGCGCTGCGAACAGTCCGGCGAGCGCCATCATCATCAGGCTGACCGTGCAGTTGCCGCCGATGTAGTTGCGGATGCCGCTGCGCGAGCGCGGCGTCGATGACCGGCCGGTTGACCGGGTCCAGGATGATCACCGCGTCGTCCTGCATGCGCAGCGTCTTGGCGGCGTCGATGCAGTAGCCGTCCCAGCCTGCCGTCGCGCAGCTTCGGGTACATCGCCGCTGGTCCAGTCGCCGCCCTGGCACGTGATGATCGCGTCCAGTGCCGGCGAGCGCCTGCGCGTCGCCCGCGTCCTGCAGCGGTGCCGGTGTCCCGGCCGATCGTCGGGCCCGTGCCGCCCGCCGCCGACGTCGAGAGAAACGTCGGCTCGATATGATCGAAATCCCGCTCCTCGCGCATTCGCTGCATGAGGACCGAGCCCACCATGCCCCGCCAACCCACAAATGCCGACTCGCATGATCGATTTCCCTTCAATCAGCAAGCTTTCAGCCACGAAGGATACGTACGCGCACGCGTCACGACGAGCCGTTTTCGCGTTGTTCTTCGTGGCCTTGCGCTCTTCGTGTCTTCGCGCTCAGCCGTTTCCGCGGCGCTGCGATGCGGCGCAGATGCGCAGCCGCGCCATCGTGTAGGCGTCGACGATAGCGCCCGTCGCGGAACGCGTAGTCGCTTGAGCGTGCCTTCGATCTCGAATCCGAACTTGCGATACAGCGCGAGCGCCGCGGCGTTGTCCGTGTAGACGGTCAGCTCGAGGCGCGCGGTAGTTGAGCCAGTTGTCGGCCAGGTCCATCGCGGCCGCCAGCAGCGCCGTGCCCACGCCGCGGCGCATGCCAGTCGTCGCGCACCGACATGCCGATGCGCGCCGGCGTGGCGGCGGCGCGGCGACTTCGACGGCGACGTGCAGCCCGAGGTTGCCGACGACCTCGCCCGCCGACTTCGGCGACGAGCAGATAGTCGTCCGGCGCGACATCGGCGAGCCGCTTGCGCCACATCTCGGCCGAGGGCAACGGCACCTGCAGCGTGCCGGCCATGCGCCTGCGGCGACGCGAATCGTCGCCTGGATTGCGTCCGCGTCGCGCACTTCGGCGCGGCGGATCGTGATCGGCGGGTCGCCGCGTCGCCATCACGGGCCCCGCAACGCCGCGATCACGGCATCGCCCATCGCGCGCGTGCCGATGACCTTCTCGCCCGGCAGCGCGATGTCGCCGGTGCGATGGCCCTGGCTGCAGGACGCTGCGCGCACGGCGTGCTCGATGCGCTCGCGCAACGTCGGCGCTGCGCGAACGTGTAGCGGAACATCATCGCCAGCGACAGGATCGTCGCCAGCGGATTGGCCTTGTCCTGTCCCGCGATGTCCGGGCGCCGAGCCGTGGATCGGCTCGTACAGGCCCTTGCTGCGTCGCGTCGAGCGACGCCGACGGCAGCATGCCGATCGACCCGGCGAGCATCGACGCCTCGTCGGACAGGATGTCGCCGAACATGTTGCCGGTGACGATGACGTCGAACTGCTTCGGGTTGCTGCACGAGCTGCATCGCGGCGTTGTCGACGTACATGTGCGACAGCGCGACGTCCGGATATTCTGCGCGCGATCGCGCTCACCATCTCGCGCCACAGGATGCTCGGTATCGAGCACGTTGGCCTTGTCCACCGAGCACAGCCGCTTGCTCCGCGCTGCGCGCCGTCTCGAAATCCGACGCGCGCGATGCGCCGGATCTCCGGCACGCTGTAGTGCATCGTGTCGAAGCCTTCGTCGTCGCCGGCGGCATTCGTGCGCCGGCCGCGCGGCTGGCCGAAGTAGATGTCGCCGGTCAATTCGCGCACGATCATGATGATCGAGGCCCGGCGACCACGTCGGGCTTGAGCGTCGACGCCGCCGCGAGCTCCGGATACAGGATCGCCGGGCGCAGGTTGGCGAACAGGCGCAGCTCGCTTGCGGATGCCGCAGGATGCCCTGCTCGGGGCGCAACTCGCGCGGCAGCGTGTCGTATTGCGGGCCGCCGACCGCACCCATCAGCGACGGCGTCCGCGTCCTGCGCGAGTCGCAGCGTCGCCGGCGGCAGCGGATGCCCGGCAGCCGTCATAAGCCGGCGCCGCCGATCGGCGCCGTTTCGGTCGCGATCGGCAGTCCCTCCGCGCGCAGCACGTCGAGGACGCGCTGCGGCTTCCGCCACGATTTCGGGGCCGATGCCGTCACCCGGCAGGATTGCGATCTTCATGCGTTTTCACGTGTCCATAAACAAAAAGCGGCGCCGCTTTACCCTGGCGCCGCTTCTCGTCGAGAAAGTTTCAGATCCAGGGATTGCTCCGCTCAGCCGTTTCGTCTCGAACGCGCGAATCGCCTCGGCGTGCTGCAGCGTCAGGCCGATCTCGTCCAGTCCGTTCAGCAGGCAATGCTTGCGAAACGGCTCGACGTCGAACGCGAACACCAGCGCGCCGTCGGGCGTCGGACACGATCTGCCGTTCCAGGTCGATGCGTCAGCTGGAATCCGGGAAAGGCGAACGTGTCGGCGAAGAGCCGGTCGACCTGCGGCCTCCGGCAGCACGATCGGCAGCAGCCCGTTCTTGTAGCAGTTGTTGAAGAAGATGTCCGCGATACGACGGCGCGATGATCGCGCGGAAGCCGAAGTCGCCCAGCGCCCACGGCGCGTGCTCGCGCGAGCTGCCGCAGCCGAAATTGCGGCGGGCGAGCAGGATCGACGCGCCGTGGTAGCGCGGATCGTTCAGCACGAAGTCGGGGTTCGCGCGGCCGCTTCGCGTTGTCCATGCCGGGCTCGCCGTGATCGAGGTAGCGCCATTCGTCGAACAGGTTCACGCCGAAGCCCGACCGCTTGATCGACTTCAGGAACTGCTTCGGGATGATGGCGTCCGGTGTCGACGTTCGCGCGGTCGAGCGGCGCGACGAGACCCGTATGGATGCGGAAGGGCTGCATGGCTGGTCACGGTCCGCTAATGCGTCTTGTTCTTGTCGGCGGCCTTCTCGATGCCCTGGCCCGCGGCCTTGACGTCCTTGCCGGCGCCTTCGACCGTGTTGCACGCCGCGAGGCCCAGCACGAAACCGGTCAACGACTGCGAGGGCTGCGAAGTCTTCTTCAGACATGCATTTGCTCCTTGCGCTAAGTCCGAGTCGACGGACGTCGACGAAGTGTCCGGCGATCGCGGCCGCCGCCGCCATTGCGGGACTCACCAGATGCGTGCGGCCGCCCGCGCCCTGCCGGCCCTCGAAATTGCGGTTCGACGTCGACGCGCAGCGCTCGCCCGGCTCGAGCTTGTCGTCGTTCATCGCGAGGCACATCGAGCATCCGGGCTCGCGCCATTCGAAGCCCGGCGTCGCGGAAAATCGCGGTCGAGGCCCTCGGCCTCCGCCTGCGCCTTCACCAGGCCGGAGCCCGGAACGACCATCGCGAGCTTCACGTTGTTCGGCGATGTGGCGGCCGCGCGCGACCGCCGCCGCCTGCCGCAGGTCCTCGATGCGCGAGTTGGTGCACGAGCCGATGAACACCTTGTCGATGCGGATGTGGGTCATCAGCGTGTTCGGCTGAGCCCCATGTAGTACAGCGCGCGCTCCATGCCGTCGCGGCGCGTGCGTGTCGCGTCTCGCGGTCCGGGTCCGGCACGCGGTCCTCGATCGATGACGACCATCTCCGGCGACGTGCCCCACGTGACCTGCGGGCGCATCGCCGCCGCGTCGAACACGTGCGTCGTGTCGAACCTCGCGCCGTCGTCGCTGCGCAAGCGTGCGCCACTGCGCGACCGCGCGATCCCACATCTCGCCGGTCGGCGCGAACGCGCGTCCCTTGATGTAGTCGAGCGTGCGCTCGTCGACGGCGATCATGCCCGCGCGCGCGCCGGCCTCGATCGACATGTTGCACATCGTCATCCGCGCTTCCATCGACAGCGCGCGCACGGCCTCGCCCGCGAACTCGATCGCGTGGCCGCTGCCGCCCGCCGGTGCCGATGCGGCCGATGATCGCGAGCACCAGGTCCTTGGCGGTCACGCCGGGCGCCAGCCGGCCGTCGACGCGAACCAGCATCGACTTCGCCTTCTTGATGAGCAGGCATTGCGTCGCGAGCACGTGCTCGACCTCGGACGTGCCGATGCCGAACGCGAGCGCCGCGAACGCGCCGTGCGTGCTCGTGTGCGAATCGCCGCAGACGACGGTCATGCCGGGCAGCGTCGCGCCCTGCTCGGGACCGATGACGTGGACGATGCCCTGCCGGCGGTCGAGGAACGGAAAGTACGCCTTGGCGCCGTGCTCGCGCATGTTGTCGTCGAGCGTTTCGACCTGCATGCGCGAGATCGGATCCTGGATGCCCAGGTTCCAGTCCTTGGTCGGCGTGTTGTGGTCGGCCGTGGCGACGACCGATTGCATGCGCCACGGCTTGCGGCCGGCGAGCTTCAGGCCCTCGAACGCCTGCGGACTGGTCACCTCGTGGACGAGGTGGCGGTCGATGTAGAGCAGCGCCGTGCCGTCCGCCTCTTCGCGGACGACGTGGCTGTCCCACAGCTTGTCGTAGAGCGTGCGCGCCGTCATGTCGTTCCGCCCGGCTGACGCGGAAGTGTCATGGGGCGGATTGCCATTATTGCATGGCAGCATGGCGCTGTCAGGTGCGGGTCATGCTCGCGGCGCGCGTTAGCCGGGTTGCGTGGCGCTCCGTTGACCGAACGCGCTCGCACGGCATCGGCCAGGTCCGGTCGTGCACGCGTCGAAGCTCGCCGCGGGCGTCGAACGCAGCCACGTGAGCTGGCGCTTCGCGAGCTGGCGCGTCGCGGCGACTCCCATGTCGCGCAGCTGCGCGCGCGTCGATGGCGCCTTCCAGGAATTGCCACGCCTGCCGGTAGCCGACGCAGCGCATCGACGGCAGGCTCGCGGCTTGAGCGCGTAGCGTTCGCTGCAGCCCGCGAAGTTCGGCGACAAGTCCGGCATCGAGCATCGCCTGGAAGCGCTGCGCGATCGCCGCGTGCAGTGCCGCGCGATCGGACGGGCACGAGCGCAATCGCGATGGTCGGGCCCAGCGCGCCGCGCAGTTGCGTCGCGCCTGCCCTGCAACGCCGAGAACGGCCGCCCGCTCAACGCGATGCACTTCGAGCGCGCGCTGGATGCGTTGCGCATCGGTCGGCGCCAGGCGCGCGGCCGGTCGCCGGATCGACCCGCGCGAGTTCGGCGTGCAGCGCCGGCCAGCCGTCGCGCGCGGCCCGCGCGTCGAGTTCGGCGCGCACGGCCGGCGTCCGCGCGCGGCAGCGCCGACAGACCCTCGGTCAGCGCCTTGAAATAGAGCATCGTGCCGCCGGCGAGGATCGGCGTGCGCCCGCGCGCGCGGATCGGCGCCGATCAGCTGCCAGCGCATCGCGCACGAAGCGCGCCGCCGAATACGGCTGCGTCGGATCGATGATGTCGACCAGGTGGTGCGGAACGCGCGCACGCTCGGCAGCGGCCGGGCTTTCGCGGTGCCGATGTCCATGCCGCGATAGACCTGCGCCGAATCGACGGTGACGATTTCGCCGCCGAAGCGCTCCGCCAGATCGCCAGCGCGAACGCGCTCTTGCCCGACGCCGTCGGGCCCATCAGCAGCACGGCGGGAGCACCGGAATTCGGGACGCGCGGCGCTCACCGTCCGCGCATGAAGAGGCGGTCGAGGTCGGGCAGCGACAACTGGTACCACGTCGGCCGGCCGTGGTTGCACTGACCCGAACGTTCGGTGGCCTCCATCTCGCGCAGCAACGCGTTCATCTCCGGGTACCGTCGAGCATGCGCGATTCGCGCGCACCGACGCCGTGGCAGGCCATCGTCGACAACAGCTCGTCGCGATCGCGCGGCCAGCGCCTGGCGTGCCGCCGAATTCGCGGATCTCGTGCAGCACCGCGCGCGCCAGCGCCGCCGGATCGGCGTCGGCGAGCGGCGCCGGCACGCCGCGCACCGCGAGCGTGGCCGGGCCCGAGCGCCGACATCGCGAAGCCCAGCGCGCTCCAGCGCCGCGCCGTTCTCTTCCATCGGTCGCGACTTCGAGCGGCTCCGGCGGCGAACGTCGCCGGGCACCAGCAGCGGCTGCACCGGCAAGATGCGCGTCGAACGCCGTCTTCAGGCGCTCGTAGACGATGCGTTCGTGCGCCGCGTGCATGTCGACCAGCACCAGTCCGGCGCGGTTCTGCGCGAGGATGTGCACGCCGTGCAGCTGCGCCAGCGCGAAGCCCAGCGGATGCGGATCGTCGGCGGGCAAAGGCAGCGCGGGCGGCATCGGCGCGCGCGCCGAAGAGCCGCGCATAGAACGCGGACGGCTTCGGCGGCATCGAGCGCGAGCGGCGTTTGCGGGCGCGCCACGACGCGCCCGGCCTCCGCGCGGACTGCGGCTACCGAATGCGCGTCGCGCGTTGCGTAATGAGGCGTGCGCGGCGGCAAGTGCGCGGCAGTCGACGCCCAACCGCTCCGCCGCCGACACCGCGGGCTGCTCGGCGGTCGCCGCCAGCGCACGCTCGACCGCATGGCGGACGAACTGGTGGATGCCTCCGGCGTCGCGAAAGCGCACCTCGGTCTTCTGCGGATGCACGTTGACGTCGACTCGGCGCGGATCGAGCGTCGAGCCACAACGCGTACGCAGGCTGGCGGTCGTGATGGAGCACGTCGCGATAGGCCTCGCGCAATGCGTGCTGCAGCACGCGGTCGCGGACGAAGCGGCCGTTGACGAAAGATATTGGCCTGCCGCCTTGCGCCGCATACGCCGGGCGCACGGCAAATCCGGTGAGCGCGCACGCCGCCGGCGTCGGCATCGACCGTCGCCGCATGCAGGACGAAGTCGTCGCCCAGCAGCTGTTCGACGCGCGCGCGCCGGCCTGCGCGCGACCAGGCGATGCACGACGCGTGCCGTTGTGCTGCAGCGTGAAGCCGGCGGCCGGATGCGCGAGCGCGACGCGCCGGAACGCTTCGTCGCAGTGTGCCCACTCGGTGGCCTCGGTGCGCAGGAACTTGCGCCGCGCCGGCGTGTTGAAAAAGAGCTCTTCGACCGTGATCGCTCGTCCCCGCCGCCAGCGCGGCGGGCGCGATCGGGCTCGACCGTGCCGCCTTCGACCTCGATGCGCCACGCGTGCGGCTTGCCTTCGCGCGCGACGCGAGTGCCAGGCGCGACACCGAGGCGATCGACGCGAGCGCTTCGCCGCGAAATCCCAGCGACGCGATCGCCTCGAGATCGATCACCGAGCGAGATCTTCGACGTCGCGTGCCGCGCCACCGCGAGCGCCAGGTCTTCGCGCTCGATGCCCGCTGCCGTTGTCGGCGACGCGGATGCGCTTGACGCCGCCCGCCGGCGAGCTCGACGTCGACCTGCGTGGCGCCCGGCGTCCAACGCGTTTTCGAGCAATTCCTTCAACGCCGCCGCCGGCCGCTCCGATCACCTCGCCGGCGGCGATCTGGTTGATCAGCAGATCGGGCAACGCACGGATCGGCGGTCATCAGCGCAACAGTCCCATCGCGAGCCCAGCGCGCGTAGACGCCGTCGGCCACCTGATTGAGCGCCGCCAGGCGCGCGTCGAGATCGGACTGCAGAGTCGGCCGCGCTCTGCGATGCGGCGTCGAGCGCGCCGGCAATTCCTGGCGCCCGGTGCGGCACCACGTCTCGACCAGTTCGCGCGTCATTTCGACGTGGCACTGGAAGCCGATGTGCCGGTCGTCGATGACGTATCCCTGATCCACGGTTGAACGCGTTGGTCAGCACGCGCGTCGCCATCGGCGGCAGGTCGAACGCGTCGTAGTGCCACTGGAACGCGGCGAATCGCGGCAGGCCGCCGAACCACTCGCGCGCGGCGCCGCGATCGCACACGTCGACGTGCAGCCAGCCGATTTCCGGGATTTGCGTCCGCGAACTACGCGGGCGCCCGAGCGCCTTCGCCATCAACTGCCCGCCGAGGCAATGTCCAATCACGGGGACGCCGTCGCGCTATCGCATCGCGCAGGAAACTGCACACCGGCGCAATCCAGGGCAGACGGTCATTGACGCTCATCGGTCCGCCCATCATGCCGATGCCGGAAAACGCTGCCGCATCCTTCGGCACGGCCGCGCCCTCGTCGAGCAGGACGAGTTCGATCGGGATCGCGTGCTCCGACAACCACTCACCGAAGTGGCCGGGGCCTTCGGTGGGTGAGAAACGGAAGATGGCGACGGGGCGCATGGCGGACTCGTGTCGGGCGCCGGCAAAGGGCGCCTATCCGTGATTTTAACAGCCGCTAGCGCCTGCGCACGGCCTTCGCTTCAGTTGCATAACTCGTTTATCTGCGTCATCGGCCGTCATGCGCGCGCGCTCGGGGACGCGCCCTTCGGGCCTTGGCCGCCCCCTCGCGCCGCTACATTTGTTTAAACAGGTAGGTGAATTGGCGCGAGATTGGCAGCTTTCCGGTCGACTTCTTGAGCAGGACGAACTGGCGCTCGGCATCTTCGCGCAGCACACCGGACACGGCATCGAGATTCACGATCGTGCCCCGATGCACCTGCCAGAACTTCTCCGGATCGAGCTCCGCCAGCAACTCCTTCAGCGGCGTGCGTATCAGCGCCTCGCCAATGTCGAGCACCACGCGCGTGTACTTGGCGTCGGCCTGGAAATAAACGATCGTCGGAGACCGGAATCAGCTTGACCTGCTTGCCGACCGCGGCCTTGACCCACTTCAAGTGCGGCACGTCGGACTTGACGTCGCGCGCAGTCCGCGACCAGCGCCGACAGGTCGGCGGGCGGCAGCTTCGAGTTTTCTTGCGCAGGCGAAACACCGCTGCCGCGCAGCCGGTCGCTCTCGACCGGCTTCAGCAGGTAGTCGACGGCGCCGGCATCGAAGGCCTGCAGCGCGTACTGGTCGTAGGCGGTGATGAACACCACGTGGCAATCGCCCGCCGATCGCCGCCGCGACGTCGAGCCCGGTCTTCCCCGGCATGCGAATGTCGAGAAACGCGATCTGCGGCCGCGCACTCGCTGAGCAGCGCGAGCGCCGCATTGCCGTCGGCCGCCTCCGGCAACGATATCGAGCTCGGGCCATACCTCGGCGAGCTTTTCCTTCAGCCGCTCGCGCATCAGCGGCTCGTCCTCGGCGATCAGCGCAGTGGGGCGAGGTCATCAGGGCGGCGCTTTCCGAGAACGACGCGACGGTCGCGCGAGCGGGGACGCAGGCTCGAGCGGCAGGACGAGCCGGGCGGTGAAACCCGCGCGGTGCGTTGGCTTCGGTCGCGAGCGTAGCGCGCTCGCCGAACAGCAGCGCCAGACGCTCGCGGATATTGGCGAGACCGATGCCGCCGTCACCCGGCTGCGCCGCCAGTCCCCGGCACCGGTATCGGCGACGGACACGCAACACGGGGCCGTCAGCGTGGACTTCGCGCTCCGCCGTCACTGAGATGTCGGCCGCCTGCCGCGCAGACGGTTCGATGCCGTGCTTGATCGCATTCTCCACGAGCGTGATCAGCATGCCCGGCGGCATGGCGGTCGTACTCGAGCTCCTCCGGGATGGCGACCGACCAGCGCAGCCGTGAGCCAGACGTGTCTGCATGATGCGCAGGTACGCGCGAATCATCGAGGCGTCCTGCCTCACCGTGTTCGCGTCGTCGCGCAGCGTCGGCGTGGTCGCGCGCAGGAAGCGGATCAGGTCGCCGATCAGGCGCGCGGCCTCGGGCGCACCCTTTTCCGCCAGCTGTTGCGCGCTGCCCAGCGTATTGAACAGGAAGTGAGGCTCGATCTGCAGCTGCAGGAGCTTGAGCTTCGACTCCGCCACCTGCCGTGAAAGATCGCTCTGACGCGCCTCGGTCTCGAGGTTGGCGGTCAGTGCGCGGTATTCGCGATTGCGGAGGTTGGCAATCAGCGCGACGATGAACGTGTACAGGAAGCCGAACACCAGTGCCGCCGGTCACGATATGGCGCAAGCAGCGCGCTGTCGTAGACCCAGGTCGAACGGATTGACGCCCTTGACCAGCCCGGCAATGCTGGCGCCCACGAACGCGCCGAGCACGCCAGCGCAGGCCCGATCACGGCCAGCCGGAACGCCTTGCCACGGAATTTGCGGTAACCGAACCACGCGGACAATCCCGCCCAGAAGCATCACGACGACAACAGGCGTTGAACAGGATCACCGCCTCGAGCGAAGCTCATGTTCCACGGCAGGCGCGAGGCAATCCACGCCGCACCGGTCGCCACCAGGAACGCCTGACCAGCCAGTGCCAGCCACCGCCGTGAGTAGAACCAGCTGGTCGAACGACGACCGCATGTCGCGCCGCTCGATTTCGCGTGAGCGAAGCGAGGAGCGCGTTCGGCGAACGCGTCGTAGCGATCTAGCGTCGATGAACCGAGCAGTGAATCTGGGCGGTGGCAGCGCATGCGACGAGGTCGCGCGGTCGGGGCCCCGAGGCCGCCACATGTAGGCGCGGGCTGCGGGCGGCGCCGTCACCGCGGGACGAACTGCGAGCCGGGATGGAGCAACGGCGCGCTCCGCGCGACGTGCGCGACTTACATCCCGTGCGCGATCCGCGCGCAGGCACTGTGGTTGGTGGATCGACTCGAAATTCTCCGCCTCGACGCGAAAGCCGCGAAGCGCGAATCGGCAGCCAGCCGCGCCGCCACGCCGCGCACCAGGTCCTCGACGAAGCGCGGGTTGTCGTAGGCGCGCTCGGTGACGTATTTTCGTCGGCGCGCTTGAGCATGCCGTACAGCTCGCACGACGCCTCTTCCTCGGCGATGCGCAGCAGTTCCTGGACGAAAACGGGCGCGTGGGCCGCACGGTGATCGTGACCAGTCGAGCGCTGGTTGTGCGCGCCGTAGTCCGAGATATCCTTCGAGGACGCGGCACAGCGACGTGACGGGCACGGCCACCGCGACGGTCGTCCGCGTAGTGTCCGCTGTCAGCTCGCCGGTCGAGCCGACCTCGTAGTCGAGCAGGCTCGCCACGCCCGACACCGGCGCCGATCTTGCGCACGAAGAACGGGAACGCAGAGCTCGATGCGCCCGCCGGGCGCATCGAGGCGCACGACCAGGTCGTCGAGCAGCGTCGCGCAGGCTCGCCACGGTGAGCGGCGGGCCGCGCCGGGACCGCACGCGCTCCTCGAGCAGCATCGACCGAGCCGCGACATGTGCGTGCCCTTGCGGTCCTCGGCCAGCGCGACGTAGACGTTGCACGACGCGATCGTCGGCTGCGCGCACGCCGTCGCGGTCGGCGAACGCGAGCGGATAGCTTGAGACCCTGGATGCCGACCTGGTCGATCGCGAGGTGGCGCTCGTCCGTCCCCGATTGCACGTCGGGGATGGGCATCAGTGCGCGCCGGGTTGTTCGGGCCGGTTCATGGTTTGAATATTGTAGCCGATGGGTTGCGATGCGCCGTTCAGGCGGCCGGCTTCACCGCGGGCCCACGCCTGGCGCTGGCGGCGAAGCGCGCCTGATCGATGCGGCGATGCCCTTCGGCATCGAGGCCGGCCTGCGACAGCAGGAAGGCCGGGTCGCCGTGATCGATGAACGCGATCGGGCAGCCCGAGGTGCAAGCATCGGCACCGTGACGCCGGCGGCCGCGAGCGCTTCGGCGACCGCGCTGCCGGCGCCGCCGGCGACCACGTTTTCCTCGACGGTGACCAGCGCGTCGTGCTCGTCGCGCGAGCTTCAGCGACGAGTTCGACGTCGAGCGGCTTCACGAAGCGCATGTTGGCGACCGTCGCGTCGAGCTCCTCCGCCGCCGCCAGCGCCGGATGCAGCATCGGCGCCGAACGCGAGGATCGCGACGCGATGCGGCGCGGCGCTTGCCTTCGCGGCGCATCTCGCCCTTGCCGATCGGGCAGCGCGCGTCATCGCCGTCTCGATCGCGACGCCCGGACCGGTGCCGCGCGGATAGCGCACGGCGGCGGGCGAGTCGAGCGTGAACGCGGTGTAGAGCATCTGCCGGCACTCGTTCTCGTCGGCCGGCGTCATCACCGTCATGTTGGGCAGGCAGCGCAGGTACGACGAGATCGAACGCGCCGATGTGCGTCGGCGCCGTCGGCGCCGACCGACGCCGCCGCGGTCGATCGCGAACACCACCGGCAGGTTCTGCAGCGCGACGTCGTGGATCAGCTGGTCGTAGCGCGCGCTGCAGGAACGTCGAGTAGATCGCGACGACGGGCTTCATGCCCTCGCACGCGAGGCCCGCCGGCGAACGTCACCGCGTGCTGCTCGGCGATGCCGACGTCGAAGTAGCGGTCCGGAAACTCGCTGCGAGAAGCGCGACGAGGCCGGAGCCTTCGCGCATCGCCGGCGTGATGCCGACGAGCGCGCGTCGCGCGCCGGCCATGTCGCACAGCCAGTCGCCGAAGACCTGCGTGTACGTGGGCTTCGCCGGGCGGCTTCGGGCACGATGCCGACCGCCGGATCGAACTTGGTCACGCCGTGATAGAGGATCGGATCCTCCTCGGCCTGCGCGTAGCCGTAGCCCTTCTTGCGTGATCACGTGCAGGAACTGCGGACCCGTCAGCTCGCGCACGTTGGCGAGCGTCGTCACGAGCGCGTCGAGGTCGTGGCCGTCGATCGGGCCGATGTAGTTGAAGCCGAATTCCTCGAACAGCGTGCCGGGCAGCACCATGCCCTTCATGTGCTCTTCCCAGCGCTTGGCGAGCTCCTGCACCGGCGGCAGCTTCGACAGCACTTCCTTGCCGCCGCGGCGCACCGTGTTGTAGAAGCGCCCGACGAGAGAGCTTCGCGAGGTAGTTGTTGAACGCGCCCACCGGCTCCGAGATCGACATCTCGTTGTCGTTCAGGATCACGAGCAGGTTCGGCGCCGCGATGCCGGCGTTGTTGAGCGCCTCGAACGCCATGCCGGCGCTCATCGCGCCGTCGCCGATCACCGCGACGACGCGCCGCGTCTCGCCTTGCAGCTGCGCGGCGATCGCCATGCCGAGCGCCGCCGAGATCGACGTCGACGAATGCGCGGTGCCGAACGTGTCGTACTCGCTTCCGTCGCGGCGCGGGAAACCGGACGGGCCGCCCCATTGCCGCAGCCTGCGCCATCGCCTCGCGCCGGCCGGTGAGGATCTTGTGCGCGTAGGTCTGGTGGCCGACGTCCCAGACGATGCGGTCGTCGCGGCGTGTCGAAGACGTAGTGCAGCGCGACCGTCAGCTCGACGGTGCCGAGGTTCGACGACAGATGCCCGCCCGTCTGCGCGACCGAATGCAGGCAGGAACGCGCGCAGCTCGCGCGCGAGTTCGCGCAACTCGCCCGCGGTCGAGCGCGGCGCAGGTCGGCGGGACTCGTCGATGCGTGTCGAGCAGCGGATACATGGCGAGTCTGTCATCAGTGCGTCGCGCAGCACGATCCAGTCGGCCGATCTCGAGCAGCCGGCGGGCGGCGCCGCCGAAGGACGCCAGCGCGGCATGCGCTTCGCGCGCAGCGCTGCGCGCGTGCCGCTTGCGCTTCGGCGAGCCCAAGCAGCGCGACGTAGGTCGGCTTGTTCTGCGCGGCGTCCTTGCCGGCGGTCTTGCCGAGCGTAGACGGCCGAGCCTTCGACGTCGAGCACGTCGTCGACGACCTGGAACGCGAGGCCCGCCGCGTCGGCGAAGGCATCGAGCGCCGGCATCCTCAGCGGCGCGAGCGTGCGCGCCCGCACGCGGCGCCGAGTCGCACCGCGGCGCGGATCAGCGCGCCGGTCTTCATCCGGTGCATCGTCTCGAGCTCCGGCAGCGACAGCGCGATGCCGGCACGTGCGCGAGGTCGATCGCCTGGCCGCCGGCCATGCCCGGCGCGCCGGCCGCATCGCGCGAGCAGCGCGCACGCGTGCCCGGCGTCGCGCAGCGCAGCCGGCCCAGCAGGCGGCGAACGCCAGCGCCTGCAGCGCGTCGCCCGCGAGCAGCGCCGTGGCTTCGCCGAACGCGACGTGGCACGTCGGCTTGCCGCGGCGCAGCGACGTCGTCGTCCATGCACGGCAGGTCGTCGTGCACCAGCGAATAGGCGTGGATCATTTCCACGGCCGCGGCCGACGGCGTCGACGTGCGCCGGATCGGCGTCCGCCGATCTCGCCGGCCGCATAGGCGAGCAGCGGGCGGATGCGCTTGCCGCCGCCCAGCACCGCGTAGCGCATCGCCTCGACCAGCGGCGCCGGCGCGCCGCGCCGAACGTCAGCGACGGTCGAGCACGTCCTCGATGCGCCGCTGCGCGCTCGCCGCACCAGACCGCGAAGGCGAGGTCAGGATGCATCGTCGCCGCCGTCTCGGCGCAGAACGTCTTCAACACGCCCTTCTCCAGGATCTCGACCTGCTGCTGCGCGTCCTTGAGCGCCGTCTGGCAGATACGCGACGCAGCTCGGCGCCGCGCTTGTACGCGGCGAGCGACTCCTGCAGCGGCAGCTGGCCGCCTTCCATCGATGCGACGATCGCCTCGAGCTCGGCGAGCGCGGTTTCGAAATTCTGTGGGACTTCGCGACGATGTGGCCATGAGAGCGAGCTGGCGGGCGGCCGGCGAGTGCTATCCGGCGCTAAGGTCTTGACCTGATGGCAGAAAGCCCAATATACTAGCATCTTTTGACGACGCGGCCACTAGCGAGATTTCCTTTCGTGCGGCCGACTTAGCAAAGCGGTCCGGGGCGGCTTTATTGCAGTGACCAAAGCCGTAAGCGTCCCGGGTTGTTGGGTTGGGTTGGTTGCTAGCAACCAGTTTGCGACGAAAGGGTAGGCCGATGTCGGACCTCGCCACGGCCGGGCATTTGCGTCAGGCGACGACGCAGTTTCCGGTTTCCTGGTATTGCGATCCGCGAGTGCTCGAAGCCGAGCAGCGTGCTGCTGCTCGCGCGCGGCCCGGCTATGTGGGCCACGAGCTCATGGTGCCCGAAGTCGGGCGACTTCCACGTGCTCGCCGCGCGCGGCGAACGCGCAGATGCTCGTCCGCAACCCGAGCGGCATCGAGCTCCTGTCGAACGTCTGCCGGCACCGGCAGGCGCTCATGCTCAACGGCACGCGGCAACGCGCGGCAACATCGTGTGCCCGATCCATCGCTGGACGTACGACCTGCGAAGGCGAGCTGCTCGGCGCGCCGCACTTTCGCGGACAAGCCCTGCCTCAACCTCGGCCGCACGCCGCTGCAGAACTGGAACGGCCTGCTGTTCGACGGGCCGCGCGACGTCGGCCGCGACCTCGCCGGCGCTCGGCGTCCAGCAATTTCGACTTCTCGGGCTACGTGCTCGACCGCGTCGAGATGCATCGCGTGCAACTACAACTGGAAGATCGTTCATCGAGGTCTATCTCGAGGACTACCACGTCGGCCCGTTCCATCCGGGACTCGGCCAGTTCGTCACCTGCGACGACCTCAAGTGGGAGTTCGGCGACTGGTATTCGGTGCAGACCGTCGGCATCAACAACGGGCTCGCGAAGCCCGGCACGCGGACGTACGAGCGCTGGCACAAGGCGGTGCTCGACTTCTACCGCGGCGAGACGCCGCCGCACGGCGCGATGTGGCTCACCTACTACCCGAACGTCATGCTCGAGTGGTATCCGCACGTGCTCGTCGATCAGCACGCTCATTCCGGAAGCCGTCGACCGCACGCTCAACGTCGTCGAGTTCTACTATCCCGAGGAAATCGCGCTGTTCGAGCGCGAATTCGTCGAGGCCGAGCAGGCGGCGTATCATGGAGACGGCGAAGGAGGACGACGAGATCGCCGAGCGGATGGACGCCGGCCGCCGCGCGCTGTACCGTGCGGGCGCAGCGAAGTCGGCCCGTACCAGTCGCCGATGGAAGACGGCATGCAGCACTTCCACGAGTTCTACCGGCGCGAGATGGAAGCGCACCTCCGCGCACCGGTGACGCAGTGTGCAGAATCGCGTGCGGATGACCAACGCACGAACGGTTAGACTGCGGTCATGTTCACCACGCTGATCATCGACCGACGAGCTCGCGAGACTCTCAGGACGGCCGGACGTCGTCGTCTGCGACGTGCGCCACGATCTCGCGCAGCCCGGACGCCTGGGGCGAGGCGCAAGTACCGCGCAGGCCACATTCCGGGCGCCGTGTTCCGTTCACCTCGATCGCGACCTGTCCGGCACCGAAGACCGGCACCAACGGCCGGCATCCGCTGCCGCACGCCCGAAGCGCCGCGGCGGCGTTGTTCGGCCGCCTCGGCATCGCCGACCGGCAAGCAGGTGGTCGCCTACGACCAGGGCGGCGGCATGTACGCGCGCGAGGCTGTGGTGGATGCTGCACTGGCTGGGCTTCGAGCGCCGCGGCGGTGCTCGACGGCGGCTTCGCCAAGTGGTGGCGCGAAGGCCGCGCGGTCGACACCGAGGTCCCGTGACGCCCGCTCCCGCCGAGTTCACATCGCGCGCGTCACGCCGACCGTCAATGCCGACCGGCGTGCATGGCGAGCCTCGCCCGGCAGCGGCTGCTGCTTGATCGATGCGCGCGCGCCGGAACGCTTCCGCGGCGAGATCGAGCCGCTGGACCCGGTCGCCGGCCACATTCCAGGCGCGCGCAACCGGCCGTATCGCTCAGAACCTCGATGCCGACGGCACGTTCAAGCACCCCGCGTTCCTGCGCGCCGAGTTCGGCGCGTTGCTCGACGGCGCGTCGCACGACCTCGTCGTTCACCAGTGCGGGTCCGGCGTCACCGCCTGCCACAACCTGCTCGCGATGGAAGTCGCCGGCATCCGCGGCACGCGGCTCTATCCGGGGTCGTGGAGCGAATGGAGCGCCGATCCCGGCCGCCGGCATCGAGCGCGGCCATAGCGTGCCGACCGCTCGAGAGCCTTGGGAGTCAAGCTAGCGAATTTCGCAGGTCCCACGCGCGCGAGGTTCGGATAGAGCGGGTCCTTCCGGCCGCGAATTCCGATCCGACCAGGAACAACTGTTCGCCGCGCCACCGAGATCGGCGCGGCATCGCGCGCGCGGCAGCGGTTGCAGGCAGCGCCGCGCCAGCGTGACGTGCGGCCGGAACGGCCGCGGCTCGAGCGCGAATCCGGCCGCGACGAGCGCGTCGCGCAATGTCGAATGCAGCGTCGAGCAATGCCGGCGGTACCGCGGGCCCGATCCACGCGACGCCGGATGCGCGCCAGGCCGCCGAGCGAATCGAAGCTCAGCACGAAGCCCTCCTGGCGGCAGCGCGGTCGCCGATCCTCGCAACGATCGGCAACGCGTGGACTTCGGCACGTCTCCGATGAACGCGAGCGTCAGGTGCAGCGTGGTCGCCCGTGCACGGCGCGGCCGCGCGAGCGCCGCTGCCACGTCGCGCCGCCGTAGCGTCACGAACTGCCTGCGGACCGCGGCATCGGGCACCAAGCGCGAAGAACGCGCGGCATCGGTCCGGACGCAGCCGCTCACGGCGTGCCGAGTTGGGCAGGACTGCGGTCGGTACGCATGTTCATATGCCTGACCGACCTTTCGGCAGCCGGCGGGTTCGCGGTTAGGCCGAGCAATCGGACACCCGACGCTCTCAATGACAAACGCGCGCCAAACTCCGTTGCGGATGGCGCGCGCTGCCGGCGGCAGACGCTTGCTCGGACGACGGGCGGCGGCGCTAGCCGTTGGCCACGTGCAACTCGGTCTTCGGCTTATCGAAGAACTGCTCGTCCTCGGTCCGAGCCCTTGAGCGCGGTCGTCGATGCCTGGCTGCCCTGCACCGTCTGCGTGTTACCGCGTCGAAGTAGCTAGTGCCCACTTCGCGCTGGTGCTTGATCGCGGTGAAGCCCTTGGCACCGCGGCGAACTCGGCTTCCTGCAGCTCGACGAACGCGGTCATCTGGTTGTGCGCGTAGCCGTACGCGAGGTTGAACATCGAGTAGTTGAGGCTGTGGAAGCCGGCCAGCGTGATGAACTGGAACTTGTAGCCCATCGCGCCCAGCTCGCGCTGGAACTTGGCGACCGTCGCGTCGTCGAGGTTCTTCTTCCAGTTGAACGACGGCGAGCAGTTGTAGGCCAGCATCTTGCCCGGGAACTTGGCGTGGATCGCGTCGGCGAACGCCTCGGCGAACTCGAGATCGGGCTTGCCGGTTTCGCACCAGATCAAGTCCGGCGTACGGCGCGTAGCGCGAGGCCGCGCGAAACCGCCTGGTCGAGGCCGTTGCGCGGTCTTGTAGAAGCCCTCGACCGTGCGCTCGCCGGTGAGGAACGGCTTGTCGTTGGCGTCGATGTCGGACGTCACGAGGTCGGCGGCCTCGGCGTCGGTGCGCGCGAGGATGAGCGTCGGCACGCCCATGCATGTCGGCGGCGAGCCGCGCGGCGATCAGCTTGTCGACCGCTTCGCGCGTGGGCACCAGCACCTTGCCGCCCATGTGGCCGCACTTCTTGACCGACGCCGAGCTGGTCCTCGAAGTGCACGCCGGCGGCGCCCGCCTCGATCATCGCCTTCATCAGCTCGAAGGCGTTGAGCACGCCGCCGAAGCCGGCTTCGGCGTCGGCGACGATCGGCGCGAAGAAATCGATGTCGCCGGTGCCTTCCATGTGCTGGATCTGGTCGGCGCGCATGAACGTGTTGTTGATCCGCTTGACGACCGCCGGCACCGAGTTGACCGGATACAGCGATTGGTCCGGATACATTTCGCCGGCGATGTTCGCGTCGGCGGCGACCTGCCAGCCGGACAGGTAGATCGCCTTCAGGCCGGCCTTCACCTGCTGCATCGCCTGGTTGCCGGTCATGCGCGCCGAGCGAATTGACGAACGGCTCCTCGTTGACGAGCTTCCACAGCTTTCCGCGCCGCGGCGCGCGAGCGTGTGCTCGATGTGGACCGAGCCGCGCAGGCGCACGACGTCTTCCGCCGAGTAGCCGCGCTCGATGCCCTTCCACCGCGGATTTTCCGCCCAGTCCTTCTTGAGCCTTGCCGCTTCGAGGTCGTAGTTCATTGCCGCTGCTCCCATCTTGTATTGGCCAAGCCGCCGCACTGCTGCGACGGCACGTTGGTCAGCGCGCGGTTGGCGGGCGTGGATGGGTGAACCACGCCCCTTTGCCGCACTCCACAGGATGCTGCGGACTGCGACTCGCGACAAACTCACGTTAGCAAGGTGACCGCCGGATTACAAGCCCAAATTGGCGCACTGCAATAGTAATTTTTATCCTAAATAATCATGCACTTAAAAACCGTTTCCGTCTGGCGGAATAATTTCAGCCAGTAATGGCCCAGTAATGGTGCTGCGGCGCATGCTTCGTCTCGCTAAGGGTTTCCTGAATCCGGTCGCGAGAAATGACCTAATGGATTGAAAATACGTCAATGTTTGTGTTGGCTGCGGAAAGTCGGCGGGCTGGCCATTCCTACGTTGAAACCGTTTCCATCGAGAGCGGTATTTCGATTGTTGCGCAGAAGCGACAGAAGTAGGACGAACGGCCACGGTCCCGGCCGATCGTCGATGCAGTGGACGGCTTCCGGCGCCCGCGATTAGTCTGTCGCGATGAGAAAGCGCCCGTTTCTCGTCGGAGAACCGCATTGCAGTGCGGCGTGCGCTGTTGGCGTTGGCTGTTGGCGTGCCCGGACCGCTTGCAGCGCAAACGCACCGGCGCAGACGCGGCCCGCGATCTCGCCGCATCCTGTACGAGTTGCCACGGAACCGGCGGCGTGAGCGCGGGCACGATCGCCTCGCTTGCCGGACAGTCGAAGGACGATCTCGTCGCGAAAATGCAGGAATTCAAGACCGGCAAGCGCGGCGGAACCATCATGCCGCAACTCGCGAAAGGCTACACGGACGAACAGATCTGATCTCGTCGCCGGTTGGTTCGCCGCGCAGAGGTCGCGCAGAAATGAATCTGCCGCGAGGGCAGAGCGTGCGGCGGCGCGAATTCTCGCGCGCGTTGGGCGCCTCGGGACTTGCGGCGGCGTTGGGCGGCTGCGCCGCCACGATGGGTCGCGCTCGGAAGCGCGGGCCGCGTTGTCGTCGTCGGCGGCGGATACGGAGGCGCCACCGCAGCGAAGTATCTCAATCTCTCTGAGCGAGGGCACGGTCGACGTGACGCTGGTCGAAGCGGGCGCCAATTTCATCTCCTGCCCTTTGTCCAATCGTGCTGGGCGGCAGCAGGCAGATCGCGGACATCACGACGGGCTATGACGGCCTCGCGCGACGCGGCGTCAAGGTCGTCCACGACACGGCGGTGTCCGTCGATTCCGAACGTCGCATCGTCCGGCTGGCCGGTGGAAGCGAGCTTCGCTATGACCGCCTGATCCTTTCTCCCGGCATCGATTTTCTCTACAAGATGGTGCCGGGACTCGACAATCCCGAGGCACAGACCAAGGTCCTGCACGCGTGGAAGGCCGGGCCGCAGACGGTCGCCTTGCGCCAGCAGCTACACGGCCATGCCAGATGGCGGCGTCTACGCGATTTCCATCCCGCGCGCGCGCCGTATCGCTGTCCGCCCGGGACCCTACGAGCGCGCCTGTCAGGTCGCGTGGTGATTTCAAGCGCGCCAAACCCCGGGCCAAGGTGCTGGTTCTGGACGGCAACGAGGACTGTGGTGTCGAAGAAGGCCCCGTTCACGAAGGCCTGGAACGAGGAGTACAAGGGCATCGTCGAATACCGCCCCACTACGTCCTCACCGACGTCGACGTGCGCACACTGACCGCGAAATTCGAAACGGCTGACGACGTAAAGGCCGACGTCTTGAACGTAATCCCGCCGCACCGCGCCGGCAACATCGCCGCCCAGGCCGGCGTCATTACCGCGAACGACCGGTGGTGCAGGTCGACTTCCTCTCCTTCGAATCGATCAAGGTGAAGAACATTCACATTCTCGGCGATTCGATCCAGATCGCGCCGCTGATGCCCAAGTCCGGCCACATGGCGAATCAGCACGGCAAGGTGGCTGCGGCCGCCAGTGCTCGCCGCGCTCAAAGAGCAGCCGGTCAATCCCGCACCGGTGTCAACAATACGTGCTACTCCTTCATTACCGACCGCGACGTCGTGCATGAGTCGCGTCGGTGCATCAGTACGACCGGGAAAAGAAGACGCTGTTGACGGTCCCCGGCAGCGGAGGACTGTCGCCGGCGATGAACGCGCTGGAGGGCGAATACGCGTTCGCGTGGGCCAAGAACATCTGGGCGGATATGCTTAGTTAAACCACGCAACACCGAAGGGCGAAAACGCCGCCATTTGGCGGCGTTTTTAGACTCACGGCGCAATGAATCGG
>ERZ1370068.10231-contig-8948_pt1 | contig 41885 bp, 58 predicted proteins | sample MGYA00561227_ERZ1370068 | MGnify/ENA primary metagenome ERZ1370068 (study PRJEB38410, sample SAMEA6850437) | metagenome | study: Metagenomic assessment of the ecological functions of the soil: analysis of the soil microbiota associated with the... | reverse complement strand
CTTACGTATTGCTCTGGGACCTCTACGACACCGCGCACGCCGTTCCGGCTGCGGCAGACATGACCCGCTCGAGCTCGAGCGCGGCTACGGCTGGCTCCTACGAGCGGCTGTTCTCGCTCGCCCGATCTGGCGGCGGCGTCCGGCGCGGACTGGAGGTCATCCCTACCTGGGGATGAGCTGTCGGACAAGCGGGGGCCAACCGGATCTGGCCGTTCCTCATCCGCCATGGCCTGACGGCTACGGCGGCCGCCGTGAGGCCTCGCGGCGGCGCCCGCTTCCGGGCGCGCCTCAGGGCCGGAGACCTGCGGACGGCGGCGGGCGCCCTGGTACGGCGGGTGAGCGGGAGCGGGCTCAGAAGGAGAGTAAGGCGGTCGCCGCGGGCCGGCACATCAATTCAAATTCTGCGTGCGCGTCGATGCCTCGACCTCGGCGGTGATCCGCTCGCGCGTCCTGGCCTCCTGTGATGAGGGGTCGACGCGGGTCACACCACGGTGAGTCAGCCAGCGGCCCGTTCTCCGCCGGCCACGCCGGTAGCCGCGGGTCGCGCCGCGCGCCTGCTCGACCTGCCCGGCCAGGCATCCGAGGGCGTCCTCGAGCCAGCGCTGGCGTAGTGAGGTGCCCGTAGAGCCTCCTGGTCGGGCCGGTCGCTGGGGTAGGACGACTCGAGGAACAGCGCGCGCAGGCGCCCGGCGGCGACCAGCGGAGCGCCCCGCGCAGCACTCGCTCGAGCCGCGTCGCCGCCTCGACCGCGTCGGGCCCGGTGTCCCCGCAGTAGGAGCAGCGCCCCTCGTCCTCGATCAGGCAGGGCAGTCGAGGGCTGGCCGCCGTGGGGCGAGGGGGAAGGCGGTGGCGGTGAGCCTGCCGCCGACCGCCTGCGGCTTGCCCGGCTCGAGGCGGGTAGCGCAGCCGGCCAAGCGCCGGCCGCGCCCCCTCATCGGCGAGGTTCGGCCACAGCTCCAGTTGAAGATGTGGCCGTGGAGCACGTCGAGTGGGTCGAGGCGAGGCCGAACACGGGGGAGCTGCGGCGGAGGTCGGTCGACGCCAGGGTCAGGCCGGCGACATGGCTCGAGGTGGGGATGGGTGAGGAGCACGGCCTCGAGCTCGACGGTGAGGAAGCTCGGTGACGTCGGGCGCCTCGAGGCTGCCGCGGTCGATGGCGTGGCGCAAGCCGGCACCATCGTGCCGGCGTCACCGCCACCCACTGGATACTGCCGGCGCGGCTCACCAGCCAGGCGCTGAGGTCGCTCTCGTCGAGCCCGCCCCGGCGCCGAGCACGACGACGGTGAAGCGCGGCGCGCGGGCGGCGGCGGGGTGCAGGCGCCGCGGTCATGAGCAGGGCGACGAGCGTCGCGACGAGCGGCACACCCACAGATTCTACGCCGGGCAGGCAACGGGACTAAGACGAGCGTATGAGAGCCGTGCCACCGCTCGCGGCGGTTGCTGCCGGACAGCGGAGGCTAGAATGGAAGCCATGGGGCTCATCCACGTGACCGTCTCCTGCGTCAATCGCCTTCGAGCCAGTGGCATCAGGCGACTTTGTCGATACCAGCCACTGACTTCTGGCTCCCGCCTCCCGACTCGAGCGCGCGGGGATCAAGCGCCGCGGGCGGATGGCCTACGAGTCGCCGACGGCTCAACCGTCGAGTACGACTTCGCTGGCTGAGATCGAGTCTGGCGGGTGAGATCACGGCTGGTCGATCCTCTTCGACCGGAGAAGAGTGAGCCGTTGCTCGGGGTCACGGCACTCGAGTCGGTCGGAGAACACGATCGACCCGGGCATCGCGTCGCCTGAAAGCGACGCCCGCGATCCCGCTGAAGCGCTGCTCGCCCTGAGCGACGGTGCCCCGAGAGCATCTGGCGATATGCGCCTGGCGTGGCCTACTCCCCGACTGATCTTGACCGGCACCCGCTTCGGCGCGCTTGCCGTCGAACTCGCCGTAGAAGATCTGCTCCCAGCGGCCCGAAGTCGAGCTTCCCCTTCGGTGATCGCCACCACCACCTCGCGGCCCATGATCTGGCGCTTGTGGTGCGCGTCGCCGTTGTCCTCGCCGGTGCGGTTGTGGTGGTAGCGCTCGGGGCTCGCGTCGAACGGGCGCGAGCTGCTCGAGCCAGCGCTTGTAGTCCTCGTGCAGCCCGGGCTCGTCGTCGTTGATGAAGACGCTGACGGTGATGTGCATGGCGTTGACCAGGCAGAGACCCTCCTGGACGCCGCTCTCCCGGACCGCCTCCTCGACCTCGGCGGTGATGTTCACGAAGTCCATCCGCTCCCCGACGGTCGGGCGGGTGAGGTGCCGGGTGGGGACTTCATCGTCTGCCCCCGGCGCGACGGACCTCGCCGTGAAGAGGGATCAGCCGCGCGCGCGCGCAACGCCGTGCCGGGATGCGGCCTCGCCCCGACAAGGTCGGAGCGGGACTCGGCGAGGACTCGCGGGCGGTTCCGCGCGCCTGCGAGCCGGCACCGACGGGCCTCGCTGTCGCCGCACCGCCGACTGGCGCAAGACGAGGACCATCAGCCGATCCATGCCCAGAGTTACTTAATGGGACATGCCGTCAAGAAGACCTGGCTGGACCATCGCAAGGCAAAGTCAGCACCGCGACGATGCCCGCCGCTGGCCCCATTACTTCCTGGCCGAGGGCGACGGGGCGAGCGCCGCCTGGGTTGATCAGATCGATGAAGCGTAGCGGCCGGAGGTCTGGCGGCTTCGCCGATCGCCTCCGACTTCGCCGACTCGGCACCGGCCTCGAACCTGAGCGCGTACTTCTTCCCGCGCCCTGCACCGCAACCAGCTTGCGACCGCCTCCTCGGCGTCGGGGCCGTGGCTCACCTGGGATAGCCTGGGGCCTGCACCCGACCACGGTGGCGGAAGTGAGAGATCGAGGCCAGGTCCTTGCTCTTCTGGCTGAACTTGACTGTGACCTGCGGGCCCTCGCCCTCCCAGGTCAGCCGGTACTTGCCTTCCTCGAGCGTGACCCCGCCGACCACCGACTTGACTGGCAGGTTGGATGTCCATCTTGTTGGTCGAGGCGATCGCGCCCGGTGCCGCCGCGAGCGTCGCGGGACGGAGTGCCCAGGTACCGCACGCCCCCGGAGGTTGGTGAGTCGTCGCATGTCATGACCTCCCTCCCGCGCGAGCGGGAGAACGCGGGCGGCCCACCGCGAGCGCAGAAGAACCTGACCGTCAGGGTCCCGCCGTGCTCCGGTTACAATCTCGTCGGGGGCTGGCCGGAGGACGCGCCCTGTCGCGTCTGCTTCGAGACCGAGCACGCCCGCCGCCAAACCGTGGGTATGCTCTCGCGCTCAGCCCTGGCCTTGTCTTCGATGATCTGCGCGCCACCCCGGCGGCAGCTCCGGTCCCCGCGGATACGGGCCGCGCCGGGCGGTTCCGGCGACCGCCGAGCGGACGGTCGCCGAAGGGCTATCCCGGGAGCGCCTTCAGGATCGCGATCTGGCCGCCGTAGAGGCTGTGCTGATCGCGCCCTGGAGCTGGACGTAGTCGGTGCTGGCCTGCGGGCTCACTGCCGCTCGAGGCCTGTCGTGGTCCGCCCCTGGAGCGACTTCTCGAGCTCGAGGTGGGCGCGCTTCACGATCGACCGCCGCCTCCCAGCCCTGCGCGCCGGCGTAGGGCGGCCAGTCGAGCTCGGCCGTGACCTCGAACTCTCGCCGCTCGTCCTGCGCCGCACGATGTCCACCCAGGCCGCGATGTGGAGGACGATCTCGCCGATGCCAGGGCCCTGGCGATCGGCCGCGCCTCGGCGGCGCTGGCGTCGACGCCCGAGCAGCTCCTGGACCGACGGCCTGTGCCACGCCTGGCCTCCTCCCAGGCGCGGCGGATCTGATCGCGGATCCGCCTCGACTTCGCTCATGGCTCATTCTCCTTCCTCGGGGCAGGATAACCGAGTTTGTTAGCGGTGACCCGGCGACGGTTCGCTGGATCGCGACGGCGCAGCTTCACCGCGTCGGGGCGCGTTCTCGCCGCTTCTCCTCGCCGTGCGGTTCTGGCGAGGCTCAGCAGCGACACCGGGTTGACTCCGGGCGCCGCCCAGGCGGGCCGCGAAGCGGAGGCGGGCCCGTCACCTGCTCGGTCGCGCGCCCACGCTCCTGATCCGCTCGCCGCGCGCGACCCCATCGCTCGGCGACCGCGATCGCGTCGAGGTGGGCATAGAGCGTGAACAGCCCAGACCAGGTCGACGATGACGGTGTTGCCGCTGCTGAAGTAGAGAACCGGGCGAGGACCACCGGCCCGTCGCCGGCGGCGGACCGAGCGCCTTTCGCGGCGCGGTAATCGGCACCGGAGAAGCGAGCGCGGGATGCCGCTGAACACCCGCCGGACGCCGAAGTTAAAGGAGGGGGCCCGTCACCGCTGGGGTGCGAGCCGGATGCCGCCGGACGGCGCCCGCTCACCCGGCGACGATCGCCTCCACCCGCTCCCGCTCGAGTATGATAAGAGCCTGGGCGGCGGGTATTCGGTTTTCTCCGGCGCTACCTGCAGGCGCTCGGTCGGGAACCGCGGGCGCCGCACGGTGATGACGCGCTCGACCACGAGCTCGCGCCCTCGGGGTCGGTGCCCACCGCCCGGACGTGAGTTCGGCGAGGTCGGCCTCGAGGTCGATGCCGTGGAAGCAGAAATCGGCGCGGCCGCCGTCCTCGATCACCAGCGGCAGCGCAACCCCGTTGACCTCGATGCGCGGGTCGTGGCGACCGGTAGCGGCGACCGGACGTCGATCCGCACCGGCTCGCCGGGCCTGCGCGCGGGCGTGGAGCGTGAGCGTCAGGCCTGCAGGCGATGGCGAGGCGCAGAAGACGCGGGCAGGCGTCGCCGGACCGGCCGCCGCGGCTCCAGCGGCGATGAGACCCAGCGCCGTCGCCGCGACCGCGAGCGCTCACCGCACCTCCCGAGATCGCCGTCGAGGTGGACGCTCATGCCCTGAACCCGCGCGCGTGCGCCCCGTCGCGTAGCGAGCGATGAAGTGCACGGGTGTGGCTGCCGTCGGGGAGGCTCTCCACCTCGACGTGGGGAAGCGCCTTGCACCAGGAAGCGGCGCGCGCGATCGGAGTCCGGGCGGCGGCCTCGATCAACGGCCCGCGCTTCACTCCGGCGCAGTGCTGGGAGCCGCTCGGGATCGAGGGGCGAACGTCTCGCCGCCGGCGAGCGCCAGGCTGCCCCTGGCGGATAGCTCCCCGCCGTTCCACAGGGCGACGGCGAGCGCGCCGCATCCAGCGCCGGGAGCGCCCGGGCTCGACCGGCCCCGGCCAGCGGAGGGCGGCGATGACGCCGAGCCCGACGAGCCACGCCGCGATCGTCCACGCTGCCGGCCCGCGCGACAGGATGAGGGCCGCCGCCGGCAGCGCGACCGCGCACCAGCGGAGGATCGAGCCGCGATCGCGGCTCATGAGAACCACGCCGCCGCCCAGACCAGCCACAGCCAGGGGTCGACGATGAACAGCACGTCGCCGTACGACCAGCGGCCGTCGAACGGCATCAGCCAGCGCAGTGCCGTAGTTGTTGAGCCAGTTTGAGGATGGGGGTGGTCGCGACCGCGAGGTAGCACAGGCCGAGGAGCGCGTGGCGATCGAGCCGTGGCTGGCCTCTCGCATCGCCGGAGTCGGGGTCGCGGCCGATCCGGGCGAGGACCGCGTGCATGACGAGCGGCAGTGACCGCCACCGCCAGAGCCCGTGGGTCACCCTTCCAAGTGGCGGAAGGCGACGGCAACGTCCGGGCCCCACGCCATCGCCAGGCCGTCGACGTGTCGGGGAGGTTGGCGCTTCGATCGCCAGGGCCGGGACCGCGAGCCGGGTGCGGCGCTTGAGGCCCGCCTCGGCGAGCCCGAGGCCGACCAGGGTGTGGGTCACAGTATCCACGCGCGGCCCGATCTCGCAAGGACTCCGGCGGCAGCTTCTGCGACGCCTGACCGGACTCGCCGGTATGAAGGTCATCCGTCGCGCCCTCGGCGATGGCCGCCGCCAGGTCGAGCTTCCTACCCTGATGGTCCGAATAGGCGAGGATCTCGTCGACCAGACGGGACCGGTCCGGACGCCGGGGCCAGCCGGGTCGATGGCGAGCCACGCGGAGTTCGGTATGCCGGGTGAGGATCACTTCCCGGCCCCGGCTCGCGTCCTCGATCAGCCGGGAGAGCCGCGGTTTCTGCCTCCGCAAACGCCGATCTCCATGCGGTCACCCGCACTCGCGGTGAGTCTCATCTCACCCAGCGGCCTCGCTCGCGGCACCAAGCGATGGCCCGATGCGGCACGGATCAGCCGCCGGGCCGGATCACCGACGGACGACGGCGATTTGGTGCCGCTGGCTTGGCCTGGAGGCGGTCGAGGAGGTCGGACCCCGAGCCCGACGGCCGGATCTCGGGGCTACCACTGGAGGGCGTCGCGGGGCCGGGACCTCGAGCGCCAGACGTGCCTCGCGCGTGCCCTTCTCGACCTCGAGGCCGCGGCGGGCGTCGTCGCCGCGCCTGTCGGGGGCCGGAGCGCGGACCACCAGCCTGCCGGTATCGGCCGAGGCCAGGCGGTAGCGGACCCGACCTCGATCGCCATCCGCCCCGGGCGTGGCCGGCGGGACCGCGACCGCCTCCGCGATCTCGATGCCGTCGAGCCGGGCAGGACCACGACCGCGGCCCCGACCACCGCCACGCCGGCGCGAGGGTTAGGCCGCGAGGAGTGGCTGCCGGGCGAGAGGAGCGCGCGCACCGCAAGACGGTAGCACGGGGGACGCCGGAGCTTTCCTTGCCACCTCCGTCGCCCATACTCTTCCTCTTCCCCATGCTGCAGTCGCCGTCGGACCCGCACAAGTTCCTCAAGAAGGCGCCCAAGCGCCTGGCGGTCGTCGACCAGAACGCCTGCCTGGGCTGCGCCGGATCGCCGAGCTGCGTCGCGTTCTGCGAGGTCACGGTCAAGGACGCGGTGGTCGACGCGATCCGGGTCGTGGACACCCCGGCCACCCCTTCGAGCTCGCCCACATCGAGCCCGACAAGTGCACGGTTGCGCGCTCTGCGCCCAGGTCTGCCCGTGGACGCGATCACGATGTACGACGCACCGCCGAGGCCTACACCAGCCCTTCGACCACATGGTCAAGCCTTACACGTTGAGGAATATGGTCCTGCGTCTCAGCAGCCGCCCCGCGTGAAGGGCCTCGCGGGCTACTTCTCGTCCTGCTCGTCTCGCTGCCCTGGGTCTCCTCCGGCTTCACCAAGTACGCCGGGCGCACGAGGCGTTTGCCGGAGCACCCTCGCCGTCGCCGCCCTCGCCGGGACCTTGATCCCCTGGCTTCGCGCCTTCCTGCTCTCGTGGGGCTGCGAGGTGGCGCAGCTCGACATCGCCCAGGCGCTTGCCCTGTCCTTCTGCCTTCATGTCGTAGTCCTGCCCGAGTACTCGGTGGACATGTACTTCCTCGTGGAAGGCGGGCAAGGACCTCGGCCTATTCGACTACCCGGTCGCCAACATATTCGGGGCAAACCGGCTCCGGATCGGCGTCGGCTGGCCGGCGGTGCTCCTCGCTCACTGGCTGAAGAGCAAGGCCACGAGCATGAAGCCTGGCGACGACCGCCGCCATCGAGCTCAAGTACCTGCTGCTCGCCACGCTCTACTCGTTTTGGCTGCCGATCAAGGGCACGCTCTCGGTGGTCGACGCGCTGGTCTTCATCCCGCTCGCTTATGCCATCCGCGCCGCAAGCGGGGCGGCGCACGTCGAGCCCGGAGCTGCTCGGCCCGGCCGCGGCCATGGCCTGGCTGCCGCCCATGGCCCGGCGCGCGGCGGTGGTCGCCTGCTTCTCTTCGCCGGCTTTCGTCATCTTCATTCCGCCAAGCCCTTCGCCGAGTCCCTGGTGGCGATGAGCAATACGTAACTGAACGAAGTACATCGACGCCATGCTGCACCTTGAGCTGCTGCAGCTGATTCTTCGCCTGCGCGTTCTGCGGGTCGAGCTGAACGGCGGTCTCGAGATCCTTGATCGCGGCCCCCTTGTCGCCCTTCGCGTTCTTCGCCTGCGCCATCGCCTGATACGTCATCGACGACTTGGGGAAGTATTCGAGGTTCGCCTGCAGATACTTGAGCGCATCATCCGGCCGCTTCGCGTTGAGCGCGGTGGTCGCGATGCCGACGAGCGCGTATTCGGTGAAGTCGTACTGCTGGCCGCCGTAGAACTTCGCGCGGAGCTCCTTGAACTTCGCGAGGCCCGCGATCGCGCCACCACTCTTCTCGGCCTCGCTGATCACCTCGCCGAGCGGGGCGGGAATCGGCAGGCCGTGGTGGCATGACGCGCAGAGGACCCGCGTCGGCGCGCCGGGGCGCGCTTCGACGGATGTCGGCCCGGCGGTAACCGGTTTGTCGACGATGGCCGCCAGCTCCACGTTGATCGAATCGCGGAAGAGAATCATCTTGCGCGCCACGCGCTTCTCGCGCTTCTCGTCGGACGCGAAGTCGAACTTGCCGTCACGCTGGACGTGACAATAGTTGCACTCGACGCCGAGCGAGCGGTTGAACGCGTTCATGAAGTTCAGAACGACTGCGCGCGGGCGTGTCGACAGGCCAGACCTGCAGGTTGGTGAACCCGTTCGGCTGTGCGCTTCCACCCTGCGCGGAGGCAACGATGGAACCGGTCAGCAACAGTAGGCTTCCGAGGGCGATTCCGTAGAACGCACGCATCATGGCTGCACCTCGCTTCGGACGATATTGACGAAATCAGTTGCTCGAGCGAGGCTGGTCCGGCAGCGCAAAGAGCAATGCCATCGTCGCCCAGCACGACGCGGCATCCGAGACAAACTGATGCCAGCCGTTGGGGAAGCTCTCGAACGTGTGCGGCTGAACCGGCACGGCGCGTGTCGGTGCGAACCACGAGCCGTCTGCGAGTTGATTCCGCAGCAGCCACCGCACACCCTTCTGGTAGACGGGATCGTTGGCTGGCACGCTCCCGGAGACATGCAAGGCGTAAAGCGCCTCGCCCGTGGCATAGGCGTCGGCCGGACGCCTGGAAGCTGGCTCCAGCTTCCATCCTGATTCTGAGCCGCCTTCAATGCCTTCACGAACGGAGCGCGTTCGGATTGAGACGCGCCGGCATCCGCGAGCGCATTGAGCTGCATCGATCGTTCTTCCGTGGAGAAAGCCTTTGCCGAGAGCAGCCACCGTCTGGCCCGGTCCACCCGCTCCTTGAATTCCTCGCGGCGGCCGGGAATGGGATAGAGCTTGATCGACCGCAGCGCCACGGCCGACGTCGTCAACGGACCATACTCTGACGGGGGTCTGTAGCTCGCGCTTCTAAACGCGCCGTCCGGGTATTGGTTGAGCGACATGAAATGAATATGCGCGTCGGTCAATGCATCCGCCGGAGCGCCGGCCGCCGCCATGCCCATGAGCGTGTAACTCGAGCGTGTCGGACCCTCCCCCGATCGGCGAAGAGCCCAACCGATTCGGTTCAAGAACAGGTTCGTCGGTGGCGATGGCGAAGCCCAGCTCCTTTCTGGCTTGCTCCTCATTGACGGCGAATCCTTTTTCCGGGCCAAGCGCGACCGTCATTTGTGGAAGTGAATTGCTGTGACAGGAAACGCAGCGACGGGCCTTCCAACCCGGCTCCCCGCTCATTTCAATGAGCGGGATGACCTTTTTCACCGCCGCGTCCACGGATGGAGCGCCTCCCGCAGGGCTGAGCCATTCTTCGTCGACTTCCTTTGCGCCCGCCTTCACCAGGAGATTCAGAGTGGACGCGATCCCCACGCGCGCCGCCAGCACATACGCGGTGTCGCCGCGATCGTTTCTGGCGTTTGGATCGACGCCTTTCGAGAGCAGCCATTCGACCATCTGGTCGCGGCGAGGTTCCATCGAGAGCACCGCCTGCATCAGCAGAGTAAATCGCTCCCGGTCCGTCGACTCGAGAGAAGCGCCGTGCTCGAGCAGAAACTGAGAGAGCTTCGGGCATCGGCCCGCTTGGCCGTATCGTTCAACACGCCTCCCGAGCTGGCTCCGACATTCGTATTCAGAGTTCCGTTGGGACGCAGCGCGTTGGCCGGTGCGCCTCGTTCCACGAGCAGCCGCGCGCACGCTTCACATCGCGCGGTAATGGCCGCCGAGAGCGCGGCGCCGGTTCGGTCACCGGGAGACACGCCGACGCTGAGGAGGTATTGGATGGCTTCGAGATCGCCCGTCCCGGCTGCAAGCGTCATCAGCCGGTCCTCGAGTTCGGCTCCCTTGCTTACGAGAAGTCTTCAAGACGGGAGTCGATCCGAACGGTCGTGAGGGCGACGCTCATCGGTGTCGCGCCGCGCTTGCCTTTGACTCTCACCTCGGCGTCCGCATCCAGCAGCAGTCGCGTCTTGGCGAGGCTGGTGGCGGCGTACATCAATGCCGTGGAATCCAGAGAGTTCTTCATGTTGACGCCGGCACCCTTGTCGATCAGCAGCTTCATCATTTTCACGTCGGACTCGATGACCGAATGCATCAGAGCCGTCGTGCCGTCGTGATCCACGGTGTTCACGTCCCCACCCGCCTCGATCAATTTCCGGACCTGCGAGTGATCGCCGTTCCGGATGGCCACCAACAGATCAGGCGGACCGTGCGAGCGAACAACATGGTGCTGGACGCGAATAGGAATCATCACAACGAAATGACGCATTTCGGTTCTCCTTACGTGCCGCTCGTGTGGATTGCCGCCGGCTGAGATCCTATCCCGATAATTCGCGCCAGTCGAGCTTGTGCCCGCAGTGTCTCATTGCTCAGCCGAGGGTCTGGGAGCCTACTACCGAAGAAATCGCAGCGTTCCGCTGGCACATGCGGCCGGCTCAGCCCGACCGACGAACGCCGCGGTGGCGAAGAACGGACACCGGCTGGCCGCGTCGCCTCGGTGACGTCGTGACGATTGTGACGGCCGGCACGATTCTGGTGGCATCGGCAATTGATCGCGCGTAAGTGGACGTGCGCCAGCGACGCGGCCGGTCGACCCGGCGTGCCGAGTCGGAGCTGGCGCCTAACGGTGCGGATGGCGGAAGTGAATCCCACCTAGGGGAGCCATGCTCTTTCCAGCTTGGTTGGTGCCGAAGGCTGTGCTCCTCGAGCTAGGTCCTGATGCGCCCCACACCACCTGGTCTGTTCTCTTGGTTGTTCTTTTCACACGAGCTAGGCTCTTTCCCAGCCTGGTTGGTGCCGGGAAGGCTGTGTTCCTCGAGCTGCTCCGCTTGCCGTCGTGATCCTCGTTTTCCATGTTCCTTCCGGCTGCTTATCGATCCTGCCGCACGCGACGCATGCTTTGTGCCGTACGTGATCTGCACGGCGTGGCCGACAATCAAAGCCTGCTAACTGCATGCCGCGAAGGAGGATAGACGCGTGAAGGGCTCCCGCAGCCGCCGCATCCGCTCGGCCGCAACATCCGCGCGGCCGCAATCTGGGACATAGCGTTTCTACCCGAGCGACGATCACCAGTTGCTGACTCACCTGATGGCCATCTCGACCGTAGGCGGTGAGCTGGTAAGTTGTCGCGCGCTGGCGCCAGCACGAAGACACGTCAGCGTGCGGGTCGGGGCGACCGCGCCAATGCCCGGTTCAAGGCGCACTTGTAAAGCCTCGCTGACAGCGTAGCAGAGCCTTGTGGGCCCGCCGGTCGCGATCGAGCCGGGTCGCGGCGTAAAGATGAGGATGCTCGCTCTGTCCGCGCAAGCCGATGCCGGCGGTGCTGGATGCAGTAAGCGGCAGATCGCCTGCGAACGCCTCCGATTCGGAGCCCGAAGAAACCGCATCCGGCTCGTCGTGATGCAGCAAGCTCTGGTTCAGACGCTGCTCGCGGGGCGTCGGCGTCGTCGCACTGCCAGCCGTTGCTCTCCGGAGACTGGCCTGACGAAGGAACCGACGCTGTCAAGATTCCAGGATCGAAAGGGAAAGTCCTGCGGGCGAGCTCAATACGCGAGACCGCCCAAGACTGCGAACAGCAACACCGCCAGCAGGCCCACACTCGCACTCTGCATTGTCGGATTGGAAACGGGCGGTGGGGTTTCACCTCGAAGCGGTAGCGACTCGAGGTCCAACACACCGCCGCGCGGCGTAGTGCGCCCGCGCGGAGTACTCGGATACGGGCGGGAGAACGAAACTGAGATTCCGCGCGGCTGGCCGCCGCAGCGGCATCGTCATTCAGCATCTCACGCAGCTTTACAGCCTGATTCACCAAGCGCGCGCCGTGCCCGCCTCGCCGAGACAGAGGGCTCGACTGCCGAGCTCATGCAGCGCCCAGGCTTCGGCCGATCGATCGCCGATTGACTCTCGCGGCAGCGAGGCAGCGTTCGAGGGTGGCACCCCAGGCGCCCCATCGCGCACCGATGACCAGCGGTTCCTCGAGAAGCCGACCCAGGTGAAGCACTTCTCCCCAGCGCCGGGCATCGGCAGCGTACTGCTGCACACGCAACAGCGCTTCTGGATTCCTGCAGCAGAATGTCCCTGGCGGCGCAGGTACCGTCCGGCCCACGCGGTGAAGCAGGTGATGGCGCGATCTCGCCCAGGGCTTCAAGTCTTCCGTTCGGCGGAGCCGGTCGCCGACCCCGTCCGCGAGTTGATACCGCGACTGGGCACTGACGACGAGCCCTCGACGGACGAGCGCCGTCAACGATGGTTCGATGTCTGGAACTTCTGCGATGTCAGAAACGTGCAGAGCCCGTAGCGGCACGCCAGGCAGCGCCGCCAGCGCCAACAACGCGCGGCGCTGCTTCTCGTCGATCAACGCCATCAGATTCACGATGGGGTTCTGCGTGAAGAGATCGAGCCCACCCGTCGAGCGAGATTTCCCGCTCGCGGATGACGGCAGCGGTCTGCAGGATTCGAAGCGGACGCCCCCCAATGGCGGCACACAGACTCGCTGCGGCCGATCGCCTCGTCGCGTCGAGCGAACGCTCGATCTCTCGCTCCAGCAGCAACACGGCATCCTCTGCGGGCAGACCTTTCAGAGCGAGGCTGCGCACCTCACCCCAGAGGCGACGCTCTCGCGTGGCCACAACGAACGCGCGCTCGCGGAGCAATATCGAGCACCTGTTCCAGCTCGTCCGGCGCCAGGTGAACATCGTCGAGGAGGATCAACGCCCTGCGTTTCCCGAAGCCCGCGCCGGATCTCGGCTTCAGTGGGTTTACAGAACTCGTCGCTCTCGTAGAAGGCTTCGAAGAGGAGCTGCTGGAGATCGAGGGGCAATTGATGCCGTGCAGACAGGTAGACGATGCCGTCCACAAACGATGCGGCTCGCGGATGATGGGCCAGGTGGCGAAGGACTGCCGTCTTCCCGATCCCGGCTCGCCGCTCGCCTCGACGAGAAGGCCTTCGTCGAGCGCCGAGAGCGCCGCGGCCAGATCCATCCGACGATCGACAAGGCCTCGAATGAACTTCGGGCGGATGAGAATCGGCGTGGGAAGGGGACGAGTGCGCGCCCGTTCGGCAGGCGGGGCCTCACGGATCACGGCGCCGCACGGGTCGCCGATCTGCAAAGATATAACGCCCTACCGAGATGTGAGCGATGATCCCGCCATGCATGGAAGCAACCACGTGACGATCAGGCCAACACGTTCCATCATACGACGAAGGCAAGGGACCGTCAGGATGGCGCGTTTGTCAGCAGGGTGCCGCCGCCAAAGCTCGAATGCTCGGGCACGATCCCGCCTTTGGTCACGCGGACCGCGCAGTACTTGAATTCCGGAATCTTCCCGAACGGGATCGAGGACGGGATTGGTCAGCTTGTTGGCAGCCGCTTCGTAATAGCAGAACGGCACGAACACCGCGCCGCGCGGCATGCCGTCGTCGGCGCGCGCGTAGAGCGAGATCGCGCCGCGCCGGGACTCGATCGTGAGCGTTTCACCCGGCGTCGACGCCGATCTGCTCGAGATCGAGCGGATGGACGGAGGCGACCGGCTCCGGCTCGATGTTGTCGAGCACGGATGCGCGCCGTGTCATCGAGCCGGTGTGCCAGTGTTCGAGCTGGCGTCCGGTGATCGAGCACCAGCGGATACTGCGCGTCCGGGCGTTCGGCGGCGGAGATGAGATCGGCTGGGCACGAACGTGCCGCGGCCGCGTGGGCGGTCGGAAAGTTGTCGACGAACACCACGGGCTGTCCGGGATCGCCCTCCTTCTCGCACGGATAGGTCACCGAGGACTCGCGCTCGAGGCGGTCCCAGGTGATGCCGGCGATCGAGTCCATGCACTGGCGCATTTCGTTGAACACGTCACGCGGGTGCGAGTAGTGCCAGTCCAGGCCCATGCCGCGCGCCAGCTCGTTGATGATCCAGAGATCCGGCCTCGCGTCGCCCGGCGGCTCGATCGCCTTGCGACCGAGCTGCACCGTGCGATCGGTGTTCGTGACGGTGCCGATCTTCTCGGGCCATGCGGTCGCCGGCAGCACCACGTCGGCGAGATACGCCGTCTCGGTGAGGAAGATGTCCTGCGACGACAAGATGATCGAGCATGGCGAGCGCCTCGCGGGCGTGATCGACATCGGGATCCGACATCGCCGGATTCTCGCCCATCACGTACATGCCGCGGATCTGCGCGCTTCTTGGCGGCGTTGATGATCTCGACGACGGTCAGGCCGGGCTCCGGATCGAGCGCCATGCCCCACAGCGTCTCGAAGCGCTGCCTGACTTCCGGCACGCCGACGCGCTGATAGTCCGGATAGAACATCGGAATCAGTCCGGAATCGGAGGCGCCCTGCACGTTGTTCTGACCGCGCAGCGGATGCAGTCCGGAGCCGGGCTTGCCGATCTGGCCGGTGGAAAGCGCCAGCGCGATCAGGCAACGCGCGTTGTCGGTGCCGTGAATGTGCTGGGAGATGCCCATGCCCCACATGATCATCGGAGCCCTTCGACGTCGCATACAGCCTGGCCACCTCGCGGATCGTCTTGGCGTCGATGCCGCAGATCGGCGCCATCGCTTCAGGCGAGAACGCCTTCACGTTCTCGGCGAGCGCGTCGTATCCAGACGTCCGATCGCGAACGAACGCCTCGTCGACCAGGCCCTCCTCGACGATGACGTGGAGCATCGCGTTCAGCAGGGCGACGTCGGTATCGGGGTTGAACTGGAGATAGTAGGTCGCATGGCGAGCGAGATCGCTGCGGCGCGGATCGGCCACGATCAGCTTCGCGCCCCGTTTGGCGGCGTTCTTCATCGAACGTCGCGGCCACCGGGTGATTCACCGTCGGGTTCGCGCCGATCACGAAGATCACGTCTGCCTTGGCGACGTCGCGCACCGGGTTCGAGACGGCGCCCGGAGTTGATGCCTTCCATCAGGGCGGCCACGCTCGAGGCGTGGCAGAGCCGGGTGCAGTGATCGACGTTGTTCGAGCCGAATCCCGGTGCGGACGAGCTTCTGGAACAGGTAGGCCTCTTCGTTCGTGCCCTTCGCCGAGCCGAAACCGGCCAGCGACTTCTTGCCATACGTGTCTCGCACGACGCGCAAGCCGTTGGCGGCGAAGTCGAGCGCCTCCTCCCAGGTGGCTTCGCGGAAGACGTCGCTCCAGTTGTCGGATCGACGGTGAAAGTCCTTGTGCTTGACCGCGCCCGGCTTGCGAATCAGCGGCGCGGGTGAGGCGATGCTTGTGCTGCACGTAGTCGAAGCCGTAGCGGCCCTTGACGCACAGCCGGCTCGAGTTGGCCGGGCCGTCCTTGCCCTGCACGAAGAGAATCTCGTTGGCCTTGATGTGGTAGGTGAGCTGGCATCCGACGCCGCAGTACGGGCAGACCGACTCCACCTGCTTGTCGGCGACGATCTTCCCGACCTCGCGCGCGGGCATGCAGCGCGCCGGTCGGGCACGCCTGGCACGCATTCGCCGCAGGCCACGCAGGTGGATTCGCCCATCGGATCGTCGAGGTCGACACGATCTTCGAGTCCGAGCCGCGGAAGGCGTAGCCGATGACGTCGTTGACCTGTTCTTCGCGGCAGGCGCGCACGCAGCGGCCGCACTGGATGCAGGCGTCGAGGTTCACCGCAATCGCCGGGTGCGAGACGTCCTGCGGCCGGCTGATGCCGGGCTGCGAAGCGGGGCTTGCCGACCGAGAGCCGCCTCGCCCAGAGATCGAGCTCGGAATTGAGCGTGTAGGAGGTCTCGGGCACGTCCGAGAGCAGCAGCTCGAGCACCATCTTCTGGCTGGCGACGCGCCCGTGCGCTGTCGGTGGTCACCTCCATGCCGTCCGGTGGGATACCGGCAGCATGACGGGGCCAGCACACGCTCGCCCTTGATCTCGACCATGCAGGTGCGGCAGTTGCCATCCGGCCGCATCCCTTCCTTGTAGCAAAGGTGGGGACCTCGATGCCATGGCGCGTCGGCCGCGTCGATGAGGCTCTCGTCAGCGCGGCCGACGATGGCGGTGCCGTTCAGCGTGAACTGGACCGGCGTCGGCGCGGCTGCGCCACCGCGTGCGCTCGATGACTGGTTTCTACAGCCACAGTTCCCCTTCACGTGATTTCCTGCGGAAAGTATTTCATCACGGACAGCGCCGGGTTCGGCGCCGCCTGCCCGAGGCCGCAAATCGATGCGTCAACCATCGCCTGCGACAGTTCCTTCAGCAGCGGCTGGTCCCAGCTGGTCCGCTCCATGAGGATCGAGGGCCTTCGGCCGTGCCGACGCGGCAGGGCGTGCACTGGCCGCAGGATTCCTCGGAAAAGAACTTCATCAGATTGCGCGCGGCATTCGTCGCGGTGTCCGTGATCCGAGAGGATCACGATCGCCGCGGATCCGATGAAGCAGCCGTGCTGGTTCAAGGTGTCGAAATCGAGAGGGATGTCGGCCATCGACGCCGGCAGGATGCCGCCGGACGCGCCGCCTGGCAGGTAGCCGTAGAACACGTGACCGTCGAGCATCCCGCCGCAATACTCGTCGATCAGCTCCGTGACCGTGATGCCGGCCGGCGCGAGGTGCACGCCGGGCTTCTTGACGCGTCCGCTCACCGAGAACGAGCGGAGGCCCTTTCGTCCGTGCCGGCCGTGACCGGCAAACCAGCCCGGTCCCTTCTCGAGGATGTCGCGCACCCAGTGCAGCGTCTCCATGTTGTGTTCGAGCGTCGGACGGCCGAACAAGCCGACCTGCGCGACGTAAGGCGGACGCAGGCGCGGCTCGCCGCGCTTGCCTTCGATCGATTCGATCATCGCGGATTCTTCCGCCGCAGATGTAGAGCGCCCGCGCCACGGCGCAGGTGAATGGGCGGATCGGACACGGCGGATTCGCCGCAGCGCCGCGATCTCCTCTCGAGAATCGCGCGGCAGCCGTGATACTCGTCGCGAAGATAGATGTAGATTTCGGCGATATCCACCGCCCAGGCCGCGATCAACGCACCGTCGAGAAAGCGGTGCGGGTCGCGCTCAGGTAGATAGCGGTCCTTGAAGGTTCCCGGCTCGCCCTCGTCGATGTTGATCGGCCATCAGCCGCGGCGCGGGCCCGGCCGCCACCGCCTTCCACTTGCGGCCCGCCGGAAAGCCGGCGCCGCCGAGCCCGCGCAGGCCCGAGTCGTCCATCGCCGCGACGACCTCGTCCGCGTTCTCGCTCCGTCGACGCAGCGATCTCGCCGGTTCATATCCGCCCTGGTCCCGATAGGCGGCATAGTCGATGTGCCCCGGTGTCACGATGTCGAGATGCGGATGCGGGTGCGTCGCCGTCCCGCTGAGGGTGCTTCACGGCGTTTGCCTGGACCAGCGCCGCCACCTTTCTCGGCAGTCGCGTGCGGCACCGGATTCTGACCGACGACCGCGACCGGCGCGGTCTCGCACCGGCCGACGCAGGGCGCGTGCAGGACGCGAACATCCGGGCCGAGCGCCGCAGGCAACGCCGGCCAGCAGCTCGCGCGAGCCGGCCATCTCGCACGGCAATGGAGTCGCAGACGCGGCACGGTGATCGCGGGCGGCGGCGTGTCGCCGTCCTTCACCACGTCGAAGTGGTGATAGAACGTGGCCACTTCGTAGACTTCGGCCATCGCCATGCTTCATTTCGGCGGCGAGAGCGACCAGGTGCGGCGCGGACAGGCAGCCGAAGCGATCCTGAATCTTGTGCAGATGCTCGATCAGCGAGATCCCGCCGACGTGGGGTATTGTCCAGAAGCGCCAGGACGTCCTCGCGCGCCTGCGGGATCGACCCGGCGGCCTTTCAGGCGCCGAGCGCGCGCGCTTGAGCGCCTTCTTGTCTCTCGGCACGCCTTTATTCTGATGGCCATCACCATGTGCGGGTGAAGTTCGGCCGGCAGCGTGGGGCAGTCCATGCCGTACTGCGGGCGTCAAACACCTGGAATGTCAGTCCTGTCGGCACTGCTGAACTGGTACTGAAGACGTCATGCATGTTGAGCTTCTGGGCCTTGCCGCGCGAGCGTGCCGGCGTCGCCGAACTCGAGCTCGAGGCGGATACCCTGGGCCAGCTGCTGGTGGCGCTGGCGGTTCGATTTCCGTCGCTCGGCGAGCTCATCGCCGCCGATCGGCTGCAGCCATCCGTCGTCGCCAACCTGAACGGCGACCGGTTCGTCAGCGATCCCGGCACGCGACTCAGCGAAGGCGATTCCGTCCTGATTCTGTCCGCCGACGCCGGCGGCTGACGCGCCATGGAGAATCCAGCGCCTTTCGGTTATCACGGCTGCTATCTCCGCATCGACGTTTCGGACGGGAGCGTCGATCGGGTGCCGATTCCGGAAGCGGTTCTGCGGCAGTTCCTCGGCGGGAGCGGGCTCGGCGCCTGGCTGCTGCTCGAAGAAGGCGATCCAGTGCCGATCGCGCTGGCGCCAGATGCCCCGCTGGTGTTCGCGTTCAGTCCACTGGTCGGCAGCCCGCTGACCACCTCCGCCAAGTTTGCCGTCGTCAGCAAGAGCCCGCTGACGGATCGGATCAACGATTCACTCGCCAGCAGCGGTTTCGCCATTGCCGGCAAGCGCTGCGGCTGCGACGCGATCGTGATCGTCGGACGGGCCGCGCGGCTCTCGGTGCTGATCATCGACGATGGACGCGTCCGTCTCGAGGCCGTCGAGGATCTTCGCGGCGCCACATGCCGGGTGACCGAAGCGGCGTTGAAGGCGCGGCTCGGCGCCGACTATCAGATCGCGTCGATCGGCCCGGCCGGAGAGCACGCGGTCCGCTACGCCACGATCTCGCACGATGGCCGGCACGCCGGGCGGGGCGGAAGCGGGGCCGTGCTCGGCAGCAAGAACGTCAAGGCCATCGCCCTGCGCGGGCACACAGCGCTGTGAGTGGGCGCACCCGCGCGAGCTGACCGAGTACAGCAGGAACCTGTCGAAACGGTCGTTCGGTCCCGCAACCGCCAAGTGCCCGCGAGCTCGGGACCGCGACCAATCTGCTGACGTTCAATCGTCTCGGCGCATTGCCGACCCGCAACTTCAGAGCGGCACATTCGACGAGGCCGGTCAACATCTCGCCGAGGAGATTCGCACCACCCACAGCCGCGACGCGCGCCAGCTGCGTCGCCTGCACCATCGGGTGCGAGCACATCTACGCGATGGGCGGCGAGACCGGTGTGCGGCTGGAGTGCAGAGCCTGTTCGCGCTCGGGCTCGCTCTGCGGCGTGAGCGACCCGGACGCCGTGCTCCGCGCATCCAGTCTGTGCGACGAGCTGGGCATCGATACGATCAGCGCCGGCGGCACGATCGCCTTCGCGATGGAGTGCGTCGAACGCGGATGGCTCGATGAGCCGTGGCTCACCTTCGGGAGCGGTGACGCGATGCTGCGCGCGATCGAGCTCGTGGGCCGCCGCGAGGGCGTCGGCGAACCTGCTGGCCGAGGGCAGCCGCCGTGCGGCCGGGACGATCGGGCACGACAGCATCGCGTTCGCTCCGCAGGTGAAGGGCCTCGAGATTCCCGGCTACGAGCCGCGGGCGCTGCAGACGATGGCGCTCGGCTTCGCGGTCGGCGCCCGCGGCGCGGACCACAATCGCAGCGGCGCCTACGAGGTCGACTTCTCGGACAAGGTGGATCGCCGGCACGTGACGCTCGATGCGGTCCACTATGCCATCGAAACCGAGGACAAGGCCGCGCTGATGGACTCGCTGATCATCTGCAAGTTCCTTCGCGGGCGTGTTCGAGGACTTCTACGCCGAGGCCGCCGACATGCTGCACCGGGTCACCGGCTGGGACGCGACCGCAGACGAACTGCGCGAGACAGCGCGGCGCATCGTCGGCATCAAGCGGCAGTTCAATCTGCTGGCCGGCTGGACGCGTGGACGAAGACACGCTGCCCGCGCGGTTTCTCGACACGCCGTTGCCGAGCGATCCCACCGCGGCGATCAACCGCCAGCAACTCGAGGCGCTGCGTGACCGAGTATCACCGCCAGCGCGGTTGGTAGGGCGCGACGCGCAGGCGACTGCAGGTCCTGCCGCGATCTCAGGCCTGCAGGCCTGCATTACGTCTGATTCGCCAGGCCGGCGATCGACAGCGCCTCGAGATAGTCTTCCCGGGTATTGAGGTTTCGCAGCGTCAGCAGCTCCGGATCCGCGGAGATCATCTCCGCCGGCTGCACGCGGCGGGTTCGGACCGCGTCGAAGAGAAACACCGGCCGCAGTCGATCCTGCAGCCAGCAGTGCTTCGACGTGCGGCAGCGTGCTGCGTCGATAGACCGCCGACAGCGGATGAGGAAAGCCGTCGATTTCCATCACGGCGATATCGTGATCGGTCAAGCAGATCGATCATGCGCCGCACGAAATCGGGAACGAGCAGCGGGACGTCGCAGCTGGTCACGTACGCGCTCTCGACCGTTTCGGGCAGAGCCTTCAGGCCGGCACGCAGTCCCTCCAGCGGACCGCGGCCTTGCTGCTCGTCGCGGGTGACGATCACGTCCGCCGGCAGGTCGGGCAGCGACTGCTCGGCCGCGGCGACGACCACGATGGGCGAGACGACGGTAGAGAGCAGGCGGACGACGCGCTGCAGCATCGTCTCGGCGCCAAAGGGCAGGAGCGCCTTTGAAGTCCCCATCCTCGTCGACTGGCCGCCGCAGAGGATGATCTCCGCCGCTATTCACGGATTAGACCTTCATTCCCAGGCGCGCGAGCGCCTCGCGCGACGCGCGGCTCGTGCAGCAGCGTTCTTGAAAGCCAGGACTCCCGGGCGATTCGCGCGCGATTTCGGGTACCACGAAGTCGTAGTGTTCGTCCTGCACCGGGAGGAATCCAAGATCCGGCACGTCTGGCGATGATGTCCAGGGTCACTCCCCAGTCGGCGCGGCCCTGCAAGACGGCGGCAGCCACCGCATTGTGATTTCGAGGCTGCACGGCATACCCGGCCGGCTTGACGCCTTCGAGGAGACGATCGATCAGCGCTCGCGTGCCGCTGCCCTGATTGCGGTTGACCATCACGCACGCCGGATCCCGTCGTGCGTCCGCGATCGCGTCGCGCGCCGAACGGCCCTTCGAAACGTCGATCGCCCTCGCCGGAAGACAACACCCTGCGCGCGACCATACCCGACGATCAGATCCAGCGCCGGGGTGAGAAACGGCCGATTGTATTGGTCGGTCTTCGGGATCGAGCAGGTGGATTCCTGCGACATCACACTCGCCGCGCTTGGCGGCGTCCAATCCTGCCGTGCTGCCGACCGCCAGGAACTTGAGCGCACGCCTTGCTGCTGCAATTCGCCGAGCAGGTAGTCCAGGCCGATGCAGTGACTGCCAATCACCACGAGGTCGGCCAGCTGCAGATCCCGGCCGAGCAGCTGCACGTCGACGAGCGTGCCCGCCTGCGACAATCTCTTCGTGCCGCCCGATCGTCGCGAAGCCGTCGGCGCGGCTGAACGTCGTGACGCTGCCCGAGCCCTGTCCCATCGGATACGCGGCGAGAGACGTTCCCTCTGCTTCGCTCGACGTCGTTTCGACCAACCCCACCAGCAGGTACTCCGTGCGGCCAATCTCGCTGTTGACCTTCACCGCCAATCGCGCCTGGACGACGGTTCGCTCCTGCGCGCCCCGACCGGCGAGAAGCCGCAGCACCGGCGCGACGAACTCGTGAAACGTGAAGACTGCCGACGTCGGGAAGCCGGGGAGCACAACGACCGGGCGGCCACGAGTCGCCGCCAGACAAATAGGCTTGCCGGGCTTGAGCGCGACGCCGTGCGCGACGATCCCGGGATCGCGAAGTTCGGCGACGACGCGATACGACAGGTCGCCCGCTCCCTTGCTCGTGCCACCGGAGAGCAATGACGACATCGCAATCCTCGAGCGCGTACTGGAGCTTGTCCCTGAGGGCGGCCATGTCGTCGTGGGTAATCCCGAGGCGCTTTCGGCTCGCCGCCGAGCTCTCGCACCGCATCCGCGAGCACCTGGGCGTTCGAGTCGTAGACTTTTGCCGGTTGCATCGGCTCGCCCGGAGCGATGATCTCGTCGCCGGTCGAGAGAATGGCGACGACCGGCTTCCGCCAGACTTCGACGGCAGCGACGCCGATCGCGGCCAGGACGCCGGTATCACGGCTGGTCAGGAGCTGACCGCGGCGCAGCACGGTCTCGCCGCCGGTGATATCCGTTCCGGCGAAACGACACGCCGCTTCCCGGTGTGGTGGCTCTGGCGATCCGCAACCGGCGGCCGTTGATCTCCGCGTACTCGACCATGACCACGGCATCGGCGCCGCGCGGGAACCATCCCGCCCGTGGCAATTGCCACGGCGGTGCCCGGCCGAATCACCGTCGTCGGCACGATGCCGGTGTGAATCGTTTCTTCGCCAAGCTCCATGGTTCGCGGCACTTCCTCGGACGCACCGAACGTGTCTTCGGACACGACGGCAAAGCCATCGACGTTCGAGCGGTCGAACGACGGCACGTCAACTGGAGAGATGACGTCGGCAGCCAGGACGCGCCCGAGCGCGGCGTCGAGCGGTACGCGTGTCGCTCCCGCGAGGCGTGAGGTCGAGAGCGGCTCGAAAGCGCCGCTCCGCCTCGTCGCGGTCCAGCACGTGAAGGAACTGCTCCTGGTCACGCATAGAGCCAGACCTCGACGTCGGTGCCGCGGAGCGAAACCCTCGCTGTCGTCGGGCACGATCACGAATCCGTCGGCCCGTGTGGTCGATGAGAGCACCGACGCGCCGCCGACTGCGAGCGGCTCGACGGCGCCCTCAGCCACCTGCACGCGGGCGTAGTCCAGCCGTCCGATCGGCGAGCTGATCTTCCGCGTCAGCCTGCCGCGCATCTGGCGGTACGGCCACGCCATGATTGCGTCCGCCCAGCGCACGAATCGCGCGGCCGGCGAAGAAGTCGTAGGCGCACAGGCACGACACCGGATTGCCGGGCAGAAGAAACACGAGGCGATTCACCGATTCGCCCAAGGCCCGTCAGGCTGCTGGGCCGCATGGCGATCCCGTGAATGGCCAGCTCGCCGTGCTGCGCGACCATGGTCGGCGCGAGGTCTTCGATGCCGACGCTCGAGCCACCCGAGACGATGATCACATCGGCCTCGGCCTGGAGCGCCTCCAGGATCGGACCGGGTTCGTCAGGCACCAGGCCGGGAAAGTCGACGAGACCGCCGTCACGTTCGACGAGGGCTGCGAGCATGGGTCCGTTGGCGTCGACGATGCGATAACCCTGCGGCCGCGATCCCGATGGCAGCAGCTCGTTGCCGGTCACCACCAACCTCACGCGCGGTCGGCTGAACACCGGCACGTCACCGACGCCCACCGAACTGAGCACGCCGAGATCCTGCGGACGCAGCACCCTGCCGGCGTGCAGCAGCGTGGTTCCGCGGACGATGTCCTCTCCTGCTCTGCCAACATTCTTGCCGGGCGATACGGCAGCGAGGGCGCTGACGGACGTGTTCGTCCCGGTCTCGTCTTCGATCCATTCGGCAGGCAGCACGGCGTCGCAACCGAGCGGCAGGGGTGCGCCGGTCATGATTCGAACGCGCCTGGCCGACCGCGACCGAGCCCTCAAAGGGACGTCCCGGCAGCGAGTCGCCGATCACGACCAATGGAAGGCGATTATAAGAGGACGCTCCCTCGGTGCTTTCCGCGATGACGGCGTAACCATCCATCGTGGCGCGGTCGAATCCAGGCAGTTCACTTCGCTCACGACGGGCGTCGCCAACACGCGCCCGGCGGCCATCCGCAGGGGCAAGAGTTCAGTGCGGCCGCGGGCTCCCAACTGACCATCGAGCCAGGCGAGGGCGGCTTCAACAGTATGACGGTGCGCGAAAGCCGCGCATCCGCACATCATCGATGGGTCGTCGGTCGTGGGTCATCCATGCGCGCTCGGTATCCAGACGCGATAGCTCAGACAATACAACGGCCAGGTCGTGCTGTGGGATGCGGCTCCTCTAACTCCGTGCCTGGACTGCAGATTTGTCATCGCCCTATCAATGTCGTAAACAGACACTGACAGTTTCGCCGCGTCCGCGCCGCGCTTGTCGCGGCGCGCCGGGCCCAGCGCTTGCCGGTGGCGCCGCGTGCGTCACGCGAGCCGGTTCATCCTCTTTCTCATCGTTTCATCCGCCTTTGCCGCTCTACGCGCAGTCGAGCGTTCCGCGCTCAACGAAGCGGGCTGGAAGGCACTCGCAGGCTGAGCTGCGGCGCGCGCTGACGCTGTTCAACGAGGCGCTCACGCTCCGGCCGAACGATCCGGTGCTGCTGACCGGCGCCGGGGCGGCGCTGCACGCGGAAGGACGGCCGCGCGACGCGATGACGCGGCTGAAGCAGGCGGTGAGCCTCGCGCCCGACCTCACGACCGCGTCGGTGATCCGGCGCAGATCGCCTATGACGACGGCGATGGGCGCTCGCGATCAAGACCATCGAAAATGCGTGCGAAGCACGCGCCGGCGATCCGGTCCTGACCTCCGAAGCTCGGCGAATGGAAGCAGGAGACCAAGGTCCGCGCGGCTTCCAGGAAGAGCGCGTACGACCGCTTTCGCAGTGATGTTCGAGGGGCACGAGCAGGCGACGGCAGGCGCAGGCCGTGGCGATTCTCAATCGCGCCTTCTGGCGGATTGGCGAGAAGCTGGGCAGCTATCCGTCGGCGCGATCTGAGCGATCCGCTATACCGGGCAGCAGTTCCGCGACATCACCCGTGCGCCGGACTGGTCCGGCGAGCCACGACGGCCGGATCCGGATTCCGGTCGCCGGCGCGCGAGAAACCGCAGCTGTTCGAAGCGTGCTCGTCCACGAGCTGACGCACGCGATCCTCGACGCCATCGCCGGCGGCCGCGTCCGACCTGGCTGAACGAAGGCCCTGCGCAGTATTTCGACGGCAGCGATCCCGAAGCGGCGCCGCGGTTGAAGGCGGTCGGCCGGACCGTGCTCCCGCTCGCTCGAGCATGGCTCACGCAGTTCAACGCGCTGCAGGCACAGGTCGCATACGACGAGAGCCTGCTGGCGGTCGGCGTCATGCTCGATCGTCCGGGGTTTGGCTGGCATGTGTTGCTCGGCAGACTCGCCGGCGGACGGACGTTCGCGGAGGCGATTCCGAATTTCGGCTTCGTCGAGGATCTCAGAGCGGGTTCAAAAGTAGCGCCCTATAATCGCGCGCGATGACCATTTCACGACGTGAACTCCTCGGTGCGCTGCCGGCCGTCGCACTGCTGCCCCGGCGCGATCGCGCAGGGACGCATCAGCTTCGCGTTCGCGGGCTGCACAGCATGACGCTCGCGGTGAGCGACGTAAAGCGCTCGCTCGGAGTTCCACCACCGAGGCTTTTCCGGATGCCGATCCGGGCACGGCACGGCGACGCGCCGCTGCTGCGCGTTGGCCCCGGACGAAGTTCATGGCACTGACACCGGCGGGCGCCGATGGCGCGATGGGCGTGAGCCGCTTCGGAATCGCCGTCGAAGACTTAACGCCGATCGCATCGTCGCCGTGCTGGCGGACCACGGCGTGGCCCGCGCGGCCGGCTCGAACCCGGTGCGGTGGCCGGGCGCTGAAGTGCTCGATCACGACGCGCGATAAACACCCGAGATTTTCGTCACCGATCCGAGCGGCGTCGTCTTCCAGCTCCAGGATCCAAGCTACTGTGAGTGGCGGCGGGCCGCTCGGCAGTCATGTGGGGCGGTGCAGCATCTCTGCCAAAGGCCTGATTGCTGTCAGGGACTACAGCCACTTCACGGTGGCCGCCACGAGCGCCGAGGAGTCGAACAAGTTCTATCAGTCGCTGTTCGGATTCGGCATCAGGCGTATCAAGGTCCGACCGCGCCGGTCCTGGGCGTCGGCCCGGTGTCCATTTCTGATGTTCACCGGTGGCGGGGCGGCCCGTGGCCGCGACGGCGCGCCGCCCCGGCCGCCACGGGTCGATCATCCGTGCTTCGGATGGAGAACTTCAACCCGGACGCGGTCGTGAAAATCCTCGAGGGCTACGGCATCAAGCCGCGCGGTTCCAATCCACTCGTCGCCTCTCGTCTGGTACATCAGCCAGCGGATGGAAAACCGCGGCGGCGCGCCCGCGGACCGGGACGCCGGAGCTGTACTTCACCGATCCCGACAATATTGCCATCCAGATCCAGGACGTGCGATGCTGTGGCGGTGGCGGTTTCCTGAGGCGACGCATGTCCCGGCTAGTCCGAATTGATGGTATCAACATTGCTGGCGACGTGCGGCAACGACTCAACCGGCGTCTTTCCCGACGCAATGCGCGACATTTCATGTATGCAGTTAGTGCACTCACGAATGCTGAACCGCGCCGCACGGCTGCGGTACGCGAAGGCTGCAGGGTCCGAAGGCCGTTCCGGACTGGACACTCGTCCGCTCATCGCTCGTATGCCGTCCGAGTTCTGCGAGGACGACGAGTTTCTCGTTGGTTGCTGAGCAGATTCGTCGGGCGTCGCTGGCGACCGGCGATTCGGCGATTGTCATCGCCACAGCCCGGCACCGGGAGGCGCTCGCCGAACGGCTCCTCTCACGTGGATTCGATTTGTCCGTTCCGCTGAAACAGGGGCGCTATGTGCCGCTCGATGCCGCGGCGTCGCTTGCGTCGTTCATGCGGGACGGCGTGCGGATCCCACGCGGTTCACCGAGCTGGTGTGCCCGATCGTCGAGGATGCGCGCACGGGCCGCGCGCGGCGGGCGGGGCCAGATTGCCGCGTTCGGCGAAATGGTCGCCCTGCTGTGGGCCGAGGGCAGCATCGACGCAACCCTCCAACTCGAGGAAATGTGGAACCGGCTCGCCCGACATCTACGCGTTCTCGCTGCTGCTGCGCCTACCCGATGAGCGGGTTCCTCGGCGACGCGCATGCGGCGCGCCGTTCCTCAAGATCTGCGCGCAGCATACGCAGCGTCTTCGCGTCCGAACAGGGACGCTCGGCCTCGTCTCTCTGAGCACCGGTTCCCGCGCACGATTCGGATCGCCTCGCCTGACACGGAGGTTCGAGAACCTCTCCGGAGTTGAGACAGTTCAGCGCGGAGCCAACGAAGTCACGGAGATCAACGCGGCGGAAGACACGCGGCGTGCGACGACGGCCCAGCGTGAGGGCCGCTGGCGACAAAGAGCCCCCGCAAAATGCAAGGCCTGGAATGCGGTGCCTTGCATTTGCGCGGGGCTCCCAATCGATCATAACTCCCAGCCCGCGGCGCCGGCTTCGCCGGCTGGTCGCACCCGGCGGTGTGTTTCTCCGTGCGTCACCGTGGCCCCGTGTCCCCGTGTCCCCGTGTTGAGACCGTCTACCTCGCCGATCTCCGGAAGCTTTACGCGATCTGCTTCAGATGGTGTTTGCGTGCGCCGCATAGTCGCGCATCAGGAGTCGAGCGTCGCCGGCGCCGGCGTCTGCACTGACTCGAAGGCGATGCGATCCGGGAGTGGCGTTGACGTGGACGGGTGAGCGCGCCGGTATCGGCACGCTCCATCACTCCGCCAGGTGGTGGTTGTACGGCATGCCAAAACTGAATGAGATCGATCCAGCGGCGCTCGTTGTAGCGCTGGATGCGGACCCGAGATTCCTGATCGTATCCGTCGAACAGCAGATCATCGGTCGCCTGCGCGCGGACGAATCGAGGCGTGGTTGTTCGCCGCCGAGTCGATCAGATGACCGATGATTTCCTTCGGCGACCGCGCCGGTGCAGTCGGCCGGCTCGCTTCGGCGTCCGACAAACCTGTCAGGCGCACCCGGCTTTCGTCGAGCGTGCGGCGGAAGTCGCGGAGGAAATCGGGATCCATGCTGGGCGACCTATCGATTCAGCGTTGTGACAATGCCGTCCGCGATGCGGCGCACCAGCGTATCGCTTGCCGGCGGCGGCCGGTTGATCGCCGGCCGCAATCAACTCGGTGGGGACCGGCTACCCACGACCAGTTCGACCGCGGTCGGCAGCGCAGCGCCAAAGGCAGACGCGGCGGTCACCCGCGCGTGATTGTCGTCCAGGACCACGATCCGGGCGATGGCGGGCGACTCCGCACCGCTGATCGGATGGTCTCCAGCACCTGGCTGGACAGCATTCCTGGCGTTTTGTCGTCTCGTGCCGCAGCCAATGGATCCGGCAGCAGAGCGAGCGGCAGCACCATGAGCGCGGCGGTGGCCGCACGCTGCCGCGGCGCGGGGATGCCGCGCCACACTGCCGAGGCGAGCCGCCATGCCGATGAGCGCAGGATCAATCGTCGGGAACACGACGCATGCAGGCTCGAACGGACCGGGATCATGATCGTGACCGCGAAGCCGAGCACCAGCCAGACCGCCCCCTTCATGGCGCCGCCCGCTCGGCGTCCGGGGCGACAGTTCGAACCCGGACAAACCGCCAGCACCGCGAGCAGGAGCACCGCGGCAGTGAAGGTCATCGAGCGATCGAGATAAAAATCGCGTTCGGCAGGAGAACATCGGGCGAGACGCTGAGGCGGTAGAACAGGGAGCCGTGGCCGGCGTGAATGCGTCGGTTCTGGACCGGGTACGAGATAAGCCGCGAGCGCCGCGAACGAGGCCAGGTCATGCGGGCGATCGCGGCCGCCGGCCGCCAGGTCGATCCACAGCCACGGCGCGAAGACGACCAGGCGCATGATCGGCTCTTCCCGCGCTCATCAGGGACGCCAGCGTCAGCCATCAGCCCAGGCGGGCGGCGCGAGACGACGCCACGGCCCCGAACACCGCGAAGACCGTCGCGAGCAGCGGGGTCATCCGCTGATCAGAGGATGCCGTGCTGATGCCGTGAAAGTTGGGGATCCTGAAGCCGGCGCCGAACACCGCTGCCACCGGCGGCGGACGGGCGACAGTGCCCAGCACGATGATCCCGGAGACAATCGCGAATGCCAGCGCCAGATTTGTCGTCGCGTAGCCCGCCGGGCTCAGTCCATGCAGCATCTGGTCGATGCCGAACGAGAGGCGCGACCATCGGCCGATAAAACCCGGGAGCCCCGTCGATGAGCAGCCTCGAGGCGGTGGCCAGGCTGTCGATGCGGCTGAAGAAAATCCACCCGAAATCGTCGGCGACGAACCCGTGTCCAGCGCTCGACCGTATGTGAGCCGGACCCACAGGCCAGAGCAGAGCAGGGCGATGACGACGGGACGACGCACGACCGACGGCGATCGGCACGCTTGCCGCGCCGAAGCGCCGTCGCAATCAACAGCGCGAAGGCGGGGCGTAAGCGCGATGACTGGCCGCCAGACATGATTAGCCGGGCGCGGTGGGCGGCGGGGTCGCTGCTGGTGGTCGTCGCCGTGCCGCTCGCCGCGCAAAGCAGCGGCGATGCGGACGTGCTCGCGCGCATCCGCGAAGAGGCCAGCCACTACCCGCTCACGAGATCCTGCTGCAGCGTGCAGTTCTCAGCGATCTGTGCGGCCCGCGTCTGACTGGTTCACCGAGCCTGAAGGCCGCCGGTGAGTGGGCGATCGCCGCGATGCAGCTCGTGGGGCCTGACGAACGCCCGGCTCGATTCCTGGAACTGGGGACGCGATGGATGGGTCAACGAGCGCGCTTCTCGGCGCACATCGTCAGCCCGGTCAAGGATTCGCTGGTCGGAGAAGTGCTGGCGTGGACCCCCGGCACGAATGGGGTCGTCACGGCGCCCGCGTTTCACCTGCGCATCCCAGAGCGGCCGACCGCCGAGCAGCTGACGGCGTATCTGAACAGCGTGCGCGACCAGGTGCGCGGCCGGATCGTCCTCGTCGATCCGATCATGACGCCGGCGGTCGACCTGAATCCGCCCCCGCGCGTGAGAACGACGACGACGTGCGCCGGCGGTTCGGTCCTGTTCGCCAGGATTCGGCGGATCGGCCGAGGCCGCCGAGCGCGATCAATCGGACGATCTCGCGCCGCCGGTGTCCAGCGCAGTGATCATGCGGCGCATCGATGAGTTCCTGCTGTCGGCAGGCGCGCGCATCCGTGTGGACGACGCGCGACGGCCGCATGGACGGGTGACGGCGTTCAACAACCCGGCCTACGACATACTCGACCGTCGTGCCCAGCGTCATCCTGCGCAACGAAGACTATGGGCGGATTGCGCGATTGCTGGCCGACAGCTTGCCAGTCGATCTCAGTTCCAGATCGTCAACCGCACTTATCCCGAAGGCCGGACGGCATAACGCGATCGCGGAGATTCCCGGCACCGACAAGCCGGACGAGGTGGTGATGATCGGCGGCCCACCTCGACCGTGGCAATCCGCCACCGGCGCGACCGACAACGCGGTGGGTGTGCGGTGATGATGGAGGCCGCGCGCATTCTCCGCGCGATCGGCGTCAAACCCCGCCGGACGATCCCGCGTCGCCCTTTGAGCGGCGAAGAGCAGGAGCTGACTGGGATCACGGGCCTATATCGAGCAGCACTTCGGCACGGTTGGAGCTCCGAAGCCGGCGTTCGGCAAGCTGATCGGCGTATGCGAAGCACTGGACCACGGAACCGGGCGTCCGCGGGGCGCGGTCGTGTTCGGCCCAGACGCAGGCGGCCTCGGTCGTAGGCCAGATGCTCGCACCGGTCGCCGACCTCGGGATCGTCGGCGCCGCCCCTACTCGCAGCCGGGCATTCAGGACGACCGACCACGATGCGTTCAACAACGCGGGCCTGACTCGGGATCGATTTCGAACTGGATCCGATCGAGTACGACAGCCACACCCACCACACCAACCTCGACACCTACGAGCGCATCCTCGAAGGCGATGCGCGGCGGCGGCTATCATCGTCGCGTTACTGCCTCATCAACTTGCAATGCGCGAGGAGATGCTGCCCCGATTCCAGCGGGAGCGAGGTCCTCCCGGGCGTTAGATCGGACTTGTCCGTCTGAGCGAGCGGAGGCGGAAACTCTGAACCGGGAAGCCACGTGAATGGCTTGGTTACGGATCCCGGATCTGTAATACACGGAAAATTGGAGAAACTGCGGCGGATCTCGGCTAAACCCCGTTATTTCAGGCCATTTTCACTGAACTGAGAGGGCACGGAACCTCGCTATTCTGCGGTCCCCACGTCGTTTTGTCGACGGGACCCCTTACGAGAATCATACGGAGGCAACAAAGCATGTCGAAATGTGCAAGTCGCTGGTTGGCCGCAGCGGTTCCTTCTGCTGCCGCGCGACGCTCGCGGCCGCAGACCAGCGCCATCGCGGGCGAGGTCGAGGATTACATCCGGGGCCGCATCTGCCGGGCGTGACCGTCGAAGTCACCAGCCCGGCCTCTTATTGAAAGAGTCAGGATCCGCCGTCACCGACGACGCTGGGCGCTACAACATCATCCAGCTCGTATCCGGCGTTTATACCGTCACCTTCACGCTGCCCGGGTTCAGCGCGATACGGCGCGAGAACGTCGAGCTGACCGCCGACTTCACCGCGCCCGTCAACGCCGAGCTGAAGGTCGGGGCGATCGAAGACGATCACGGTCGCGGCTGAAACGCCGGTCGTGGACGTTCAGAGCATCACCACCCGCACCGTGATGACGCGCGACATCCTCGACGCGATTCCGAGCGGCCGGAACATCCAGGCGGTCGGGATCGCTGATTCCCGGCACCCAGCTCGCGCTGGGCGGCGGCTGCGCGCTGTCGCGCGACGTCGGCGGCTCCGGGCAACCTGCAGCAGTCGCCCGCTTCAGTTCCGCGGCTCGGGCGACACCGGTGCAGACGATCGAAGGCATCCGCCTGAACAACCTTTGCGCGCAGGGCGCCTACAGCGGCGTCTACTGGAACGACAGCAGCTTCCAGGAAATCAGCTACGTGACGCGGCGCCGACTCGGCCGAAATGGGCCAGGGCGGCATCCGCGTCAACATGGTGCCCCGCGACGGCGGCATACGGCTTCCGCGGATCGATCGTGGCCAATGGCACGACCGAGAGCTTGATCTCCGAACAATCTCGGCGACAACCTCGCCGGCGACCTCACCTACAACCCCGAACAACCGGCTGGTGAACGTCGGCGAGGTTCAGAAGATCTGGGACGTCAAACCCGACGGTCGGCGGGCCGATCTGGCGCGACAAGGTGTGGTTCACCTTCACCTTCCGCCACTGGGGCAGCGAGAAGACGGTGGCCGACGAGCTTCCACAGACGAGCGACCCGTCGAACCGGTACTGACCCCGACACGAGTCGGCCTGGTGTACGACGACGGCCACATCGTCAGCCGCGCCGGGCGCCTCGCCTGGCAGATCGGCGAAAAGCGACAAGCTCGCCACGCTATCACGACGACCAGAGCAGAGTGCCGCAATCACTGGGGCATCTCGGCGACGATTCCGCCCGAGACGTCAGCGGTCCAGGTGACGCCGACCAGCTTCGTCAACGTGACGCGCTGGACGCGGACCCAGCAGCAACCGGCATGCTGTTCGACGTCGGCTTCGGCATCCACGACCAGGAGGCTATCACCGAGCTGTATCGAGCCTGACGTGCTCAACGGCTTCAGCGACAAGGTGTGGAACTCCAGACGCCATTCGCGCCTCAGCCAGGTCTACGCGATTCTCGACAACGCAGCAACAAGCGGCAGGTGGCCTGGAACGCGCCCGCCGACCACTTCTCACGCTGCTTCGGACCTACTCGGGTTCGATGTCATGCGTGACCGGCTCGCACGCGTTCAAGGTCGGCACTGGCGGTCAGCGAGGCAACTGGCGGTCTGCTCGAGGAGTTCACGGGCGACGTCTCGACGATCACCTACACCGGCAGGCTCCGAGCACGACCGACGCTGCGCCTGCCGACCGATCGCCGGAACGGGATCGAAGGCCGACGTCGGCATCTCACGCCCAGGATCGCTGGGTGCTGGGGCGGGCGACGCTGAACCTCGGCATGCGCTACGACTGGTTCCAGGCGCGACCGCCGAAGGTGAAGTGCTGCCGAACGCATACAACGCCGGCATCAAGTTCGGCATGAGTGCGACGATGGCAAGAACAACCTGGCGCGCCGGCTGCGTCGGGCAAGGTCCAGGACTGGAAGGACCTCTCGCCGCGCGTCGGGTTCGCGCTCGACGTGTTCGGCGACGGGCGCACCGCGCTGAAGGCAAGCCTGGCGCTACGTCGCGGGCCAGCAGATCGCCGTCGCAGAATGCCATCAACCCGGTGACGGCGCGTCGGCCTGACCGACGAGCGGCCATGGCCGGGACGCTCGACAGCAACGGGCTGCCGTTCGATGCGATCGGGGAACCTGCAGTTCAACGAGCTCAGCCCGTCCGTCACGACGCCAACGTTCGGCAGGAACATCTCGACGACCACGACGACGATCGAGGACCGCTGAACGGCTGGTTCAAGCGCGTGAATAGCAATTGGGAGACCAGCGTCGCGCTTCAGCACCTGCTGTTCGGCCGGACCTCGGTCCAGGGCGGCTGCTTCCGCCGCAGCTTCGGCAACCAGACGTTCGCCGACGACCTGCGCTACGGTGCCGTGGGACTACGACTGGACCGTTCTGCGTCAACGCGCCGGCCAATGCGAATCTTCCGGACGGCGGCGGCTATCAGGTTTGCGGACCTACGACCTGAAACCAGTCGGTGTTCGCGGAGCGGCCGCGTCTGCCAAACAGCCTGGTTCGCTTCGCGAGCGACTTTATGGCGACGGCGTGATCGACTGATCACTCCGGGTTCGACGCGCAGATCGAGTCGCGCTGCTCCAATGGCGCGTTCACTCGACTTCCGATTCACCGCCGGACGGCGGACGTTCTGATCAGTGCACGCCACTGCTGCGGATGGCCGCGTTTCGACGCGAACAGCGGCGGTGCCGCCCCGGTAGTTCGTCGAGCGCATGATTCGCTCTGACGGCGCCACGCTACCTGCCACCGCGAGTATGGATATCGGCCCGACGTCAGGGCGCTTGGGTCATGCCCGGTAGGAGGCGGCGTGCAGCTCAGCGCCACGCACCAGTTCATCCGCGCGGCGTGCAGCGGCGGCGGCGCCGGCCCGAGCGTCCTGGCGACCTGGAACATGACCAACGCGCCTCCTGGCGGCGAACGGTTCGACGCCTCGGCCGGAGCCTCACGCGGGGTCGACCTTCAGGCGGTCCAGCTCATTCGCGAGGGACTGGATTACGGCGATCAGAACCTGCACCAGCTCGATCTCCGTGCGAGCAAGCGTGTTCACGGTCAACCGGTATCGCTTCCAGCTCGACTTCGACCTCTACAACGCCTTGAACAGCAACTGGCCGTACACGGCGTCAGCACGACCTATCTCGAACTCTGGCGACTCGCGAGCACGTGGCTCCGGCCGACGCGAGCGCTCGACGGCCGGATGTTCAAGATCGGCGGCAGTTCAACCCCAGTCGATCGTCCAGGCGGGCGCGCCGCGAATGGCCCTGGCGCGCTCCGCACCCTCTCGTCCGTCTGAGACGAAACGTCCGATCCAATAACAGTTCAAACGCAGGAAGACCGCTGAGACCGCAGAGAATAGATTATCGAAATGCTCTGCGGCCTCTGCGCGATTAATGACTTGTGCTACATCGCTCGTCACTGCGGCGCTGGATCGCGCTGGCGGCCGGCCGCTCGCGCAGCAGGGACTATCGCGATCCACCGCGTTCCGTCGGTGCCCGACGAGGCTCCCTGAACCGGCCCGTGAACATTGAGGAGCGGATCGACGGCGCACGACGCGGTCGGCTACGACGCTCAAAAGACGCGCAGGCGTTCTACGACCAGGGCCTGGCCTACCTGCATTCCTACCGTCTGGATCGAAGCCGCGCGTCGTTCAACCAGGCGCTGCAGCATCGACCCGGGCTGGGCGATTGCCCACGCCGGGCTGAGCGTCGCGCTCGTCGAGCTGAATGCCGCCGGCCAGCGCAGGCGGCGATCGAGCGGGCGAGAGCGCTCTCGCGGAAGGCGTCGGCGCACGACCGCGCGCACATCGACGTCCGCGCGCTGCAGATAACCGCGGAAGGTTCGCATCAGAGCACGGCGCTGGCGTCCTACCGAAGTGCGCCCGACGCGGCTGCAGAAGTATCCGGCCGATGTCGAGTTGTGGCTGCTGCGTGGATCTCGCAGTCGGCCGATCCGGCCGACCGCGGTCAGGGAGCGTGGAGACGTCGGTGCCGTTTGACGAGCGGGCGCTGGGCGTGTCGCCGAACCACTTCGCCGCTCAGCATTACCTGACGCACGCGCACGAGAACGGCTGCCGCCCCGGCGACGCGCCTCCCTATACGCCGCCGCCTACGCGAAGGCCGCGCCGGCCGTGCCGCACGCGCTGCACATGCACGGACACGTGCTGCGGCAGCCTTGGCCGCGTCGACGAGGCGGTCGCGGCGTTCTGAGTCGGCGCAGAAGGTCCAGACGGCCTACCTCGCCGCCGAGAAGATCCCGCCGAGCGCTCGATTGGCATTACGAGCACAACGTCGATCTGCTGGCGGCCTGCTACCGCTATCTCGGGCGGATGCGTGACGCGGGAGGGCCTGCTCAGTAAGTCGTTCGTCGTCCCCTCGTCGCTGGCCGTCCAGATGTTCAACAAGCGCGAATGGCCCGAACTGCTGATCGCGCGCGGCCGGACCAATGAGGCGACGTTGCCGCCGCCGGCGTGCTGGCGTCGCCATCCTCGCCGCTCGTCAGCGCCATTGGCCATGTCGTGACCGGCCGGGCCTATCTCGCCGCCGGCCAGCTAAAGGAGGCCGCAGACGCGGCGAACGCCGCCCTGCGGGCCCTCAAGACGGCGTCCGGCGGCCAGGCGCTCGTTTCGCCGGAGCTGGAAGTCCCCAGGGCGAGTTTTTTCCTGCGGACCGGCCAGCCGGGAAGGGCCGCGCGATGCTCGACGAGATCGTGCGGCGGCTGCGCAGAGGGCACCGGCCCTGACAGCTGGGCCCAGACGTTGTTTACGGTTGAATCGGTTTGCGCGGGCAGTTCGGCAAGCCGGCGACTGGGGAGTTCGCGAGGTTCGCCGCCCGACAGCTCGCGCCGCGCAGGACTCCGCTGCGCCGGCGCCCACTAGCGCCCCTCGGCCTCGTCGCGCGAGCATCATGGCGACACCCGCACCGCACAGACCGGTCTGCGCGCTGGCCGGAGAAGGCCTGGTCCATGGTCGGCCGGACCTCACGGAACTGCGGAGATCCGGAGCCGTAAGAAATGACGCTGGCCCGGCCTACTAGGCCGGCATCAGTGACGACGGACCTAAAGGTCCGCCCTCTGATAAAAAAGGCGGGACAGATGACTAAATTGACATCGGCTCCGCGATCGTGCTCGCCGTGCTCGTGGTCTCCACGGTTGCCGCGCAGCAGAAGCTGAACATCGCCGGCAAGTGGGTGTTCGAGCTTACAGACCGACGCTGGCACCGGCACACCCCGACCGTCACTTCAAGCAGGACGGCGAGAAGGTTAGCGGATACTCGTCGATGACCCTCGGCGAGGCCGATCTCACCGGCACGCTCAGCGGGCCAGGCGCTGACCTTCAACTTCACACGCCGATCTTCCAGGGTCAGGCCGTCCCGGTCACTTACACGGCCGCGGTCGAAAGCGCCACCGCGATGGAAGGGCAAAGATCGACGACTCGGTGGCCCAGGCGACGGAACGTTCACCGGTAAAAGCAGTGACGCGCCGTTCGTCGTTCGGACGTCCGTCGTTACGTCGGCTTCGCGGCCGCGCTGGCCCCGTCAGTCGCGATTCCGCGAGCGGTGTCGGCCGACGTCTGGACCGACGCGAAGCACGGGACAGTTGGATAGCGGCGGCGTGAAGATTCACTACGCCACGATCGGCTCGGGGCCCGTCATGGTGATGATCCACGGTTCCCGCGATTTCCAGCGCGTGGCGCGACAGATGGCGGCGCTGGCTGGACCGCTATCAGAGTCGTGGCGATCGACCAGCGCGGCTACAACCTGGAGCGACAAGCCGGCGGGACAGGCGCGATGACGATATCGTCGCTGCTGGTCGGCGACAGCCGCGCCGTCGTCCAGCAGCTCGCGAAGGGGCAGAAGGCCGATATCATCGTCGGCCACGACTAGGGGCATTTGCGTGGCCTGGAATTTCGCGATGCGGCATCCCGAGCTCACCGAGCGGCTCGATGCGTCCTGAACCTGCCGCCATCCGCGCGCGGCGTGGCCTCACGAGCTGACGCACAATCCCAGGCAGCAGCAAGACACTCTGGCGTACGCGGCGGCGGTTACCAGGTAGGCCAGATGCGGCGAAAGCGCTGACTGCGGAAGGCCTCGCGAAGCAGGGTGGCCGATCCGAAAGACCGCGACACACTAATCGAGGCGTTCAAGCGGTCCCGATTTCGAGGCGATGCTCAACTACTACAAGCAGAACTACCCGAAGGCCCCGTACACCGAAGACACCTCCCCGGTCGTCAAGGTAGAAGGCGCCGCGTGCTGCTGGTGCATGGCCTGAACGACACGGCCCCGTTGCCCGGGATGTTGAACAACACTCCGGCAGTGGCTCGGACAACGCTCACGCTCGTGACGATCTCCGGCGTCGGCCACTTGTGCAGAACGATCACGCCGGACCTGGTCTCGTCGACGATCAGCTCGTGGCTGCAGCTTCCGCTGAAGTAACGAGCGTCGTGACGGTCGAACGCGTGATGAAAGAAGTGGAGGCGGCCGCGCGCCACGACCGGCGCGAGCGGACTGGCCGCCGGCGGCGCCGCCAGCTACAGCGATCCGGAGCTGTTCGCCGAAGTCGATGCCGTGCTGCGCCGCGCCGTCGAGCGCAGTGAGCACGCGGTCCTCCTGCCCGAGGTGCTGCCCGATGACGAGGAGTGGGCGCCTCGACACGCAGGCCTCAGTGTTCTCCAGCCATCGGCCGGTGATCGGCCCCGGCATCGTCGTCGTGAAGCGGCAGCTCCTGCCGCCGCTGGTGCGCGCTGGCTGGTCGATAACCGCGACAACTTCCGGCGGCAGCGCCGTGAAACCGCGTGCTCGCCGCCTGCATCGAAGAGCTCGCCTCGAGAACGCGCGGGCTCGCGCCGCGGAACTGAACCGGCGTTGAAGATCGCCTCGTGGTCCACCGCTTCGGCCGCCGCGATCGCCGGAGGGTCCGAGGACATCGCCGCGGTGGCCCGGCGCCTGGCCGCCACGACGACGTCGCCGTCGCTCTTACCACCTGCGCGGCGGATCGCCGCCGCTGGCGCAACGAGTTCCCGCCGGGCGCAAACGACCGACGACGGCGTCCGCGTGCGGCGGTTTGCCGTCGCCTGCCAGCGGGCGCCTGACCGCTGCGGCAGATCACCGAGCGCGTCTTCGATGCGTCCGGCGGGTGAGGACTCGAAGAAGCGTGGTTCCGCGAGAACGGGCCCGATGCGCCGGGCCTCTCCGATTTCCTGCGCCAGCATGGCGCGGGCAGTTCGACTGCATCCTCTTCTGGGCGTTCCGCTACGCCTCCAGCTACTTGCGGCGTCGACGCCGCGCGGCGGGTGCGACGCGGGTCGTCCTGGTGCCGACGGCTGAAAAACGATCTATCATCCGGCTTCGGCCGCAACGGCGAGGGCTGTTCACCGCCGCAGCGGTTTCGTGTTCTGACGCCGAGGAGGCGTCGCTGGTGGCGGCCCACCGCCCGGCGCCGCCGTCGCACCGTCGTGCATCATCGGGACCGGCCTCGAGCCGGCGGGTTCTCCCGGCCGCGCAGAACTCCCCGGACCGTTCTTGCTGTATCGCGGTCGGGGTCGATCCGAACGTAAGGGTTGCGAAACGCTGCTGCGGCATTACGCTAGCTGGAGTGAACGAGGACGACCTGCGCGTGCCGTCTCGTGCTCGCGGGCCCCGCCAACATGCCGATTCCGGCGCACCCGTCGATCAGGCATCTCAGGCTATGTCGACGACGCGCGCCGGGACGCGCTGCTGGCGCGCGCGTCGGTGCTGGTCGTCCTGCCTTACGAGAGCCTCAGCATCGTCCTGACTCTGCGCGGTAATCCGCGGCCGGACCGGCGCTCGTGAACGGCGGCTGCGACGTCCTGCGCGGCCAGGCGCAGCGTTCCGACGGGCGCTGTATTGCCACCGCACCTACGGCGAGTTCGCCCACGCGGCCGAGCAGTTGTTGCGGAATCCTGAGATCAGCCGCCGACTCGGGCGGGAACGGCCTTGCCTACGTCGAGCGCGAGCACCGGTTGGCCGGCGGTGATGGGAAAGCTGGAGGAGTTCCGTGGCGGGCTTTAGAGAACAAGCACGGACAACCCGAGCGCAGAAACACGAAACGAAAATTCAGAATGAACCTTCGTTAACAGTTTTCGTGCTGCTGTGGCTTGCTGGTTAGTCGACGCCGAACGCCAGTAGCACGTTGCCCGCGCGGCCTGCCGAGCGAGCCGTAGCCGGAGTTGATGTAGACCATCCCATTGGCGATCATGGGACCGAGGGCCGTTGATCGTCGCGCCCTTTGCCTGGACGCCGTTGACGGTCTCGAACTCCTTGTTGGTGTCGAACTGCCAGAGGATCGACCCGTCCTTGGTCGAGGTAGCCGCGCACGCCGCCGTCGTTCGATCCCACGAACACCACGCCAGGATCACCGAGATGGCGGCGAGAATGGCCGGTGAGCAGCCGCGCGCCGGCTCGCCGCACATCGTCGGCGGAGGCGGCGGCCATCCAGACGCGCTGGCCGTTGTCGAGGCGGACGGCATGCAGCCTGGCCGGCCTGCGGACCGTTCATGTCGGCGACGGAGGAAATACGCGCGCTCCGCATCTGCGGCCGATCCCCACTCCATGCCGCCCAGCGCGCTGCCTCGCCCCGCGCGGTATTGCCAGACGACGGCGCCCTGCTTATCCGGATCGAGCGCCCAGCCGACGCCCGACTTCTGACCGATGACGACGAGATCGCGGCCGCCGACGTTGACGAGCATCGGCGAGTTGCCGGAGGTCGAAGTCGGGTCCGAGATTTTCGTTCGCCGGACAGATTAGCGCCGCCGCGACCGCCGCAGCCGACGACTGAACACGTCCACTGCGGCGTCACCTGGTTGAGTCCCGCAATGCTTGCCCGAGTCGAGCGTGAACGCCATGACCGCGTCGCTGGTCGGCTGCTGCGGTTCCGTGTACATGTTGCCGGTGGCGACATACACGACGCGGCGTTTGGGATCCGCGGCTTGGTGCGCCCCAGATCGCGGCGCCCGCCGGCCCCAGCGTTCCGATCCACCAGGGGTTCTTGCCGATGACCCGCGCGTCGCCCTCGATCGTCTGGGTTTTCCAGACCACCGCACCCGTTGCCGCGTGCATCGCGACCACGCCTCGGACGTGGCAGCACTTGTCGCCGGGGCTGCCGCCCTGGCCTCTTCGAGCGACGACACCGGCACGTAAAGCCGATCCTGGTAGAACGCCGGTTGCGCCGATCACGTGGCTCGCGGGATGCATCATCGACCCGCCGCTGCCAGTAGAGGCTCCCGTCGGCCGGATTGACCGCGTAGACATTCGATCGATCGTCGCCGAAATACGCCGCCAGCGCCGCCGCCGGGCGCGGTGCGATCACGATCGGCGTGCGGACGCCAGCGTTCGCCTGCAGCGCCCAGATGGTGCAGCCGGTCTTCGCGTCGAGGGCGTATACCAGTCCCGAGCGGCTGCCAGATGCGGTTGCCCGCGACATTCCGGCAGCGTTGCTCGCGGTTGCGGGAATTGGGGAATCAACGCCCACTTCAGCCCGAGCTTAGGCACCTGGTCGGCCGTCAGGCCCGCGCGCTGCGCTGACGAACCGGGTGTTGTTGTTCGGGTCCCATCCTCGCCCCACGCCACTGCCGCTGCCGACGCATCGAATGGCGGCGCCGCGTGGTGCAGCGGCTCTTGTCGGGCGTTTGTGCGGCGCCGGCGATGCGGCCCGCGTGGGTACTCGGCGACGGCGCGTCTCGGCGGCCGTTCAACGTCGCCGCCCTGCACCTTGCATCGCGCCGGACGTCAGCGCGCGATGATCGCCTCAGGCGTCCGCGCGCGCGAAGCTCGTCGACAGTCGGGATGCGTTGATCGTTGATTGCTGGCGTGGCACGACGCGCAATGCTGGCTTTCAGCGCGCGGCCGTTTGGTTCGGTCAGGGCTGCCGGCTGCTCTGGTGCGGCCCGCAGCAAGAAGCGAGAAGTATCAGCATGAATATGGACTCAGGATGCAGCTCAGGAAAGACAGGCACGGAAACACGAGCCACGAAGGCGCTTTTGACGCTTTCTCGTGTTTTCGCGGTTCCGTGCCTGTTCCGACGACTACTGCTGCTGACGGGTCGTGCCAGGTATTCCCGCGCGGCGCCGGACCATCGGAGCAATGGTGCCAGTGCCCGGATCAGCATCTCTGCCCCACGTTTGATCGCCCCAGCCGGACTTCCTGTGACGGGTCAGGGGGTTGTGCCGGTTGGCGCGCCACGGAGCTGGCCGTAGCGCGCGACCGCCGCCAGCGTCAGATCCTTGAGCGGGCGCGAATTTCGCCGCTCCGGCAAGGCGGTAGCTGGTCGGTCACTGCCGGTTGATTATGTCGTAGCGCGGCACCGCGAGAGGATCGCTTCTCTGCGTCCGTCGGCGGCGTGGTGAGCACGCATTTCACGTCCCGCCGCGCACGTGCATGTGCGGGTAGACGTTGAGGACGATAAGGTATAACCGCCTGAGCACGATGACGCGCTGCGCGCGTGACGGCTCTCGAAATTCGGCTGGCGTTTCCCAGCCAGGTGGAATCACGAGCTGCGTTCGGATCTGCGCCACCTTCGGCGCGCACGCGCGCCGGCGGCTCTGGCCAGAGCACACGAACTGGAATCGGGCATACCGAGTGGCACG